>JAESFO010000089.1_pt1 | contig 294631 bp, 272 predicted proteins | sample 9269421 | NCBI WGS metagenome assembly JAESFO01 (sample SAMN14502839, study PRJNA617101) | algae metagenome | isolation source: Nostoc desertorum CM1-VF14 and co-occurring heterotrophs from rocky... | place: USA: Clark Mountains, San Bernardino, California | collected 2000-06-05
TCTCAAGGCGTCGCCGGTACGCCGATGCCCAGTTTCGCGACGCTCCCCGACGAGGATCGGTGGGCATTGGCATTTTTCGCTGGAACGCTGTCGCACGACGATGCGATGCGCACGCGTGGTGAACAGGCATGGGGGCGAGATGCTGCCGCCAAGGCCGTCTTTCCCGACCTGGCGGCCGCTGCCACCTTGACCGAGGTCGCTGTGTCCGAGCGTATGTCTCCAGACGCAGCGCGCGATCTCACCGCCTACGTTCGAAGCCACCCGGAAGCGACCGTTGCCACGAGCGGTTCAGGCGGGCTGGGCTTGGCCCGTGCGCGGCTTCAGGAGAGTCTCGCCGCAGCGCGCGCGGGCGACCAGGCCAACGCGACGCGCTTGGGTCTGTCTGCTTATCTGGATGGCTTTGAGCCGCTCGAGCCGGCACTGCGCGCACGCAACCAGGCGCTCCTCACGGAAGTGGAGAACGCCATGCTGGCTTATCGGGGCGCTCTGGCCAGCGGCAAGCTGGAACAAGCCGACGCGACCGCACAGAAGCTGGACTACCTCTTCGCACAGGTCGACAGCGAGTTGGGGGCGGACAAGGCCGCCCCTCTGACCACGTTCATCGCCTCGCTCACCATCTTGCTTCGTGAAGGCGTGGAAGCACTTTTGATCGTCGTCGGCATGGTGGCTTTCCTGAAGAAGGCGGAACGGCGCGATGTTCTGGCCTACGTCCATGGTGGCTGGATCGTGGCGCTCGCGTGCGGCGGTCTGACTTGGGCCGCGGCAACCTACTTCGTGAGCATCAGCGGCGCCAGCCGTGAGGTGACCGAAGGGGTGTCGTCACTCTTTGCCGCGATCGTTCTGTTGAGTGTCGGCCTCTGGATGCACCAGAAGAGCACCGCCGGCAAATGGCAGGCCTATCTGAAGGAAAAGCTCTCCGCAGCCATGACGCGCCGCTCGGCATGGGCATTGTTCGCGCTGTCGTTCATTGCCGTCTACCGCGAGGTTTTCGAGACGGTGCTGTTCTACTCGGCGCTGGCCGGCGATGGCAACAACGGCGCCTTGCTCGGTGGCCTGCTGGGTGGGATGGCCATCCTCGCGGCCGTCGCCTGGCTCATGTTGCGCACGAGCGCTCGCATGCCCATCGGCAAATTCTTCAGCCTCAGCTCGATCCTGGTGGCCGTGCTCGCAGTGGTGCTCGCGGGCAAGGGCGTTGCCGGTCTCCAAGAGGCGGGGTGGCTCAGCGCCAGCCCGATCCACTGGCTCCGCATCGAGGTCCTCGGGATCTATCCGTCGGCGGAGACCACCGTCGCGCAGGCTGTGGTCCTGATCATTGCGCTGGCTGGCTTTGCGCTGAACTCGGTAAGGGCACGACAGCCTCGGTCAGCATGAAGTAGTTGGCCGTAAGTCATCAACGCGAAGGAATTGCGCGTTGCTGAAGTTTGCGAGCATAGCGAAATGGTCGAACTGCGCGCGTTCTTGGCGCGCCAGAAAACCTATCGGATGCCCTGGTCAACTGATTGCAACGGGACGGATGCGGTGTTGACTCGCTGCACAGCCAGAATGCGCTGTATCTCTGCGCACACCCAAGAAGATCCACATGGCAACTCGCAACGATCTCCCGATCCTGCGTCAGATCCCGAGCGGTGTCTGGATACTTGGCTTCGTCAGCATGCTGATGGACATCTCTTCGGAAATGATCCACAGCCTGCTGCCGCTGTTTATGGTCTCCACCCTCGGGGCCAGCGCTCTCACGGTCGGACTGATCGAAGGGCTCGCTGAGGCCACGGCGCTGATCGTCAAGGTCTTCTCGGGAACGCTGAGCGACTATCTCGGCAAGCGCAAGGGCCTGGCCGTATTCGGCTACGCACTGGGCGCGCTGACCAAGCCGCTGTTCGCGCTGGCCTCCACCTTGGGCGTTGTGCTGACGGCGCGGCTGCTGGATCGGGTCGGCAAGGGGATCCGCGGGGCACCCCGCGATGCACTGGTCGCGGACATCACACCGGCGCACCTGCGCGGTGCGGCCTTCGGCCTGCGCCAGTCGATCGACACCCTCGGGGCCTTCCTCGGGCCGCTGCTGGCCGTCGGCCTGATGCTGCTCTGGGCCAACGATTTCAGGGCCGTTTTCTGGGTCGCGGTGATCCCCGGATTGATGGCCGTCGCGTTGCTCGCGTTCGGCCTGAGGGAGCCGGCGCATAGACAAGCCGAAAAGCGCATCAACCCGATCTGCCGCGAGAACCTGAAGCGCCTCGGCGCCTCGTACTGGTGGGTGGTGGTCATCGGTGCGGTGTTCACGTTGGCTCGGTTCAGCGAGGCCTTCCTGTTGCTGCGCGCCCAACAAGGCGGCATTCCGATGGCGCTGGTGCCGCTCGTGATGGTGGCGATGAATCTGGTCTATGCGCTGTCGGCCTATCCGTTCGGCAAGCTCTCCGACCGTATGAGCCACACCCGGCTGCTGGCCTTCGGCCTGATCGTGCTGATCGCGGCCGATCTGGTCCTGGCCGCCAGCAATCACTGGGGCGTCGTCCTGACGGGTGTCGCGCTCTGGGGCATTCACATGGGCGTGACGCAAGGCCTGCTGGCCGCCATGGTGGCGGACACAGCGCCCGCGGACCTGCGTGGCACCGCCTACGGGTTCTTCAATCTGGTCAGCGGCCTTGCCATGCTGGCCGCCAGCGTGGTTGCCGGCCTGCTGTGGGATCAGCTCGGCGCATCCGTCACGTTCCATGCCGGCGCGGCCTTCTGCGTGATGGCGCTCGCGGGGTTGGCGTGGCATCGCCGATAGGCAAGTGGGACAGCGAGCAGGCGCTGATGGCTGTGCCATGGGGGCATTCCGATTTTCGGAACACTGATTTCAGCAAGACTCGGGCGCAAGAGCGGTCTTTTTCATATCAGCAGTCATGATCACCAGTGCAAAGCAAGCGGACAGGCCAAGGGCAGCGGAGAACCACAGTGCTCTGTCGCCCCATCGCTCCACCGCGATGCCGAACAGAAACGGTGCCCCGGCCTGCACGACGCGCGCCGGCACCATCAGAAATCCCTGGCGCTGCCCGTAGCCCTCGGCACCAAAGATCACCAGCGGAAGCGTCCCGATGGCGATGGTCAGGATGCCATTTCCGAAGCCGTGCAGCACCGCGAAAGCGGCGGCGGCCGAAGTGCCGAGCAGGCCGAGGCAGAGAGCGCCCAGCGGGTGGCCAGCGTGGCAAACCGGGCCGAAAACAGCGGATGCGCACGCTTGAGAAAAGTGAACTCGATCACCCGTCCCACCACCTGAGCTGGGCCGACCAAGGCGGCGATGCCAACTGCCGCGGCCATCGTGGCACCACTGGCGAGCAACAGTTCCGGCAGATGCGCGGCCATTGCCGTGCTGATGAACCAGATGACGGCAAAGACGTAGGCCATCAGAAAAGCGGCGCGGCGCTGCTGCGCTGGCGCAAGACCAGCGCCAACGCCCTTGTTGGCGACAGTTGCCTCCTTCGAAGCCCGATCGGTCCGGGCAGCGCGTGGCAGCAGCACATTGAGTGGAAGGCCGATCAGCAGGTGCATGGCCGCCCAGGCAAGGCACGCCCCGCGCCAGCCGACGGTGCTTTCCAGATACGCCGACAACGGCCACCCCACGGTGCTCGCAAACCCTGCGAACAGGGTGATGCCGGTGATGGCTCTTCGCGCATCCTGACCGTGCAAGCGGACCACGGTGGCGAACGCGGCCTCGTAGAGCCCGCTTCCCATGGCAAGACCCATCAACGCCCAAGCAGCGAACACGTGAATAGCATGCGTGGACAGGCTCAGTGCAGTCAACCCTGCCGCGAACACCAGATTACTGGCGATGAGCACCGAGCGCCCGCCCATGCGGTCGATGCGCCGGCCTGCGACGGGCCCGATGCCCGCCGCGACAAGCAGCGCCACCGAGAAGGCGCCGAAAACCGTGGACGTGCTGGCGCTGATGTCCTTGCTGATGGCGCCGGCCAAGACCGCCGGAAGATAGTACGACGAGGCCCACGACAAGGTCTGGGCCACGCCCAGCATCACTGTCGTCGTGGTCCTGCTTTGCACCCTGGCTTCGCCTCGCTCAGATGCTGCGCAGGTTGACTCTCTTCGAGAGAGCCTCCGCGCTCTCGCGCCGCTCGCTGTAGCGATCAACCAGGTAGGCCGCGCAGTCACGCGTGAGCAGCGTGAACTTCACCAGCTCCTCCATCACGTCGACCACGCGCTCGTAGTAGGGCGAGGGCTTCATGCGGCCCGCGTCGTCGAACTCGAGAAACGCCTTGGCCACCGACGACTGGTTGGGGATAGTGATCATGCGCATCCAGCGGCCCAGCACGCGCAGCTGGTTCACCGCGTTGAACGACTGCGAGCCGCCCGACACCTCCATCACCGCGAGCGTCTTTCCCTGCGTGGGCCGCACCGAGCCGACGGCCAGCGGAATCCAGTCGATCTGCGCCTTCATGATCCCGGTCATCGCGCCGTGGCGTTCGGGCGAGGTCCACACCATGCCCTCGGCCCACTGCGCGAGATCGCGCAGCTCCTGCACCTTCGGATGGTCTTCGGGTTCGCCGTCGGGCAGCGGCAGGCCGCGCGGGTCGAAGATCCGCGTCTCGGCACCGAGGGCGCGAAGAAGCCGCGCGGCCTCCTCAGTCAGCAAGCGACTGTAGGAGCGCTCGCGAACCGAGCCGTAGAGCAAAAGGATGCGCGGAGCGTGCGTCGCACGCTGCGCCGGCAGCAGCAGATCCAGATCCGCCTTCTCGAACAACTCGGGGTCTACGTTCGGAAGCTCACGACTCATACCAACCTCGCGACGAATTCACCACCTTCACCACGGCCAGCATGATCGGCACCTCGATCAGCACGCCGACCACGGTGGCCAACGCCGCGCCAGAGTGGAACCCGAACAGGCTGATGGCGGCGGCCACCGCCAGCTCGAAGAAGTTGGAGGCGCCGATCAGTGCGGATGGGCACGCGATGTTGTGTTTCTCGCCAAGCTTGCGGTTGAGCCAGTAGGCCAGGCCGGAATTCAGAACCACCTGAATCAGGATCGGCACCGCGAGCATCGCGATCACCAGCGGCTGCTTGATGATGGCCTCGCCCTGGAATGCGAACAGGAGCACGAGCGTCAGCAGCAACGCCGCAATCGACCACGGCCCGATGCGATGCATGGCGCGCTCGAAAGCCGCGGGCCCGCCCTTCAGCAGTTGCTTGCGCAGCACCTGCGCGAAGATCACCGGCAGCACGATGTAGAGCGCCACCGACGTGATGAGCGTGTCCCACGGCACCGTGATGGCCGACAGGCCCAGCAGCAGGCCGACGATGGGCGCGAAAGCGAACACCATGATGGCGTCGTTCAATGCGACCTGCGACAGCGTGAAGACCGGATCACCGCCGGTCAACCGGCTCCAAACGAAGACCATCGCCGTGCAAGGCGCAGCGGCCAGCAGGATCAGGCCGGCTACGTAGCTGTCGAGCTGGTCGGCGGGCAGTGAGCCGGCGAACACCTGGCGCACAAAGAACCAGGCGAGGAAGGCCATGGAGAACGGCTTCACCGCCCAGTTGATGAACAACGTCACGCCGATGCCGCGCCAATGGTTCTTCACCTGCGCGAGGGCTGCGAAGTCGACGCGCAGCAGCATCGGGATGATCATCACCCAGATCAGCACGCCCACGGGGATGTTGACCTTGGCAACCTCGAGGCGGCCCACCGCCTGGAATGCGGCCGGGAACAGTTGCCCCAGCGCAATGCCGACGACGATGCAGAGGAACACCCACACCGTCAGGTAGCGCTCGAACACGCTCATGGGGGCCGCGCTGACGCGCGGACTTTCAATGACAGCGCTCATGATGTCAGTTCGCGGAGATGCGCGTCAGCCGCTCTTGCAGCTCGGCATCGCTCATTGCTTCCGGGTTCTCGAGAGCGAGCAGCTGCAGCATGCGATAGGAAATCGCCTGACGCGTGAGCTCGAAGGCCTGCCGTTTGGCGGCATCGCCACCCTCGGTATTCGATGGGTCCGGATATCCCCAATGCACTTTGACACGCGTGCCAGGCCAGTACGGGCAGGTTTCCTGTGCCGCGCTGTCGCAGACCGTGATGACCACATGCATGACCGGCGTGGCGAACTCGTCCCAGCTCTTGCTGCGAAAGCCCTCGGTGTTCACGCCGGCGGCCTGCAGCACGTCGATGGCGAACGGGTTGATCTTTCCGCTGGGCGCGCTGCCGGCGCTGAACGCCTTCACGTCCTTGCCGAGCTTCTGAGCCCAGTGGTTGAGCATGCCTTCGGACAGCACACTGCGGGCCGAATTGTGGGTGCAGAGGATGAGTACGTTCAGCGTCATTGCGCAGCCTTTTGAACCTTGCCGATGTCGCGGATCTCGCGCTGGATGGCCATCGAGTCGAGCCGAGCCAGAGGCAAAGCCAGCATCAACTCGATCCGGCGCTTCAGCGTGAGAGCCGTGTCCATGAACTGACGCTCGGTGGCTTCGTCCGACACCTCAAAGGCCGCGGGGTCCGCAACGCCCCAATGCGCCGTCATCGGTTGACCGGGCCACACCGGGCAGACCTCGCCCGCAGCCTTGTCGCAGACGGTCAGAACGAAATCCATCGCCGGCGCATCCGACTTCGCGAACTCGTCCCAGTTCTTGCTGCGATAGCCAGTGGTAGGAAGGTGCATCTTTTCCAGCGTGAGCAACGCATAGGCGTTGACCTTGCCCGTGGGATGGCTGCCGGCCGAGTAGGCCTTGAATCGCCCTTCGCCCAGATGGTTCAGCAGGCCCTCGGCCAGGATGGAGCGTGCAGAGTTTCCAGTGCAGATGAACAGCACGTTGTAGGTCTTGTCAGCCATGACGATGTTTCTCGGTAGAGGAAGTGGGGTTGATCTCTTTGAACATGCACACGGCCGAGGCCGGGCACAGGCTCTTGAATTCGCTGCTGGCCTGCACGGAAGCCGGCAGCGCCGTGCGGTCGCATCGCTCGAAGCCTCGGGCTTCGAAGAAAGGTTCTGCCGTGGTGGTGAGGATGCAGAGGCGATTCACACCCTTCGACGCGGCGAAGGCCTCCATGGTCTTCAGGGCCTGATCGCCCACGCCATGGCCGCGCGCATCAGCGCGAACTGCAAGAGAGCGAAGCAAGGCGGTGTCGCCGAACCGTTCCAGACCGACACAGGCAAGAATCCCTTCGTCTCCCGCGCGGCTCACGAAGAAGGCCTCCATGTGCTCTTCTCGAAGATCGGCTTCGGGAAGGCCGGCATCCCGAAGAAGGGACTGCACCGGCGCGAGAGACGCGGCCTCTGCGCGGACAAACAGCGATCTGACCAGCGAATCGGAAGGTTCTTGGGGCATGGCGCAGCCCTCAGCAGCAGGCGCCCGTGCCTCTGACCGACACGTTGACCGGGATGCCTCGGGCAGCACCAGGCGCGCAGCAAGCGGACTCGGCCTTGGCGGTGGACTTGGATTGACCGTAGACCGGCACGGCGCCGTCCAAGGTCTGGAAGTGCTCCCATGCAATCCCCTGCGGATCGGTGACCCAGTGCTTCTCGCTGCGCGCGTAGCAGCACACGGTCTCACCCTCGTCGAGCAGGGTGCGGTCGGCGGCTTGGCCGCGCGCCTTCAGCTCGGCCAGTTCCGCGTCATCTTCAGCCTGAATGCCGAGGTGGTCGATGCCTTTGCCATGCCCGACCGTTGAGATCGCGAAGTTAACGCGTGGATCGTCGAGCATCCATTTCGCATAGTCGGCCTCGACGCGTGCTGGCGGCGACGCGAACAGGTTGGAATAGAAGGCGATGCTCTTGGCGAGGTCATCGACGTGCAGGTGAACGTGGAAGCGCTTCATGGGTTTCTCCTTCAGCAGTCGCAGGCAGTGGCGCCGTCGACGAGGCATGCCTCGCCCTGACAGCAGTTCTCCGTGAGGTAGCCGAGCAATGCATTCATCTGCTCGAACACCGCGCGATAGATCAGGTTGCGGCCGTCACGCTCCTGGCTGACCAGGTTGGCATGCGTCAGCTCCTTGAGATGGAACGAGAGACTGGTCGATGGCACGCCAAGCTGCTCCGCCAGTACGCCTGGCGTGAGTCCAGCAGGACCAGCAACGACAAGCGCCCGAAAGACCTGAAGGCGAACGGGCTGGGCCAGGGCGGCCAGAGCTTGAATGACGGCCTTTTCTTCCATGATTCAATAATAGTTGAATCATGGAAATATTTCAAGAAGTTGTGAACTGATGAGAGTCGGTGCAGGAGTTCAGGGGGAGGGCAACTCGCTACCGGCCTATGGGATGCGCCATGCCAACCCCACATCTGGCCGCCGGCGCATCGTGCCGGGCAAACACGGCCGCGGCCATCACTCTGACGATCCGCGGCGCGCTCCTCGCCGCCGGCTGGATCTCGCTTTCGCTCATCGCGTGCGGGCTGCTCAAGATCACCTGCGACCTCACGCGTCGCCGGGCCATGCGACAGGACCGATTGGGTGGGGGTAGCTGCACAAGGTGCTCCTGGTCTGGAGTGGCACGGCAAGCGAAAAACACCTGTGCGCGCGTGCCTTTTACGCTGGATGGCAAACGATCACAATGACCGGCATGAAACGCCTGTCGGATGAGTCTTCAGGCGGTCGCTCGAAGATCCGGGTCACCTTTCGTCATCTCGAGCGGACTGTCGTATCGGTGCTGCTGATCATCGGCGCCGCAGCTTTGATCGGCTGGGTGGTTGTCGAACTCTACGTCAAAGTCGTCACGATGGACTGACCCCAACTCTGGTTCTACACCACACCGGCTGCATGTAACGACTGAATACCGTGATAGCCGACGTAGAGCCCGACCAGGATGATCAGGGCGCTCGACACATAAGGAGCCCTGCGCGCGAATGCTCCGAAGTTAGAGAAGCGTTTCGACGCGTGCTTCATACCCAAGGCAGCGACGACGCCCGCGGCAACCATCGTGATCGCCAAGCCGATGCTGAAGCAGAGCACGAGGGACGCTCCGAGCGTGAAGCGCTTGAGCTGCAGGCACAGTAGTAGCACTGTGATGGCCGCAGGACAGGGAATCAGGCCTCCCGTGAGCCCGAAACCAATGATCTGCCCGGTGGTGACATTGCGGCTCGCAAAGCGACGCTTGATGTCGTTGGCATGCGCTCGTTCATGCGCGTCCTGAAAACCGGGATCCGAGACATCCAGGCCGTGTCCCTCATGATCATGGCCCTGGCCATGCTCGACAAACTCCACATCAAAGCTGTGTGCGTGGCCACCATGCGCGATCGACAGCCTGACCGTGAACTCGTGCGGCTCGGGAATCTCGTCGACTGATTCGAGATAGCTGCCCTTGTTGGCTAGAACGAACGCCTGGCGCTCCCCGCCAGCGCGTTCCGTATCGATGGCGACAGTCTGGCCTTGCGGCACGGTGTCATGTCCCTCGAATCGGACGCGGAATCGAGGCGAAACCCCATCCTCGAAGACCTCCAGGTCAACGATGCCATGGCCGGTATCGATGCGGCGCTTCTCTTCGCCATGGCCGTGATGATCATGGTCTGTCTCGATTCGCTCGCGCTGCTGCTCGCGGTAGGTCCGCCAGAGCATCCAGAGCGCGATCGCGATGATCAGCACCGCCGAAGCCACCTGGAAATAGGGCTCGGTCTCCTCGGCACTCCAGTTGCGCCCGAGGTAGAGACCACCCATGGCGACGGCCCAGACGACAGCGGTGTGCGAGAGCGTTGCCGCAAGTCCAAGCAAGACGGCTTGTCCAACCGTCCCTCGGACCGCAACGATGAACGCAGCCATCATCGTCTTCGAATGCCCGGGCTCAAGGCCATGCAGGGCACCCAGAAGGATGGCGGACGGGATGAAGACCCAGGCGTTTCCGGCCTGAAGAAGTTGAGCGAAGTTTTCCAATTTGACGTCCTACTCGCGCTGGCACGGAGTGATGTTTGCCATTCAACTACCACTTGCCGTGGCTTGGCTTGGTTGAAGTATCCTATCCCCCCCGAGGGGATGAGGCAATGGAATCCCAGGGACTCTGTGCGGGCTAGTGGAACTGCGCGCCACGTCGCCAGAACAGCTTCGCAACTTGACGTACGCGGCATCGCCCGCTTCGAAGTGGGTATGGGCAGGCAGGACAGCGATGCGTCTTCTCAGATGGCCGAAGTCAACATACGAAAGCAACGCGAATGTGCCTGTCGCCAGCTGCTCGGTTGTGGCGGTGCTGCGGCAATCGCTCAACGCAGCACCACGAATCGTCGAGGCAGTGCCGACTTCCTCCACCCGGGCCATTCGCCAGCCGTCGTTGAAGGCGTATTTGCCTTCGTAGATGGTGACGCAGCCGGAAAGCACGCCGAGGACACATGCAAGCGCACTCAGCGCACAGCCGCGTTTGAAGGTCATGCTGATTCCCGGTGCGCGGCCAGCTCGACGTTTACTTGCCGGAGAAGTTCGAGGCGATGTAGTTGCCTGGCAGGCTGAGGAAGACATAGAGCGTGCTCTTGTCGGCTTGCGTGACGGCTGCGTTCTTGAAGCTCACCTTCCACTCCTTGCCTTTCTTGCCGTCGATCTGTTCAACCTTCTCCACCTTCACGGCGTCCCAGCTCTTGTCGAGCTTGCCGCCGCTGACCAGTGAGGCCTTGCGCTGGGAGGCGCAATCGACGGCGATCTTTTCCGACGCTGGCGTGTTGCCGTGGAAGTGGCAGCTGCCGCCCTCCGAGGCCATGGCGGAACCGGCGCCGGCGAGGGCTGCAAACGAGGCCAGGGCCATCGCGATCTTCTTCATTGGGTCATCCTTTCTTGATGATGGTTAGTCGAGGGAATCCCTGCCAGGATCGGCAGTCTTTCCAATCTCCATGTCCTCGTGCGCGTGGTTGTGCTCTTGGTCGGGGAAACGGAAACCATTGGGATCTGAGTCGTGCTGGTAGCCATGCAGTTGCATGAGCAGCAGCAATATGCCGGCGTAGACCAGTGCAAGGTTGGCGGCGAAGCTGAAGCGCCGGAACGATGGGCGATGACGCCAGAGCGCCAGCAGCGCGACCATCACGGCCAACGCGGCGACCTGGCCGATCTCGACGCCGAGGTTGAAGCTCAGGATGCGGATCAGCATCGAGGTGCTGTCGTCGCCAAGCGGCAGCTGCTGCAGCCGTGTGGATAACCCGAAGCCATGCAGCAGCCCGAAGCCGAACACCGCAACCAGCAGGTTGGGCGACTTCATGTCGAAGTACTTCTGGAAGCCGCCGTTGTTGTCGAAGCCCTTGTAGATGACGCTGATCGCGATGATGGCGTCGATCAGGTAGTAGTTCCAGGTGATCTTGAAGTACGTCGCGAACACCAGGGTGATGCAGTGGCCCAGCGTGAAGACGGTGACGAACTTGGCCACGTCCTTGAAGCTCGTGAGAAAGAACACCACCCCAAACAGGAACAGCAGGTGGTCGTAACCGGTGAGCATGTGCGTGGCGCCGAGACCGACGTACTGCAGGTAGCCGCCGCTGAGCATGCGTTGGCGGTCGGCCTCGGAGATGCCGTGGGCGAGAACGTCAAAAGGCAGGCCGATCAGCAGCGCCAGCACGGCGAGCGCCAGCACAGCGAGTTTCCGGTGAGGGATCAACATCAGATCTCTTTCAATGGACAAAGGTTTGGAAGATGGGCGAGACAAGGCGCGCTCACTCGAGCGCCAGGTCCCAGATCAGGTGCGCGTCGATGAGGAGCCGATAGTTCGCGCGCAGCGCATCGGCACGGGCCTCGAGTGCTGCACGGGAAGCGTCGAGGAACTGGCGCCGGGCCAGCAGCAGCGATTGCAGGTCCGCTTCTCCCAACGAGTACGCGCGTTGCGTGAGCCGAGCGCTCTCGCCGGTGGCCGTTGCGCCTCGCTCGGCGAGTTGCCAGCGGGTGAGATTGCCGGTGGCGTCCGCGTAGGTCTCGGCCACTGCGGCCCCCAATTCGCGGCGCTGCCGCTCGACGGCCGCGCGGGCCATCTCGACCTCTTGGAGCGCCTGCTTCATGCGCTCGTTGCGATAGGTGCCGCTCAACGGAATGCTGATGCTGACCCCCACGATGCGTTCCTTGCGAAACGCCTCCGAAGCCGCGAAGACACCGACAGTCGGGTCGGGCACACGGTCAGCCGAAGCGCGCGAAGCCGCAAGTTCAGCTTTGTGCAGCAGTCCTTCAGCGGCACGCAGTGGAGCGGCGGCATCAAGCACCCGCTGCAGCCACAGGGATTCCGTGTCTCCAGGCGGCAGCGGATCAGCCATCGATTGCGTAGACAGTTGCGCACCTGGGAAGCGAACACGTAGCTTGGCGCGCGCCTTGGCCAGGTTGGAGTCCGCCTGGTTTGCCTGGCGCTCCATGTCCGCGAAGTCCGCCATGGCGACGCTGACATCCAGTGCCGACGCATCGCCGGCCTTCTTGCGACTCTCCACAGCTCGCAGGTTGGTCTGCGCAAAGGCCTGTTGCTCCTGGAACAGCTTCTGGGCCTGTGCCGCAGAAAGCACGTCGATCCACAGTTCCAGCAACGAACGGGCGGCCTCGCGGACGGCCTCGCTGAGCTTGGCCTGTGCGATGAGCTGCTCCGTTTCGCCGAGCTGCCGGTCAAGATCCGCCTTGCCGTTGACGCGGATCGGTCGCTCCAGTTGCGCGTTCCACTCATTGGAGGCCGGTCCGCCGCCATCGTAGTTGCGACGCTGCAAGGAAAGCCGTGTCGTCCATTCGTTGGGCGAAGCGGCGAGCATCGCTGAGGAGTGACCTGCGGCCGCCAGGGCGCTGCGCGCTTCCTGAACAGCCGGATCCTGCGCGATCCACTGCCGCACCGAGGCCGTCGGCGGCAAGTCGGCTGGCGTCGCCCGGTTGTCGGCGTATGCGGGCAGGGCCCAGGCGATCATTGCGATCCCGGTCCACAACTTCATTTGATTTCTCCCTCGTGGGCCACGGGGGAGGCCCAGTAGCGGATGCCGGTGCCGGCAAATTCGCGTTGAACACGTTCGAGCAAATGCATCAGGGCCTCTTGGCTCAACAGGACCTGGATCTGCATGGCGCGGCTGCGGCCCATGACCTGTTCCCGAGCGCTCAACTGTCCATGCTCAGCGCCGTGGCTGTGAACGTGAATGCTGGTGAAGATTTCGCTCTCGTCGCTTTCCAGCAGAACGTCGAGCAACTTCTCCTCGACGGTGGGCGAACAGATCAGATTCAGGCAGTACTCATGCATGGCGCACCTCCAAGACAGGGCTGTCGCCATTGCTGCCTTCGCTTCGGGCGTGGGCGAAACGCAGGTACAGCAGTGGCAGAAGAATCAGCGTCAGGGCGGTGGCCGTGATCAGGCCGCCGATCACCACGATCGCCAGCGGGCGCTGGATTTCGGAGCCCGGTCCGCTGGTGAACAGGAGCGGCACCAGGCTGAAGGCGGTGATCGCCGCCGTCATCAGCACCGGCCGCAGGCGCCTTCGGGCGCCTTGCGTGACGCAAGTGAGCAGGTCATGCCCCTCGGAACGCAGCTGATTGAAGTAGCTCACCAGCACCACGCCGTTGAGCACCGCGATGCCAAGCAGCGCGATGAAGCCTACCGAGGCCGGCACCGACAGGTACTCCCCGGTGACCCAGAGCCCGACGATGCCGCCCACCAGCGCGAACGGGATGTTGCTGAGCACCAGCAGCGCCTGGCGTACCGACCCGAAGGTGGTGAACAGGATCAGGAAGATGAAGCCGATCGCCAGCGGCACCACGAGGGTGAGCCGCGCCGCGGCGCGCTGCTGGTTCTCGAACTGGCCACCCCAGCTGATGCGATAGCCGGTGGGCAGTTCCACCTGCGCAGCTACCTTGGCCTTGGCCTCGTCGACGAAACCGACCAGCTCCCGCCCCGTGACATTGGCGATCACCACGCTGTAGCGGCTGCCCATCTCGCGGTCGATCTTCACAGGGCCGCTCTCGCGCGTCAGGGTGGCCAAGGTTTCGAGCGGGATGCTTTGGCCATCGGGCGTGGTGATGCGCAGGGCCGCAAACTCCGCCGGCGAGATTTTCACGCTGTCGGGCCCGCGAATCACGATCGGAATGCGGCGGTTGCCGTCGATCACGGTGCCGGCGCGCTGGCCCTCGATCTGGACGCGCAGGGCATCCTGCACGTCTTCCACCGACAGGCCGTAGCGTCCCGCGCTCAGGCGGTCGACGACCACCCGCAGGTACTGAACGCCGTCGTTCTCGACGGTGTACACGTCCTGGTTGCCCTGCACCGTCTTCATCAGCGTCTCGACTTGGCCCGCCAGCTCGTTGAGCTTGTCGAGCTCGGGACCAAAAATCTTGATGGCGAGATCACCGCGCACGCCGATGATCATTTCTGACACGCGCATGTCGATCGGCTGAGTGAAGCTGTAGCTGATGCCAGGCATCTGGTCGAGCACCTCGCGGATCCGGGCGATGAGCGCATCCTTGTTGGCCATCTTCCATTCGGCGCGCGGCTTAAGAACGAGAAAGGTGTCGGTCTGGTTCAGGCCCATCGGGTCCAGGCCAATCTCGTCGGAGCCGGCCCGCGCCACTACGCCGGTGATCTCCGGGATCTGGCTCATGAGGGCTTGGTGGATCTTGAGGTCCAGTGCGGCGGTTTCCTCCAAGCTCACGGAAGGCAGCTTCTCTATTCCCACGATGATGTCGCCTTCGTCCATCGCCGGCAGGAAGGTCTTGCCCACCTGGGTATAGACGCCGGCTGCCACTACGAGCATCAGTCCTGCGACGATGAACACCGCACGCTGGTGGCTCAGCGCCCACCCCAGAGCGGGTTCGTAAAGCTTGAGCAGCTTGCGCGGCAGCCAAGGTTCTTCATGCGCCGCCTTCTTCAGCAGGAAGGACGACAGTACCGGGATCACCGTGAGCGATAGCACGAGCGAACTAATCAGCGCGAAGACGATGGTCATCGCCACGGGGACGAAGTACTTGCCTTCCAAGCCTTGCAAAGTCAGCAGCGGCAGGAACACCGTGATGATGATCAGGATGCCGGCCGAGACCGGCACCGACACCTCGCGCACGGAGCGCAGCACGACGTGCAGCCGCGGCAGTTTTCCCTTGGCGGTTTGCTGCCCCAGGTGTTGCACGATGTTCTCGACCACCACGACCGCGGCGTCCACCAGCATGCCCAGCGCGATGGCCAAGCCACCCAGGCTCATCAGGTTGGCCGACATGCCGCCTGCGCGCATCAGGATGAAGGTGCTCAGCGCAGACAGCGGCAAGATCACTGCGACCGCGACGGCCGCGCGCACATTGCCGAGGAAGGCGCCCAGTAGGACAAGCACGATGAGCGTCGCTTCGATCAGCGCGGTGGACACCGTGCCGACAGCCTTTTTCACGAGCTCGGCGCGGTTGTAGAAGACTTTGATCTCCACGCCCTTGGGCAGGGTGGGCTTGAGCTCCTCGAGCTTCGTCGTCACGCCTTCGACCACTTTCTGGGCATTCGCGCCCGCCAGCCCGAGCACCAGGCCCTCGACCGCTTCGGCCTTGCCGTCCTTGGTGACGACACCGTAGCGCGTGACGCTGCCGTCGCGCACCTGCGCCACGTCGCCCAGCCGAGCCAGGTTGCCATCCTTGCGGCTGACCACGATCGCGCGCAGGTCGTCTGCGGTCTTGATGCTTCCTTCGCTGCGCACCAGTAGCACTTCGCCGCCTTCGCCGAGCCGGCCTGCGCCGTCGTTGCGGTTGTTGGCTTCGATCGCGCTCTTGAGCTGCGCCGTCGAGACGCCGAGCGCCGACAGCTTGACGGGGTCGGGCACCACCTCGAAGCTGCGCACTTTGCCGCCCAACGCGTTCACGTCGGCCACGCCCGGCACCGCGCGCAAGGCCGGACGGATGACCCAGTCGAGCAGGCTGCGCCGGTCCTCCAGCGACATCCCGTCGGCCTCCACGGTGAACATGAACATTTCGCCGAGCGGCGTGGTGACCGGTGCCATGCCACCGCTGATACCGGCGGGCAGATCGGCCGAAATGTTGGCCAGGCGCTCGGACACCTGCTGGCGGGCCCAGTAGATGTCCGTGCCGTCCTGGAAGTCCACCGTCACATCCACCAGGCCGTACTTGGACACCGAGCGCAGCATGCGCTGCTGCGGGATGCCGAGCATCTCGACCTCGATCGGGCCGGCGATGCGGCTCTCGATTTCTTCCGGCGTCATGCCGGGCGCCTTCATGATGACCTTCACCTGCGTGCTGGACACGTCGGGAAAGGCATCGATCGGCAGGTTGCGGAAGGCGTACCAGCCAAAGCCCGCAAGCAGAGCGGTCACTAGCAGCACGAACAGACGCTGCGATAGCGCGAACTGAACAAGGCGGTTGAGCATGTCAGTTGCTTCCGCTCTTGCCGAGCCATGCCGCCTTCAATGCGATCACCGAACCGGTCGCCACCTGCTGGCCTGCGCGCAGGTTGCCCGTGACCTGGACCGATTGGCCTGCGCTCGAGATGACATTGACCGGCTGCGCGACGAAGCCCTTTTCGGTTCGAACGAACACGTAGGCCTTGTCGTCCTGACGGGCAATCGCCGGCAGGGGCAGCGCCCAGCCTGCGGTGTTCTCCGCGAACGGGACCTTGACTTGTACGACTTCGCCCGGACGCAGCAGCTCGCCGCCTCCCACCACCCGGGCACGCAGCGTGACTGTCTGGTTGTCACTCACCGTGGCACCAACCGACATCGGCGTCGCGCTGGCTTCGCGCCCGACCACCGTGATCGAGCCGGCGGTCTTGCTCGAGAGCGCCTGCTGCTGGCGATCGGATGGAATCTGGATATCGAGCCAGAGCTGCGACGTGTTGACAAGGCGCAGCAGGGAGTTGGAACCTTGCACGCGCTGTCCGGCTTTCACATCCAGGCCAACGACCGTCCCGGCGCTTCTCGCTCGCACGACGAGGCCGTCCTGCAGGTTGCCAGCGTCGCCCATCTTCCGAATGGCTGCGGGATCGACCCCGGCGAGGCGCAATGAGGCTTCGGCAAATCGCAGCCGGGCCGTGGCCTCCTGATTGGCGGCATTGGCTTCCTGCACCCGCCGCTCCGGGATGATTCCTTCGGAGAAAAGTTGGCGTTCGCGTGCGGCGGTCTGGCCGGTGAGCTTGGCTTTGCTGGCCGCCTCCAGCAGCTTGAGCTGCAGGTCGCCGTACTCCGGGCTGCTCAGGCGCAGCAGCGGCTGGCCGGCCTTGACGGGCTGCTGTTCGTCGACGAGCAGCTCTTCCACCCGCCCGCCGAACGGGGCGCTGATGACCTGGTTGCCGCTGGGGGGCACCACCACGCGCGCGGGATAAGCCATGCCGCTGATCGCCGATGGCTTTTCCAGCGGGGCGAGCGTGATGCCGAGTGCCTGCATCTGTGCGGCGGACACCGGAAATTCGGCGTTCGATGGCGTCGCCGCAATGGCACTGGCCACCAAGAGAAAACTGGATGCGCAGCCGAGCGCGGTACGGCGGGCGAGCAAATACGACATAGAAACTCCACGAGAAAGCGATCCCGTCGCGCAGTCAGGCGACGAGGAGAAGGCAGCGCCGCAACGGCGCCACCAAGGCTTCAAACGTGGAGTGAGGGCGGCGCGCGGCCGTCAGGAGGAACTGTTCGGAACAGCGGGATGGGCACCCGCTCTCGACCAGTACGCCAGCGCACCAGCGCTTCGGCCGCAGGCTGCGCAAGGAGCCCGACAAAAACGAGCAGAGGAACGAGCGCCAGGAACTTCGGCGCGGAGTCTGGGCTGGCGAGCTGGATCGGGGCGCCTTGAAGCGCTGACATCGAGTGGCCGCTACCGTGATCCGCATTGTCTGAGTCGACATGCAGCGAAAGGTCGTCGTCTGGAGCTGCTTGCTCGAAGGACGAGTGGCCCACATCCAGCAGGCCGGCGTGGCTCGAGTAGCCTTCCGGGCCACTCTCGTGGTGATGCGCGTGGAACGGGGAACTGATCAGGTCCACGGCAATGACTAGCACCAGCAACCAGCGCATGAGCAGCATCACCCCGGCCTTGGCAGGGGGGATTGACTCCGACAGCTGGAAGGCACGCGCGGTCACAGGTACTTCGTGATGTCTTTGAATTCGGCGATGGCCGTGCCGAAGTCGCGAGGCGACTTGGCGATCTCCTCGAGGCAGTGATCCAGGTGATCGTGGATCAGCAGTTTCTTGGCAGCGCTGATCGCTTTTTCGACCGCGTGCAACTGCTGCGCGATATCCGCGCAGTCGCGCCCGCTCACCATCATCTCGATGACGTTCTGCAGGTGCCCGTCTGCGCGCTTGAGGCGCTTGACCAGATCCGGGTGACTTTGGTGTAGGTGTTCGCCGTGCACCGCCATATCCTATCAGGGGGGATGCGAAATGGTCGAAAGGGGCACGCGCTGCGAAGGGGAATTCGTCGTGGCGTGCCTCTCACCGACATGGCGAGCCAGAGTCCTTCTTGTCTCTTGCCCGCCTGGAACAGTCGACTCAGTGGCAGTGCCTGGTGCCAGTTGCCTTTTCCTGGTGGCAGCCGTTTTTGTCCGTACCGCCGGAATGGGCCCAGGCCCCAACGCTCAGCACCAGAGCGATCAATGCGAATGCGATCTGCTTCATCTTGTTCTCCTCACCCAAAAGCGGGCAAGGCCGAGTCTCAGCGAGCATCAGACCTGGCCGTTAGGGGTTTGCCCGTGAGAGCGCAAAGTCGGTGTCGCTCACCAAAACGGGTGCCGGTTTATTTCGACTGGGCCGACCTTGATGGTGCAGATCGTCACGAGCGCGATGACTGCGCCGCCGGAACCTCGACCTACGCGATCAACGTCTACCACGAGGCTTGGATACCAAGCAGGTAGATCGTGACCGTCCAGCCAATCCATCTTGTTCTCGAAACCGCGCCAACGAGCGTAATGCCCTGGTGGGCACCATCGTCACGGACGCACGCGGCACACTCAGTACGGGATCACAGCTTTTGTGCCCTTCCAGGGATCGTCCTTGCTAATCACCGGCCCGGCGGGCATCTAGCGATGGTGGCCAAGGCTCGCAAGTGTCACCCCATGCTGCCGGTGATGAGGTTTGGTGTCGTTCCTGCGCAGGTCTTGCTCGATCCTGCCCGCGAACCATCGAAAGATGTTGGCGCGGTTTTTCCAGTTGTTGCCGGCCCGAACGAATAGAAAGCCCCGCTCCGCGTTGCCGAGTGCGTCAACCGGGATGCCGGCAGCGCGCAAAGCAGCTATCTCGGCATCGGCATCGATCCCGATTGGAAGCCTCAAGGTGATCGTCGCACTATGGTGTTTTGGCATACCTCCACTTTCGTCGTTTCTTGGATGCACATTTGATCCAATGCGAGCCTTCTCAGGCGGCCCTCGTTCATAGGAGGCAGGCGCCGATACGGCGCTCAGCCAGTTCGCCCCGTTGCCAAGAAGCGATTCAAGCGACTTTGCCACTTGAATCAAATCGGCCGAACGGCCTACCTCCCCGCCACGCGCTTCCCCTTGGTCTGCTGCATCCTGGAATTCACTGCAGATGGTCCTTCATGCTAGCGCGAACTCTCTCGCTGGACTAGTGGCTGGTCGACCAGCCACTGCGAGAGTCAACCCGAGTAACATAAGGACTACGTCTTTCGTACGCATGCCATGGACCAGCGACTGGATTGGACCCTCGCAGCTTGCGCTCGCATCTTCCGTCCGATGGTTAGGCTCGCTCTCGCCATGGGGGCCAAGCATCCCCATCTCGAAGAGTTGCTGCGCGACCTCCTGATCGAGGAGGCGCAGCGTCTGTGGCGCAACGAAGGTGTTGTTGAGCCCAATCTCAGCCAGTTGTCCATTACGACGGGCCTGAACCGCAAAGCCGTGACCGCCAAGATTCGGGCCACGGCAGACCCACTGCCTCATACGGAGATGTCGGCCGCAGCCAGGACTTTCACGTTGTGGTTACAAATGTGCATGCAGGACGCTTCCCTTCGGAATCTGCCGATCTCAGCGCGCAACGCAGCCCCGTCGTTTGAGACAGTGGCACGCATGAGCAGTCGGGGCAACGTGCACCACCGCGCCATTCTGGATGAGTTGATCCGTTTGAACGTGGTGAGCGAACGCGATGGCATGGCCGAGCTCACGAGCGACGGCTTTGTGCCGGAGGAAGATTTACAGTCCATGCTCGCTTTCCTGGCCGACAACGGCCGTGACCACCTGCTAGCAGCCGTCTCCAACGCCTTGGACAAGCAGCCGAAGATGCTCGAACGCGCGGTGTATGCGCGCGGGCTCACGCTGGAGGAATGCGAGCAGGTCCAGCAACTGGTGCGGGCCCGCTGGTCGACCCTGCACCATGAGTTGGCTCAGGAAATGGCACAGGCAGTCGACCGCGCCCCAGCCGGCGCAACGGGACGCATCCGCGTTGGCATCTACACCTACTACGAGGACGACGAAGGCTCCCCGCCAGCACATCCGCCGAAGAGCAGTGCCCCGTTCTGAACACGACGACGCGACGCCAAATGCTTGCATCTGGTCCGCTGCATAGAGCCCTCGCGGCATTGCTGCTATTCGAGACTCACTCGTCACGGAATCAGTCTGCGCGCCGCCAGTTGTGCGCGAGCAGTTCGTCGATGCGACTGTCAAGTTGTGTCGGCAGTCGCATCTGGACGTCTTTCAGATACGTCCACGGCTCATGCCCGTTGAGCCGCGCTGACTATGCCGAACCGATCACATGCGGCCTACGATGCGTCCGGGAAGAAGCGAGGCCGCTCGGCATAGTTCTGCGGTCGGCATAGTCGGCAGAGCTCAACGGTCACGACTCCTCGCGTATCTGAAAGACGTTTCACCCGACTTCCCAATCAACAGAAAGCCGCATTGAAGACCTTCTGCCGCACTTTGGCACCCCGTTGAGCTAGCTACTCCTCTGGGCACAAGCTAGCGGCCGGAGGCGCGACACGGGATCTCAGCGGAAATTCGGATTCAGCAGATCGATGCCAGCGCCCTTGCACTTTATCCAAGGTCCAGAGGGATGTTCAAGACCATCCCAGGTCGCGAGCGCCGCTTCAGCGTCTGCCCGGTGCTCGTAGCAATACCGGCGTTGATACCCAACATCGTCCAGCCCAACGACCACTGCGGTGGTGAAGTTGAACTGCTTCACGGCACAGACTTGGCCCTGAAGGGCGCGAAGGTCTGTGTACCCGCTGCGCAGAAGTGCTCCTGCGAGCCTGGGTGCAATGCCATCCTCACAGGCTTGAAAAGTGCGCGATTGGCTTATCGAAGCAGTGGATGACATCCACATATTCTGACTGAGATGGAGCGAACGACCTTCGCAGCCATGGATGAGGAGGAGGTCACTTGGTCTTGCTCTTGTCTCTTATCTCTCTCAGTAAATTTCTACTCCACTCACTCATGTTCTGGAGAACATGAGTGGTGAGTGTGTAGGTCGAGAAAGAGCTTCGAATTGTTGCTTGAAAAGAGACCGAGGAAAAACACGCGCATCTACCGTTTCTCCAAAACCTACCAAAAAAGGAGAAATGGACGTGGCGAGTTTTTATTGGGAAATCAAAAGCGGGAAAAAGGGTAGTGGCCGCAAGCATGGCAACTACATCAACCGGGTTGGCTGTTACGCCGATCGGGAGGATCTGATTGCACGAGGGCATGGCAATCTTCCCTCTTGGGCCAATGACATGCCTGCAAATTTCTGGAGCATGGCCGACAAGCACGAGCGCAGCAACGGAGCGGTGTATCACGAGGTTGTGGTGGCGCTGCCGAATGAGCTTTCGTTGGAGCAGAACGCGGAGTTGGCGCGCAGCTACACGCAACAGATCGCAGGTTCTAAGCCCTACGAGTATGCGATTCATCGCCCGGTGGCTGCAATCGGCGGATGTCCCCAACCTCATGTGCACATCATGATCTCAGGTCGCATGCCCGACGGGATCGAGCGTTCCCCTGAGCAGCACTTCCGCCGCTACAACCCGACCTACCCTGAGCGTGGTGGATGCAAGAAAGACAGTGGTGGCAAGACCCGAGGGGTGTTGGCAGCTGAGGTCAGGGCGAGGAAGATCAGTTGGGCCGAGACTCTCAATGCGACCCTGGAGCACCATGGCCACGACGCGCGCGTGGACCCTCGCAGCAATGCCGAGCGCGGCTTGCCGCCCGCCACGGAACGGCATTTGGGGCCGCTGCGGACGCGAGCGTTGGATACCGAAGAAAAGGGCAGGTTGGTCGCGGAAAGGGAGGTAAGGCTCGCTGGACGCATGTCCTCGGGAATTGCCGCGAGCGCAGGCTCGTCGCTGTAAAGAGTTTCCCGCGGAGACCGAGCTTTCGTGCTCGGTCTCCGTGCAAAGAAGAGACCGTGCGTCGGTGCTGAAGGCTGAGGAAGTAGGCGCTTGTCCTTTCGATGGCGAGCCGAACCTGACACCACCAGTTGCTCAAGCTGTTTCGTATGCAAGGCAGCTCAGCTGAGGCAGTACTTGACGAGATGGCAGTGCCAACAGGGCACGGGCTTGCTTACGGAAAGCCCGCGAGGATGGGCGAGGCCGTGTCTACTACAGACACAAAATGCTGCCACTCATTCAGCGTATCGGGGGCTTGGCTTTTGGGGGCCTTGGGATCGGGATGAGCATTTCCCGGACTGATTGCCATCTCCACGGTGTTCGCTGCCGTGATTTGGGAAGGCATGGTCCGGAGGTCCGTCGTCCTCAATCCAGGACCCTGAGTTCCTCGCGGTTCTTCCCTGCGGTTTCGAAGTCGGTTATCCACTTGGGTGGTCTACCAAAGCCATGCCACCTTCCTGGGCCACCAGGCTCTTTATAGAGAGGCCGGGCAGTTTCTGGCTCGTTAGAAGCGGGCGAGACTTGACGCTTGCTCTTTGCCTTGCGTGATTCCAAGGGCTGCAATAGCTTGAGCGCGTCCTCAAGTAAAAACTCGTTGTCCTTCAGCTCGGCCCTGAATCCCTCGACGATGCCATGGAGTGCATCCTGACGTGCCTGGAGCAGCGCTGCTTGCTTCTTTGCGAGCGCTGCCTCGAACTCGAGCACTTCTGCAGCTAGCGCTTTCAGTTGTTCATTCTTCATACGAAATCCCGAAATCTTGCTCCAAAAAACGAATAGACATTCATGAAAGTCTCAGAATGTATCCGAATTTCGGGAGTGCTGCGACAGCGAAAATTTGTCCTGCCTTTTGATTGACTGTCTTTCCTCTTGGGTGCAGAAGGCTTCCAACGTCTAGTCGGTGAGAACATCAGGGTGGTGGCTGCCTGCTTTCTTGGGGGAGCAGCGCTTAGAGTCGATCATTCCATGGGAGGGGCTAAGAGCATGATCGATACTTCGTGAGATCGTGATCTGATCTAGAAATCAAGCCTGCCAAGATCCTACTCCAGGCTGTCGAGAGACTTCTTAACCAGCTGAGCCTTGAATAGATCTTTCGGTGTTTTGGCAGCGCTGCCTTCGGGTGCAGGTGAAGGATTTCCCCGCAAGCGGTAGTACTTTGTGCGACCTACCGGATGCTCAACCACGTGACTAAAGTCAATCAAGATTTTCAAGGCGCGCTCAATACGAAGACGTTTCCAATCCTCCTCGAGAAAAAGGAACTGAAGATCCTTAAGTGTGACCAAAAACTGCCCTTGCTGCGCAAGATCATAGAAACGTCCATGCAAGTGATGTGCGTCCCTAGTAAGACGCTCCCGCAAGCTTGCTGAGGACACAAGGCGATGGTACTGACGTGCGTGCCACCGCACAATCTCGATTGCGCGATTGAGTGTTTCATCAGTAATCGAGCCATCAAATCCGTCAGCTACATGTAGCACAGCCGAAATCCGCGATGCTTGCTCCGTTAGTTTCGCGGCGAAGCCGTCCATGTGCTGGTATCGGCCGTCGGGCCGCATGTCAAACTGTGCATCGTTGAATGCATCGCGAAAGAGTTTTTGCGCATTCTTGGAAAAATCTAGCGCGCATCGCTCGTCATCGATTCCCCTAGAAAGGCTGGCGCTCTCTTCGAGCAGTTCGGTGCATCGTTCGGAATAAGTCGACAGATGTACCGTTGTTTTAGGGTTTTCGTCGAGAGTTCGATAGCCTGACGATGGGGGAGGACTCGTCCAGAGAAAGCGATTGATCAAACCACTTTCTTCGGCTTCCCGGCCTCGACGGTCCATGAAACGTTCAAGCATCCCAGGCTGAATGCCTAAGATCATTGACATCCGCGGTGCCGAAACCGAAACATGCTCTTTGGTATTCGCTCTATCGAGATAAATCGGGGCGCCTCCCCAGAGGTCATTCCAAAAAGTCATGTCTCGCATCAAACTCCCCTTGAAAAATCCGCTTGCCTCCATGGAATAAAGTAGGGACGATGGCCAGCGCAAGCACAAGGATTGCTTTACGGCAGTCGGGGTTGCATCACTAAAAATGAGTTTTGGAACCGTTGCAAGCCTCGGTTGCGAACGGTATAGATTTTCGAAGTCACGCTTCGCCCTGTCGGCCACCCTCTGGTTGCCAAGTTTCTTCTGATACTTGGCTTCCAAGTCTTTTCTTTTCATATCCCACATCTTCTTTTCGACGGCAAGATTGACTTTGGCTGAGCGAAATTCGGATGCAGTTTTCCGATCGAAATCGTGAAAGGGGCGCAGCAATGGAGAGGCAGACGCATCCTTGCCCTCCCCTGACCCTGCGATCAGAATCACATTTAAGGAGATCGGACTGGGAGACATTCCAGGCCGCCGAATGTTGTAGAGGTTTTGCGCCGCGCTGGCCATCGCTGCCAACGCAATGGGAGCAACCATCTCAACTGGGATTTTTGTATTCTGACTGTGCTCAGTGATCACCGAGGACAGGCAGGTCCCATATGCGTGGATGGGGCAGGGCTCAAATTTTTCAGGCGCGTACATCGACTTTCCTCTCGATTGACCGGACTCACCCTGATGCAAGGGAGAGTTGCGCTCGCTCACCCTTTTCCTTGTTGCAAGCCAACCGAGCTCGTGCTGACAGTGGCTCGGTGTGGACGTCTTGCGAAGCGATGATACTGATGCCGCAAGATATTCTCGTGCCAATGTTCGAAAAATTTGACTACAGTATCTATCTCGACAGAAAAAATAGATTGAATTTTGCAGAAACCATGCCAATTTCGGCTGATTTGTTGCACAAGTGTCTCTCTGTGGCATCGATTTTTCATTGGAGAGATACATGCGATTTTCGACAGAAGAATGCCGCGAGCGGGAGCAACGGACTCACTTCACGTTTGTGCAATGCGTCTGCGAATGTGTGATCGACTGCAGAAGTGGCTCGCGCAGGACGAGCTCGAGCGGTATGGCTGGCCTCCACTAAGATGCCGGCTCCTCTTTCGCGAGAGGGCACCATGAGTTTCGCAAGAAGTAGAAAGTGGAGGAATGTGTTTGCGTTCTCTCAGGCGAAAGATATTTTCAGAGCACATGACTATATGAGTTGCAATTGGCGGCGGCTTAGCTTCATTCGATTTCCCTGTCTTTCCCTTGAAGTTCGCCCTTGCGAGAAAGTTCGCCCTGTGCAAGTGGCTTCTATATCTCTAAGAAGAAATAGTCCCGCCATGACTAGGAGATCATCTAGTGGGAAAATACACCAAAAAGTCTGAACCACTCAATCCTAGCCAGAGGAGAAGAGTGATCTCGAGCTGTCAGCTAGAGTTTTCGGGGGGCGAGACATCGCTGGCCACTTTAGGCCCGCTTCGACTATGAGGGGGGCTGCTAGATTTAAGGCCTATGAGGAAAAGCTCTGGGAGCTTCCTTTTGTGCCGAGACTGTCGTTCGTGAGTTTGGATCCGCTTGACGAACAACTTGCCACGCGACAGATGCTGAGTGATGAAGACGATGTACTTCTCAAGATCAAGCTAGTTTCTACTGCAGTCAAGTCGATCGTTGAATCAACGGAAGAAGTTAGCTTCCTGAAGGATCGAAGCTTTCGAAATGGTGGAATTCGTGTGCAATGGACTGAAAAGATAATTGATCTGTCGACGGAGCAGGCATCTTGCCTTGTCAAAGCATTTGATTTTGATCCAGATGAAGTGCGACGACTTTTTCCGGGACATAGCTTCAATCCCTATTTTGAGTTGATGTGCATCGTCGTCACGAAGCTCAGGCGCGTGCGTGCGTCACTTCTTTGGTGGAATGTCTTCTCAGGAGATGCAGCACTCAAATTGGCTTCCAGGCTCAGAAAAGTCGTCAAGATCTTACGAGCGAAGGGACTGGATGCCAAGGTTCAGCAAGCGTTAGATAAGTGGCGCACACGCATGCGGGGTCGGACTTATTCTTCACGGAGGTACGTCGACAAAATTTTTGCGCTGTACCCGGACTTGTTTTCGATTCGCCTCAATCTGAACTACTGTATGCAGATGACGGAGGATGGGCGATTGTTGGAGTCGCCGATAGGCTTGCCGCAAGCAAAGGCGCATTTGGCGAAACTCGATCGCTTCATGCGCGATAGATTTCCAGTGGCGGGGCATCTGTATTGGCGTGAGTATGGACTGATGTCCGGCTATCACTTTCGGGTACTGTACCTCGTGAACGGCTTGATCAAAGAGGTTGATCATTCTGTTTTACCGCTGCTGGAAGAGCAGTGGAGGAAGGTGATCACCCAGGGGCGGGGCCGCCACTACAACTCCCATTCAGCGCGCTATCGGCAACAGGGGGGTGGCCAATTCCATGAAGACGACGCGCGAGAGAGCGAGCCCAGCAGATTGATGAATGAAGTAGAGCGACACATCACCCAGGCCGACTTTTGGGCCTTCCACAAGAAAGGTGGGAAATGTTTCGGACGAGGACAAGAACCGCTAGCGCTTTTTGAGGCAATGCAAGGCAAAGCAAGAAAAGCCTGATGTTGACGGTGCGCTCGATTGGCTGGAAGGCAGAAGCGCGAAGGTTAGCGGGTGCCTGTCAGAGGCTCAATGTCGAGTTGCGCGTGTCCGCGTCGTCAGCCACGTTTCGATTTCGCTTTCGAGCCATCCCACACTTGTGCTGCCGAGCTTCACCTGTTTGGGGAAAGTTGGATCGTAGCGTGGGGAGTTAGGGTCGAGACGGTCGTAGATTGCCGAGCGTGACAACGAGGTCCGGGCTTCGACTTGAGAACGGCGCAGGATCACCGTGGTGGGGGTTTTCCGCTCCGGCTCGACCTGCGCTTCTGTACCTTTTCTAACCGACGAACGAGTCTTGCTGTCTTGGTGCGAGGCTGGTTTCACTATGGGCGAAAGGGAGGGCACAAGCGTGCCGATGCGTTCAGCCGGCGCAAGGGGGGGCGCAGACGCTGAAGTGCGTTCGAGGACTTTTACGGAGTCGGCTTCCCGTGGTTCAAGTTGGCGATTGGCGGAAGGTGTTGTCAGTGATATGGCTCGTTCTGCAACCGGGGCCCTCGCTAGCCGTTTCGAGGAGAGTGAAAAGGCATCCGAATCTTCAGTTATCCGAAATTTGCGTGCCTTGAGGTACTTCAAAGCGTCTTCGCGGCGAATGAAGATGTTCTTTCCCGCGCTGTTTGCGCTGACGTGGTGGTGATCAAACGCAACGATCTTGCCGGCTGCGATTTCCTCTTGCAGGGCGAGGCGGTGTTTTTCCTGAATCTCGAGAATCTGGAGGCTATTGGCTGCGATCGCTTCTTCGCTCACGAACACTGGCTTCCAGGGGGGGCGATCGGGGTGCTTCAGATACGCATCCATCAATACTTCACGATTCTTCGCTGATAGGCCAGCGTGCGGTGGCAAGCCCGGCAAGATTCGAAGAAGCTCCGCGCGTTCCGCCGCGGTCATGTCGGATTGGATCTCGAGTTCCGAGGTTGGCAGCTTTACAACCTTTTGCTGGAGCCAGGCATAGTCTTCGGCCTCTCGCATGCTGGGGCAGATGGACTTGGCGATGAGCCGGGTGAGGTCCCACAGATCGATGGGATCGTCGGCAGGAAGTTGGATGTCAGTCTTTTGCACGCACGGCTTTCTCGGAAGGTGCCATCTGGAGCTCGATTGCTCGACGGGGTGTGGGCCCGGTGTCGAATGTATCAAGCCTGATTGCCTGCTCAACAAGGAGTAGAAATAGAGAAGAAAGGGGCAAGACTACTGCCCACCTCAGTCGTTTTCGTTCTTCTCCTCCGTCTTTGCCTTCGAGCAGAAGTTGTCCCATTCCTGCATCATCAAGCGGCGCTTTTCCAGTGCGTCTCCGCGCCGATAGGCGGCCTCGACCTTGTTGTCCAGGGCGTGTGCAAGGGCCTGCTCAGCAAGGTCTCGCGGGTAGTTGGTGCGTTCTCTTGCCCAGTCGCGAAATGTAGAGCGAAACCCATGAGGTACGGCATCCACCTCCATGCGGCGCATGACGGCAGTCATCGACATGTCGGAAAGTTGCTTGCCCCGTGCGGACGGGAACACCAATTCGTTGTCTTTGAGGTGAGGTTGGGCGCGAAGAATCCGAAGTGCTGATTCGGACAACGGAACGCGATGCTCCTTGGTGGCCTTCATCCGCTCTGGTGGGACGGTCCAGACGCCAGTATCCAGGTCGAACTCTGGCCAGACCGCGCCGCGCACCTCGCCACTGCGTGCTGCGCACAGCACGGTGAATTCCAACGCTCTGGCCGCAGTTCCCTCACGCTGACGCAGGTCGGCCATGAACGCCACAGTAGCATCGATGGGCAGCGCGCGATGATGCTCGACCTTCTGGATTTTCCCGGGCGCCGGCAGCAACATGTCCAGGTGACCTTTCCATCGTGCCGGGTTCTCTCCTGTACGGTATTTGCGTACAGCGGCCCAGTCGAGCACGTTCTCGATCCGGCCCCGCACTCGGGATGCAGTTTCGTTCTTGGTTTTCCAGATGGGCTCCAGCGCCGCGAGCACATGCTCTTGACCTACGTCACGAACGAGCAGGTTGCCCATGACTGGATAGGCGTAGGTTTTCAGGGTGCTGGCCCATTGAGTGCGGTGCTTAGGGTTCTTCCAGGTGTCCCCATGCGCCTCAAGGAATCCTTCGGCCGCTTGTTGGAACGTTTTTTCGGTCGCTTGCTGGGCGCGCAGCAGGCTGGCCGCCGCTTTACGTTGCGCAATGGGATCAATACCTTGATCGATCTCATCGCGAGCTGCTCTTGCCTTTTCTCTGGCTCGAGCAAGAGGGACATCGGGAAAGCCGCCTAGCCCCATGTGCCGGCGCTTGGTGCCGACCATGGTGCGAAGCACCCATGAGCGAGCACCTGCGTCATTGACGTAAAGGTAAAGGCCGGACACGCCGCCAACGGCGTGGTTGCCTGGGGAGGTCAATCGGCCCACTTGGAGTGCTGATAATTCCTTTGCCTTGCGCGCCATGACCGTCCTGCATCCTTAGATATTGACCTACCATCCTTTCTACCATAGATTTTGGGATCGGAGCGGATCAGAAAGGATCGGTCAGGAATGCTGTTGAGGCGTTTCCCCAATGAGGAAGCATGAAAATCGGTCGACTTAGGACTGCTTGGGAAATCGCAAAGGCAGACTCCCTCTCCTCCAAGAATGGCCCCGCAAGGGGCTATTTTTTTGCCTGTTCGCCATTGGAGACCCGACAAGCGTGGTCTCCTGTCACGAAAAAGAAGCGCCCGAAGACCACGTTCCGGGAGGGCCGGCCGCCGAAGGCCGTTGCCGGCCTCGGCGTCACAGGGCAGGCAACCCGTCCATCACCAGCTTCACGCCATCCGCGAGTTCCTTGGCGCTGACATCCGAGACCTTGCCGGCCTTGCGCAAGGCCTCCACGCCATCGGCATAGCTCTTCAGGTCGTTGCGGATCGAGTCGTAGACGAACTGCGAGCCGCTGCTCTTGTCCGCGAGTGCCACGTTCTTCGCGATGCGGGCCGCCTGATCCATGTAGGCGTCGAGCTGATCCGGGGTGGTCCAGAGGTAGAAGTAGGTGATCTCCAGCAGATCCTGCGCGGCCATGTAGGCTGCGGTGTTCTCCGGCCGTGTCGTTCCGCCATCGAATTCCAGCCGGTCCGCCACGAATTTCGTGTGCCTGGCATCCTCGGGGACCAGGATGCCGGCCTTCACGCTGTCATCGATCGCCAGCGAGACCAGATCAATGTATTGCCCGCGGGACGGGTAGAGCTGCTCCGTGTAGGCCGGAGAGAAGGGGTAGTAGCTGCCATAGAGGCTGCAGAAGGTGCCGCCCTCGCCGCCGGGCCTGGCGCTGTTGCCGGTGCCGGCGTTCCATGCGGTGGGAACCAGCATCTCGGGCAGGCGCACGCCGCCTTGCGAGTTCTTGTCCTCGTGGCCCGGGGTGGTGTCGCGGACGATCGTGGTGCCGCTGGTGAGGATCGCCGGCATGCGCGGCGGGTTGTAGGAGGGGTTGTCCATCCATTTGACGAGATGGTCGTAGACGGCATTGGTCACGTGCTGCACGGGCACGCGCGGATGGACCGGGTAGACGCAATCGACACCCGTGAGCGGCCAGTCGTCGCGTGCGGCGAGCGGCCGGGAATTCAGCGCGGTGCGTCGTCCCGAGTGGGTGGCGCCAGCGACTTCCCAACTGCGGTAGTTGCCTGCTTCATCGGTGCCCGTCGGACGAGAGGCCACCTGGCCGGCGACATCGGTCTCGGAGATCACCTTCCAGACCGGGACGGCGAGGTTCCGGTTGAGGTAGCCGCCCGCGATGTAGACCATGTAGGAGTCGATCGGTCCCTTGTTGTCGGGCGTGCGTGCGTTGCCATAGATCGGATCGAGGCTGTTGATGATGCGCTGCAGGTAGCCGCCCGACTGCGACACGCCGGTGACGATCATTTTTTTGGCCCGCAGCGGGCCCAGAGGATTGATGCCCTTCCCGGGGTACCGGATGGCCTGCAGCGCCTGCAGGAAGACGTCGTGCGAGATCGCATTGCCCAGTGTGCTGGAGCTGCCGCCCACATCCAGCGAGTCGTAGCGCCCGCTGAAACCGTCGGCCTTCGCGCTCCACTTCTTCAGCTGATTGACGCCCACGGGCTGGGCCGAGATGCCCACGTAGACATAGCCCTCGCGAATCATGTGCTCGAACCCGGAGCCCCACAGGGCATCGAGGTCGTAGCCCGCGGTGACGTTCTGCCACTCGGCGATCACCGTGCCATTGAACTTGTCCGCCGACGCCGGGCGGCGCACGAGGATGCGCGTCTTGTAGCGGTTGCCGGTCGTCGCCACGGTGGCCGGCACGCCGACCGTCGTGGCGCTGTTCGCGGCGCTGTACGACGCGGGAAAGTTGTAGGTGTTCGCGTTGCCCTCGATGAAGTATTCCTCTTCGACGTAACCGACGGCCGCCAGGTTGTGCATGGTGGCCAGCCATGGATAGTCGTGTTCCTTGTGCCCCTGCGCCGTACCCGGCATCGCCCCCTTTGCGATGGGACCCGTCACGACCGGGTTGGGCACCTTCGACGTGGTGGCTTCCGGTTGCGGTTCGACCTCGGGTTGCGTCTCGGGCTGCGGTTGCGGTTGCGGTTGCGTCTGCACCGGGGGAATGAAGGGCACGTTGCTGGAGCCGCCGCTGCCGCCGCAGCCCGCGATCAGCGCGCCGACGGCCATGCCGACAATGCCCAGCCTCGGACTCCAATGGAATGGCGCCGATCGCGTGCCGGATTCTGTCATCTGTCTCTGCATCGATATCTCCTTGGAACTGAATGGAATGCGCTGCGGGCGATCCAACGCCGTATGCATCCGAATCAGTCTAGGAAGCGGTCGCGCGACGCGCTTGTATGCAGTTGTCGTGCGGTCTAAGGAATTTCCCCAGGCAGGCGGCCGTTGCGGAAGCTGACGTCGATGCGGCCGTCGGTGAAATCGGTGATCCGGTCGTCGAGGTTGCCGAAGACGCGCAGGAAGGAGGACCTCTTCGATGTGCTGCAACTGGTATCGGGCATTCATCCGACTTTCTTCATTGCCTCGCATGTCGACTCGCCGTTCGCGCGGTGCTCACGATCCGCGCGTCGGCGATGGCGCCGCCGAATGGTGTCGCGCATTCGATCCATGGATACCGAAAAGAATAATTCCGACGGCACCGCATGAATCATTGACCGCGATACGCGGCATTCATAGCATCGCCCCCGTCATTGGATCGGTCCCGCTATTGCATTGATTCGTCGAGGGGGAGCAATGAGATCACGGTCTTTCCATTTCTATGGGGCGCTGGTGTTGTCCATCGTCTCGAGCGGCTGCTCGGCGGCGAATGCGAGCACGCTCTTCCACGGCAGCACGCTGGACCAGAGAACCAGGGACGAGCAGCCCGCGGTGCTCAAGACCTTGGAGGAACTGGTCAACATCGAAAGCGGCACCAATGACGCCATCGGCATTCCCGCGATCGGCCATTACCTCGAGCGGCGCCTCCAGGCGCTCGGTGCCGAGGTCACGAGGACGCCCGCCACCGGCGGCGTGGTCGGCGACGTCATCGTCGGCCGGCTCAAGGGCCGCGGCGGCCGGAACGTCCTGCTGATGGCGCACATGGACACGGTCTATGTGCGCGGCTCGCTGGCCAGGGCGCCGTTCCGCATCGAAGGCGACCAGGTCTTCGGTGCCGGCATCGCCGATGCCAAGGGCGGTGTCGCCGCCATCCTCCACGCGCTGGCGCTGCTGAAAGCGGAAAACTTCCAGCAGTTCGGCACGATCACCGTGATGTTCAACCCCGACGAGGAAAGGGGCTCGCTGGGATCGAACGAAGTGATCCAGAAGCTCGCATCCCAGAGCGACGTGGTGCTGTCCTATGAGCCCGGCGCCATCTACGAAGGGACCGAGCTGCTCGTCTCCGGGACCTCGGGCGTGGCCTTCGTCGAGGCCCGGATCCAGGGCAAGGCCTCGCATGCCGGGACGTCGTCCGAAAAGGGCGTGAACACGATGACCGAGGCGGCGGACCTCATCCTGCGCACCCAGGACCTGCAGGACCGCAAGCAGGAGCGGGTGTTCAACTGGACGGTGATCCAGGGCGGCACGGCCCCCAACATCATCCCGGATCGCACCGTCGTCACCGCGGACCTGCGCTACGGCCGCAACGAGGATCTCCCGCCCTTCGAAGCCGCGTTGCGGGAACGCGTCCAGAAAAAACGGCTGGAAGGAACGCGCATCGATCTCCAGATCACGCGCCTGATCCCGCCCTACAACGCAACGTCGGCCAGCCGCGCAACGATGGACAAGGCGATGTCCATCTACACCGAGGTCGGCGGCAAGCTGGCGATCCTGGAAATGCGCGTCGGCGGTGGCTCGGATGCGGGATGGGCCGCGCTCTCGGGCAAGCCGGTGGTCGAGGGGCTGGGACTGATCGGCACCAACCATCACAGCAGCAATGCGGAATACGTGCAGCTCTCCGCGATCCCGCGCCGGCTTTACCTGTCGGTGCGCCTGATCTCCGAACTCGGACGGGGGCTGTAGCGGTCCGGGCCATGCGCCGCTCGAATGACGCACGCACGAAAAAAGGTCCGCGCGAAGGCGGACCGAACGAACCCGCATGACGGGCTCTCCCTGGAGACATCGGAACGACCGGAGGCGGCAGTGCCCCCGACCGTTCGCGCATCCGCGGGCCCGCGCCGCGGTCAGAAGGAGTGGCGCAGGCCGATGTCGTAGCCCGTCGAGGTCTTGGGCACGAACACCGCGTTGTTCACGAAGGCGGGACCGCCGACGGTGAGCGCGGCGCCGTTCTTGTTGCTGATCCGCGCGATGGTGGCGTAGAGCGCGGTGCGCTTCGAGAGGTTGTGGATGTAGCCCAGCGCCAGCTTGTTGGCCTTCGGGTCCGCGACATTGGCGGCGAACGGCAGGCTCGCGGTATTGAGGTCGTACTTGACCTGCGAATAGGCGGCGCGGATCAGGCCCGGGCCGACCGGCGCGGTCAGTCCGATCAGGTAGCCGGTCAGGTCGGTGTCGGGAACGCCGCCGAAGGCGGGCGCCGTGGCGTAGTCGCGCGTTCTCTTGATCCGCGACAGCTCGCCGAACAGCTTGACCGGGCCGAAGTCGTACGAACTGCCGAGGTTGAAAGTCTTCACCGAGTCGGTGGTGCCCGCGTAGAAGCTGTCGGCCGCCGTGCTGTTGCCGTACGAGACGGCGATGTCGAACGGGCCGGTGGCATAGCCGAGCCGGCCGCCCAGGTAGCGGCCCGCGCGCGTCGTGGCCACGTTGCCGGCATTGAGCGCGCCCACGGCATTGAGGCCCGGCGGCGTGCTGGTGCCGGGGTCGTACTTGGTGTTCTCGTGCAGCGCATACATGAACTGGCCGTAGACCCCGCCGAGGTTCGGCGGCAGGAAATAGCCGATCGAGTTGCTGGCGCGGTTGTAGTTGAGGTCGCCACCGAAGCCGCCGGAACCGCCGGGCACGGTGTTCGTGTTGGCGGCGGTGTAGATCAGGCTGCGGCCCACGCCGACGATGCCGAAGGGGTCGAACACGATGTCGTTCCAGGCCGAGGGCGTGTAGTCGCGGCCCAGGCGGATCTCGCCGAAGTTGCCCGACAGGCTGAGGGTGGAGCGGCGCTGGAAGCTCGCGATGCCGGTCCTGCCATCGTCCGGGCTGATCGGCGCCTCGAGCCAGAAGCTGGCCGCGAGGCCGCCACCGAGGTCCTCGGTGCCGCGAAAGCCCAGCCGGCTCGTCGAATAGTTGCCCGAGCTCAGCGCGGTCTGGCTCAGGGTGCGGCTGCCCTGATTCAGATAGAAGGGATTGGCCCATGCGGCGCGGCCCGTATCCCGCGATTTGGACGAGTAATTGCTGATGCCCATGTCCACCACGCCGAACATCGTCACGGAGGACTGGGCATTGGCGAATCCCGCGCCGAGCAATGCGGCGAGGGTCAGAAATTGATTTTTCACGATATCTCCCGATCGAAGAAACAAGGACGAAGACGCTTTGAAAGATCGCTGGTGTTGCGACTGCGGCGAGTCTCCGTACCGCGCATAACGGTTGGCCTGCTGCCAGATGACATGTGCGCAAGGTCGGGAATCTTTTCGGTGCGCGGGCGCTCGCCGGAGAGCGATGGCGTGGCGGGAGGCTCTCGACCATTTCAGTCGAATATCGACCGCTTCGGTCGATGGCTGCGCTAGACTGCAACCCGATGCCCAAGCCCACCCGCTCCCAGATCGACGCCGAAATCATCGACCGCGCCGCCGGCCTGTTCGCCAAGCACGGTTTCGACCACACCTCGCTCCAGCAGATCGCGGATGCGGTCAACTATTCGAAGGCCGGGCTGCTGCATCACTTCCCGAGCAAGCAGGCGATCTACGACGCGGCGCTGCAGACCTGCCGCGACCAGGCGCAGGCGCTGCTCGATGCCGTCGAGCACCTGCCGCCGGGCGCGGCGCGCGAACGGGTGGTGGTGGAGGCCTCGGTCGACCAGACCTACGAATGGCCCGGCGTGTCGTCGCTCGCGAACCGGCTGGCCGACAACGGCAAGGGCACCGATCCCGCGCTGACCGAGATGGCGCTGATGGTCTACAAGGCGCTCGGCATCGACCTGCAGGCCACCACCATGGAGCGCATCGTGCGCGTGACGAGCGCGCTCTCGGGCCTCGGCGCTTCGGCGATGGTCGCGGCCCACGTGGGACTGCAGCGCGAATGGCGCGGCCCCATCGTCGAGGCGGCCATGGATGCGCTCGGCCACGCTGGCAAGCCGAAGCGCCCGGCACGCAAGCGCGCCTAGCCTTCCCTTCCGGGGCGGTGCCTCACAGGCCGCCGATCATCCCGCTGAGCTTCGGCGCGAACACGCCATAGCCCATGCTCACCGACACGCGCAACTCGGGCATGAAGGCCGCGAAGGACACGCCGACCCCTGCCAGCCCGCCGACCACGAGACCGAGCACGGCGAGCGCTCTCCCGTGCTGTTTGAGGATCGAGCGGGTGGCGTGGAGGAAGGTCAATGCGGTGTTCCTTGGAGGGAGCACCGGATTATTCAACCAAATCGGTTGAACTTCAACCACTTTGGTAGAAATGCTTGGGGCGTGCCGGTTCAGGCCAGGGGCAGAAACTTCCGCACATGCGCCGCGAAGGCCGCGGTCAGGGCGGTCGGTGCCTCGCGCGCCAGGGCCAGCGTGACGCCCACGCTCGGCAGCTCGGGAAAGCCATCGTCCGCGCCGAGGATCTGCAGGTCCTCGGGCACGGCCGTGCGCGTGAGCACGGTGACGGCCAGGCCCGAGCGCGCCATGCCCACGAGCCCCGAGAGGCTGCTGCTCGCATAGGCGAGCCGGTAGGCGCGGCCCGCGGCCTCGAGCGCGCGCCGGGGCAACTGGTGGTCGAGCGCATCGGGCGCGCCGAGCGCCAGCGGCAGCGGATCGAGGGCGACGGCCGTGCTGCCGCGCCGCGCGACCCACACCAGCGGCTCGTGCCGGATCGCGTCGGCACCCGCGGCATCGCCGGCCACCGACACCAGCGCGAGATCGACCGCATGCCGCGCCAGCAGTTCGTGCAGCCGCGGCGTGGGCGCGCACATCACCTCGAGCTGCACGCCCGGGTGCAGGCTCGCGAAGCCCTGCAGCAGGAAGGGCAGGAACACGACCGCGTAGTCGTCGGGGCAGCTGAAGCGCAGCACGCCCGAGAGCTGCTGGCCGCGCAGTTCGGCCAGTGCCTCGTCGTGCCGGCGCAGCAGCTCGCCCGCGCGCACCAGCAGGCGCTCGCCGGTCGCGGTGAGCGTCACGCCACGGCCGGTGCGGTGCAGCAGCGGCTGCGCGACGATGCCCTCGAGCTTGCGCATCTGCATGCTCAGCGCCGATTGCGTGCGGCCCACGCGCAAGGCGGCCTGGCCCAGCACGCCGGTCTCGGCGATGGCGACGAAGCTGCGCAGCAGGTCGATGTCCAGCGATTGGCTCACGGCATGAGTTCCCTTGATAGCTGATCTCAAAACAATTCGCTTCCACGCGCGCGCGACGCCGCGTAACGTGGGCATTTTGATCGGGAATCATCGGCATGAGCAGGAACGACGACCCCCAGTTCTGGCAACAGGCACAGCGCCACCTGGTGCGCTACGGCGGCAGCTTCGAGCCGCTGATCATCGAGCGCGCCCAAGGCTGTTTCGTCTACGACGCCGACGGTCGCGCCATCCTCGACTTCACCTCGGGCCAGATGAGCGCGCTGCTCGGGCATGCGCATCCCGAGATCGTCTCGGTGGTGTCGGAGCACGTGCGCACGCTCGACCACCTGTTCAGCGGCATGCTGTCGCGCCCGGTGGTGGCATTGGCCGCCGAGATCGCGCGCCATGCGCCCGGTGCGCTCGAACGCTGCCTGCTGCTGAGCACCGGCGCCGAATCGAACGAGGCGGCGCTGCGCATGGCCAGGCTGGTGACCGGCGGCCACGAGGTGGTGGCCTTCACGCAGTCGTGGCACGGCATGACTGGCAGCGCGGCGGCCGCGACCTACAGCGCGGGCCGCAAGGGCTATGGCCCGGCGGCGGCCGGCTCGTTCGCGATCCCGGCGCCCAATGCCTACCGGCCGCGCTTCGCGACGAAGGAGGGCGAGCTCGACTGGCGTCGTGAACTCGACGACGGCTTCGAGCAGATCGACCGCCAGTCGACCGGCGCGCTCGCGGCCTTCATCGCCGAGCCCATCCTCAGCAGCGGCGGCATCCTCGAGCTGCCGCCGGGCTACATGGCGGCGCTCAAGAAGAAGTGCGAGGAGCGCGGCATGCTGCTGATCGTGGACGAGGCGCAGACCGGCGTGGGCCGCACCGGCCTGATGTTCGCGTGCGACCGCGACGGCGTGGCGCCCGACATCCTGACCTTGTCGAAGACGCTGGGAGCGGGCCTGCCGCTGGCGGCGATGGTGACCACGGCCGCGATCGAGGACGAGGCCCATGCGCGCGGCTTCCTGTTCTACACCACGCACGTCTCCGACCCGCTGCCCGCGGCGGTCGGCCTGAAGGTGCTCGAGGTGGTGGAGCGCGACGGGCTGGTCGAGCGCGCGCGCGTCGCGGGCGAACGGCTGCAGCAGGGGCTGCGCCAACTGCAGTCGCGCCACGAATGCATCGGCGACGTGCGCGGGCGCGGCCTGCTGCTCGGCCTCGAAGTGGTCAAGAGTCGCGACACGCGCGAGCCGGCCTTCGAGCTCGGCGAAGCGGTCACGCGCGAATGCATGAAGCTGGGCCTGAGCATGAACATCGTGAAGCTGCCCTCGATGGGCGGCGTGTTCCGCATCGCGCCGCCGCTCACCATCAGCGACAGCGAGATCGACCTCGGCCTCGAGCTGCTCGACAAGGCCATCGCCACCGCGGTGCGTTCGCAGCGGGCTTCCTGAGCGATCGTCCATTCATTCAGGCCGGCTTAAGTTTGGCGATCGATACTGGCTGCGACGGTCTTTCGGCGTTGGTAGAGGTCGCTTCGGCACCCGCTGGCTTGCAGCGGTTCCTCGAGCCTGGGGCCGTCCAATATTCACGGGCGCGGCGCGCCTTCGGCGTGCAGACGCAGCCAAGTTGCAGCAGCGTCCTACAGGAGCCCGCGGGACCGCGCACTACGGTCGATGTCCCCGGAGCCACCGAGCCATCCACATGCCGAGGCCGAACGCGCAGGACGAAGAGACCGCCAGTGAAGGCGCACAGCCGCCCGCCAGGCGCGGCTTCCTGAACCGCCTCGGCCCCGGCCTCATCACGGGCGCCGCCGACGACGATCCCAGCGGCATCGCCACCTACACCCAGGCCGGCGCGCAGTTCGGCTACGGCATGGGCTGGACCCTGCTGCTGACCTATCCGTTGATGGTGGGCATCCAGCTCGCGAGCGCGCGCATCGGCCGCACCACGGGCCGCGGCCTCACCTCGGCCTTCGCCACCCTGTGGCCGCGCCCGGTCGTGCTGCTCGCGGTCCTGCTGCTGCTGGTCGCCAATGTGGTGAACCTCGCGGCCGACATCGGTGCCATGGCCGAGGTCGCGCGGCTGGGCCTGGGCGGCCCCGAGGCGCTCTATGCGCTGGGCTTCGGCCTGCTGTCGCTGGCGCTGCAGGCCTGGTTGCCCTACCACCGCTACGTGCGCGTGCTCAAGTGGCTCACGCTCTCGCTGCTGGCCTACGTGGGCGTGGCGCTGGTGGCGCACGTCGACTGGAAGGCCGCGCTCGCGGGTGCGCTGCTGCCGCGCCTGCACGGGGATGCCGAGAGCATCAAGATGGTGGTGGCGATCCTCGGCACCACGATCAGTCCCTACCTGTTCTTCTGGCAGGCGGCGCAGGAGGTGGAGGAGATCGAGCGCATCCCCGGGGACCACGCGCTGCGGACCGATCCCGCGCAGGCTCGCGCGCAACTGCGCCGGCTGCGGCTCGACACCTGGGTCGGCATGGGCTTCTCCAACGCGATCGCCTTCTCGATGATCGTGGCCTCGGCCGCCACCCTGCATGCCCATGGCCAGACCGACGTGAGCTCGACCGCGCAGGCGGCCGAGGCGCTGCGTCCGGTGGCCGGCAGCGCGGCCTTCGCGCTGTTCGCGCTGGGGATCGTCGGCACCGGCCTGCTGGCGCTGCCGGTGCTCGGCGGTTCGGCCGCCTATGCCTGCGCCGAGTTCCTGCGCGTGCGCCGCGGACTCGAGCAGCCGGTGGGCGCCGCGCCGGCCTTCTACGGCATCCTCGCGGCCGCCATGGTCTGCGGCATCGGCATCAGCCTGTGCGGCGTCGATCCGATGAAGGCGCTCGTGTGGGCGGCGGTGCTCAATTCGCTGATGTCGGTGCCGATCATGGTCGGCGTCATGTGGGCCGCCGGCAGCCGCCGCCTCATGGGCGAACTGGTGCTGCCGCTGCACTGGCGGGTGCTGGGCTGGGCCGCGACCGCGGTCATGGCGCTGGCGACCCTGGCCTTTCTCTGGACCAGCCTGCGGTCCTGAGCATCCGCCGCCCGCTGTCGGGCGCCTCGTTTCCGTTTCCACCGATTCCCGTAGGACTTAGTCGGGTTTTGTAATCTAGTGTGTTTAATTGCAACGAGTGTTATATTTTTGGCGAGTAACACTGGTTAACACTTAGGCATTCAATCAAAGGCGGGCCGCGAGGCTTCCCGGGGATGTTTCATCGATGGAAGCGCTTGAATTGCCATTCGGACTGCAAAAACGCCCCAATTTGGTGCGATCTTGGGCGAGTGCCGCCCAGCCACCCGCGGACCGCCCATGACCGGTTCCAGCGCCTCGACCCGCGACCGCCGGCCGCTGCTGAGCTTCAGCATCGAAGGGCTGCCGGCCCGCGACGAACTGCTTTTCAAGTCGCTGGTGCGGCTGCTCGACCACCGCACCCACCAGCACTGGGCCTGGCAGGTCGAGGGTGCCGACCTGCGCGTGGTGGGCGACCGGGCCGCGGCTCTGTCGGCCGAGGCGGCCGATTCGCCGCTGCCGCCGGTGCCGTTGCTGACGGTCGGCGATACGCCGCCGCCGCGCGGCCCCTTCCTGCGGCTGCCGCTGCATGCCGATGCGCTCGAGGCCATGCTCAACCGGCTTGGCGCGATGGTGGTTCATGCACGCGACCTGGGCCTGGCGGCATCGGCCGAACGCGGCGCGCGCGGCGAGGAATATCGCCTGCTGCGCTGGCCCTCGGTCGCGCTGCTCGACTCGGCCGTGCGCATGAAGCTCGCGACCCTGCTCGCGAGCCGCCCGGCCACGCTGGCGGCGCTGCAGCAGCGCTCGAACGCCAGCGCGCAGGAATGCGCCGATTTCATCGCCGCGCTCGAGCGCGCCGGCTTCGTGGCGGCCAGCGGCGGCGGCGCCGCGCGCGCGCCCGAGTCGATCTGGCCCGATTCGCAGGTCCACCCCGCCGCCGAGGCGACGCCCCCGGCGCGCGAGGTGCAGCCCGGCCTGCTCGCGCGCATCCGCAGCCGCCTCGGGCTGCTGTCCTCGGGATCGCGCGCCTGATGCGCCGCGATTCGCCCCCATGACCCCCACCGATTCCGACTGAGCGTGGAGCACAAGATCCTTTTCACCGGCACCATGGGCGCCGGCAAGACCACCGCCATCGCGGCCGTGAGCGAGATTGCGCCGGTGCGCACCGAGGTGCGCAACAGCGACACCTCGGTCGCCAAGGCCACCACCACCGTCGGCCTGGATTACGGCGAGCTCACGCTCGACAACGGCGAGAAGCTGCGCCTGTACGGCACGCCCGGCCAGATGCGCTTCGACTTCATGTGGCGCATCCTCGCGCGCGGTGCGCTCGGGCTCGTGATCCTGGTCGACAACAGCCGGCCCGATCCGCTGGCCGACCTCGAGGTCTACCTCGACGGCTTCGCCGAACTCATCGCGCAGACCGCCTGCGTGGTCGCGGTGGGCCGCACCGAGACCCATCCCGAACCCGGCCTCGACGCCTATGCCCAGCGCATGCAGGACAAGGGCGTGCTGTGCCCGGTGCTGCCGGCCAACGTGACCGATCCGCAGCAGGTGGTGCAGCTGCTCGAGCTGCTGCTGATCCAGCTCGAGGCCTGAGCGCCGCCCCTTTCTTTCCTTTCTCTTCCGACATGAACATCCCACCCCGCCTCAAGGACGCCGCCGAGTCCGCCGTCGACACGCTCATGCGCGAGATCAAGGGCGTGAAGGCCGTCGTGATCTCGACCGAGGACGGCCTCGAGCTGGCCGCGCGCGTGGAGAACACCGCGCAGGTCGCGCGCCTGTCGGCCATCGCGAGTTCGCTGGCCGCGCTCGGCGCGGTGGCCGGCGAGGAGAGCGGCCTGGGCCGGTGCGAGAACGTCGCGATCGAGTCCGCGCTGGGCCACATCCTGATGCTGCAGGCGCGCCACGACGAGGCCGACCTGATCGTGAGCGTGGTCGCGGGCAAGGACGCGGTCATCGGCCAGGTCCTGTACTTCGCCAAGCAGGCGACGCTGGCGCTGCAGCGTGCCTGAGGCACGGGTCCTCCCTTCACTGTTACCAACCGGCCGCCGCTCATCACTCGCCCGGGTGGCGGCCGATCCTCAGGGCGATGGACTACGAAAGACAGCGATGGCAAATATCAAGCAATCCATGGACGAACTGATGACGATCGACGGCGCCCTGTGCGCGGCGCTGGTCGACTCCGGCAGCGGCATGATCCTGGGCCAGGTCGGCTCGGGCGTGGACCTCGAAGTGGCGGCCGCGGGCAATACCGAGGTGGTGCGCGCCAAGAACAAGACCATGCGCGCGCTCGGCCTGAACGACACGATCGAGGACATCCTGATCACGCTCGGCCGCCAGTACCACATCATCCGCCCGCTGCAGAAGCACGAAGGCCTGTTCGTCTACCTGGTGCTCGACAAGTCGAAGTCGAACCTCGCGCTCGCGCGCCGCAAGACGCAGGACGTGGAGCAGGCCCTCGCCGTCTGACGCGGCGCGCGTCGGCAACGGACAATGCCGGCGGCACGCACCACGCCGCCGACCCCACGCCGGACTCCGCCGATTGAAGCCCTTTCCCCCCGCCCCGCCGTACCGCATCGTCGCAGCGGACCAGCTGCCGCCGGACCTCGAGCAGGCCGCGGGGCTCGACTGGAAAGCCGCGCGGGTGCTGTCGTCCGCGCCCGCCGAGGCAGCGCGCGACCAGGCCGCGCCGGCCCTGCCGCCGGCCGCGAGCTGGGCGCTCTACGACCTCGCGGCCGACCGGCTGCTGGGCCGCGAGCCCGCCGCCGGCAGCTATCCGCCGGCCGGCCTCGCCAAGCTCGCGACCGCGATGCTGGTGGAGCGCAAGCTGGTCGCCGAGCAGCGTGACCGGCGCGCCGAGCGCACGCCGATCGCGGTCGGCGCCGAGGCCATGGTGCGGCTGTCGGTGCAGCGCCTGCTCGAGGCCGTGCTGATCGCCTCGTCCGACAGCGCGGCCTTCGCGCTCGCCGCCTGGCACAGCGGCACCACCGAGGCCTTCGTCGAGGCCATGAACCGCCAGGCCGTGGCCTGGGGCCTGCGCGACACCCGCTTCGCCTGTCCCGCGGGCCAGGACGAGAGCGCGCGCAGCAACGCGGTCGACGTGCTGCGGCTGGCGGCGCGGCTGATGCGCGACCATCCGGCGCTCGCCGCCATCGCCGGCAAGACCCGGCTCGACCCCTGGGAGCAGGCGCTGCCCAACGTCAACCTGCTGCTGGGCACGGTGCGCGGCGTCGACGGCCTGGCCGCGGCCTTCTCGCCCGCGACGGGCGCGCACCAGATCGCCACCGCGGCGCACGAGGGCCGGCGCCTGCTGGCCGTGGTGCTCGGCGCGCCGGACCGCGTGGTCTGCGCCCGGCTCGCGGCGGCGCTGCTGCGCAAGGGTTTCTCGATGCCGGCGGCGGCGCCGGCCTGAGCGCCGCGGCCGGCTGTCAGGCGCGGCCCGACATCGGCCACAGCCGCACGGCCAGCGCCGCGGCCGAGGAGGCGATCGCCAGCGCCGTCACCGCGGCCCAGCCCCATTGCGCGAGCGCCAGCGCACCCACCGCGGAGCCGATCGCCATGCCGATGAACATGGCCGTGAACAGCACCGCGTTGAGCCGGCTGCGCGCGCCGGGCTCGATGCCGTAGACGATGGTCTGGTGCGCGATCAGCGTGGCCTGCACGCCGAGGTCGAAGCCGATCACCGCCACCACGATCACCGCGAGCTGCGCGCCGGGCGCCATCAGCGGCGCGAGTGCCATCACCGCGAACGAGACCACCACCAGCGCGGCGCCCAGCCGCGTCACCAGTTCCGGGCCGCGGCGGTCGGCCAGCCGGCCCGCGAGCGGCGCGGCCAGCGCGCCGGCCGCGCCGGCCAGGCCGAAGGCGCCGGCCGCGGTGCTGCCGAGGTGGAAGGGCTCGCCGTGCAGCATCACGGCCAGCGTGGACCAGAAGGCGCTGAAGCCGATCGAGATCAGCCCCTGCGCCCAGGCCGCGCGGCGCAGCGCGCCATGGCGTTGCCACAGCGTGGCCAGCGAGCGCAGCAGCGCGCCGTAGGCCAGGTGCGTGGTGGCCTTGAAGCGCGGCAGCCCGCGCCAGGCGGCGGCGCCGATCAGCGCGATGCTGGCGGCGGCGGCCACGAACATCGTGCGCCAGCCGAAGTGCTCGGCCACGAAGCCGCTGACCACGCGCGACAGCAGGATGCCGAACAGCAGCCCGGTCATCACCGTGCCCACGGTCTTGCCGCGGCTGGCCTCGGGCGCCAGGGTGGCGGCGGCGGGCACGATGTCCTGCGCCATGGTGGCGGCCAGCCCGATCGCCAGGCTCGCGGCCAGCAGCATGCCGATCGAGGGCGAGGCGCCCGCGAGCAGCAGCGCCACGCACAGCACAGCCGCCTTGGCGAGGATGATGCGGCGCCGGTCGTAGCGGTCGCCCAGCGGCGCCAGGAACAGGATGCCCAGCGCATAGCCGAGCTGGGTCAGCGTGGGCACGAAGCCGACCGTGCGCGTCGGCGCGCCGATGTCGGCCGCGAGCACGCCCAGCATCGGCTGGCTGTAATAGAGGGCGGCCACCGCGAAGCCGGCGCCGCTGGCGAGCAGCAGCACCAGCGAGGCGGGCAGGGCCGGGGCGGCCGGCGCCAGCGGCTTGGTGCCCGCATGCGCTGCTTGAATGGAAGACATGGTATTTACCCTTGGATTCGGCGGAAAGTGCGCGGAGTTTGCAGGGCTGAGCGCTCGAACGGTAGCCCTCGGCAGCGAACAACGCATATACGTTTGACGCATACAAGGCGCAGAATCCCGCGATGGCATCGAATTCCGCTCCCGAAACGCCCGCCGTTCTCCCCGCCGCCGCCCCGGCCGACCGCGTCGAGCTCATGCAGACCTTCGTCCGCATCGTCGAGGCCGGCAGCCTGTCGGCCGCCGCGGCCCAGCTCGGCATGAGCCAGCCCACCGTGAGCCGGCGCCTGCAGGCGCTCGAGCGCTCGCTCGGGCTGCGCCTGCTGCGGCGCTCCACCCACGGCATGAAGCTCACCGAGGACGGCGAACGCTGCTTCGCGCGCGCGAAGGAACTGCTGGCCGACTGGGCCGCGTTCGAGGACGAGCTGCGCGGCGCCGGCCGCGCGGCCGAGGGCACGCTGCGCGTGATCGCGCCGCATGCGCTCGGGCAGGACCTGCTGATGCATCCGCTGTACCGCTACCTGCGCGAGAACCCGCGCGTGGACGTCGAATGGCTGCTGCACGACCGGCGTCCCGACTTCATCACCGAGAACATCGACTGCGCGATCCAGGTCGGCGAGATCGACGACCCCTCGGTGGTGGCGCTCAAGCTGTCGGAGATCCCGCGCATCGTGGCCGCCGCGCCGGCGCTGATGGAAGGCCGGCCGCCGATCGCGCATGCCTCCGAGCTCGCGGCGCTGCCCTGGCTGGCGCTGCGCACCTTCTACCGCACCGAGCTGCGGCTCTCGCACGTGACGACCGGCGAGGAATGCCGGGTGCCGATCCGCCCGCGCCTGAGCACCGACGGCCTCTACGCGCTGCGCAACGCGGCCGTGCTGGGGCTCGGCGCCTGCATGGGCTCGGCCTGGCTGCTCAACGACGACATCGCGCGCGGCCGGCTGCTGCGGCTGGTGCCGCAATGGCAGGCACCGCCGCTGCCGGTGTACCTCGTTTATCCGCAGACGCGCTTCCAGTCGGCCAAGCTGCGGCACTTCATCGAGGCGGTGCGCGCCGCGCTGCCGCGCGCGATCGACGTGGCCGATTCGCTCGCGGGCGTGGTGGCCTGAGGCACGGCGACGCCAGCGGAGGACTTCATGCTCACCCACAAGCAGTTGCGCTACTTCGTCGACATCGTCGATGCCGGCAGCTTCAGCCTCGCGGCGGAACGGCTCTACATCGCGCAGTCGGCGCTGAGCCGGCAGGTCAAGGAGATGGAAACCCAGCTGCAGGTGCCGCTGCTCGAGCGCGGCACGCGCCAGCTCGAGATGACGCCGGCCGGCCGTTCGCTGTATGCCGATGCGCGCCAGATCCTGCGCGCGCTCGATGCCGCCGCGCTGGGCGCGCGCCAGGCGCAGCGCGGCATCGAGGGCACGGTGCAGCTGCTGCATTCGAGCTCGGTGCCGCTGTCGCCGGTGCTGCTCGGCGCGCTGCGCTCGCATGCGCTGCGCTGTCCGGGGGTGGCGATCGAGGTCGCGCAGGCCTCGTCCGAGCACCAGGCGCTCGACATCGCCGAGGGCCGCGCCGACATCGGCCTCGCGCGCGCGCCGGTGCTGCGCCGCCATCCGGGCGTGGGCCATGCGCCGCTGTTCGACGAGCCGCTGGTGGTGCTGCTGCCCGCCGCGCACGCGCTGGCCGGGCGCGCGCGGCTGCGGCTCGCCGAGCTGCGTGCCGAGCCCTTCGTCGCGCTGCCGCACCGCGAGCGCGGCGGACTCAGCCATGCGGTGGCCGAGCTGTGCCGCGCCGAGGGCTTCGAGCCCGTGGGCGCGCAGGTGCGCTCGCGCAAGTGGTCGCAGCTCGCGCTGGTGCAGGCCGGCTTCGGCCTCGCGATCGTGCCGGCCTCGATGGCCGCGCTGGCGCCCGCGGGCGTGCGCGCGCTGCCGCTCGACGGCGAGGGCTGCCGCAGCGGCGTGCTGGTGCTGTGGCGCGAGGGCGGGCCGCGGCATGCGCTCGCGCTGCGCGAGTCGCTGCAGGCCGCGTTCGCGCCAGCGATCTGATTTCGAGATCGCCGCACGCCGCATTCGGCATTGGCGCGGCGCGGCGCCAGCGCCTAGATTCGCGTCCCATGACCTTGTCGTCGTCCCTGCAGCACCTGCTGCCCTTCACGCCGCTGCAGCTGCTGGCCATCTGCGCCGGCATCGTCGCGGCCTACGTGATCTTCGGCATCGCCGGCTTCGGCACCGCGCTGGTCGCCGGGCCGGTGCTTGCGCAGTTCGTGCCGGTGGCCACGGTCGTGCCGCTGCTGGCGCTGCTCGACTTCGTCGCGGCCGTGGTCAACGTGAGCCGCGATGCCGGCGCGGCCGACCGCGCCGAGCTGCGCCGGCTGGTGCCGCTGATGGCGTTCGGCAGTCTCGTGGGCGCCGCGCTGCTGCTGCTCGGGCGGCCGCAGGCGATGCTGCTGGCGCTGGGCATCTTCGCGGTCGCCTATGCGCTGTATGCGCTCAGCGGCTGGCGGCCGGTCGCGCGGCTCTCGGCGCGCGCGGCCGTGCCCTTCGGCTTCGTCGGCGGCATCTTCTCGGCCATGTTCGGCAGCGGCGGCTTCATCTACGCGATCTATCTCGCGGGCCGCATCGACGAAAAGGACCGCGTGCGCGTCACCCAGTCCACGCTGATCGGCCTCAGCACGCTCACGCGCGCGCTGCTGTTCATGGTGGCTGGCGTGTATGCGGACGCCTCGATCCTCGCGCTGGCCGTGCTGCTGCTGCCCGCGATGCTGCTGGGCACCGCGCTGGGCCGGCGCATCACGCTGCGGCTGTCGCGCGAGCAGTTCCTGCGCGTGGTCGCGCTCGCGGTGCTGTGCTCGGGCGCGTTCCTGATCGTGCGCTACGCGATGGGCTGAAGCCCGTGCGCTCAGGCCGCCTGCAGCCGGGGCGGCGCGACCTCGGGTTCCGCGCGCAGTTCGGCGCGCCGCGCGGCGATCGCCTCGGCAAGGAACTCCGCGTCGCGCGCCACGCCCGAGAAACGTCCCGAGCCCCAGGTGTGCAGCCACGGCAGCCCGAGGAAGTACAGCCCCGGCTCGCGCGTGACGCCGCGCTGGTGCACCGGGTGGCCGCGGCCGTTGAACACCGGTGCGTCGACCCAGGCGAAGTCGGGCGAGAAGCCGATGCACCACAGCACGCTGGTGATGCCCGCGGCCGCGAGATCGAGCCGGGTGCGTTCCTCGGCCGGCTCCCACACGGGCGCGTAGACCGAGGGCGGCGGCGCCTCGATGCCGTTGGCGGCGATGAACTTGTCGATCGAGGCGTTGATGCCGTTGTAGATGCGGTCGGCATGGTCGAGGTGCTCGCGCAGGTTGGGCTGGAACTGCAGCACGCCCTGGTCCAGGTCGGTCAGCAGGCCGAACAGTTCCATGCCCTCGCGCGCGAAGCGCCGCAGGTCGATGTCGCGCCCGCCGTCGCGGCCGGTCACGTAGTGGTTGGTGTTGTCGCGCACGCCCTCGCGCAGCGGATGGGCGGTGACCGGCATGTCGTAGTACTGCATGTCGGCCAGCCAGTCGACCACCTCGCGGCCGCGGTAGAAGCGCGCGCAGCGCGGTGCGTCGCCCGTGGCCAGGTAGACCTTGCGGCCGGCCAGGTGCAGGTCCTCGGCGATCTGCGCGCCCGACTGGCCGCAGCCCACCACCAGCACCGCGCCCTCGGGCAGTTGCGCGGGGTTGCGGTACTGCGCCGAGTGGTACTGCGCCACCGAGGCCGGCAGCTTCTCGGCCAGCCGCGGCACGATCGGCTTGTGGTAGCCGCCCGAGGCCACCACCACCTGGTCGGCGGTGTAGAGGCCGGCGTCGGTCTGCACCTCGTAGCGGCCGCGCTCGCCGCTTTGCGGCACGTGCACCACGCGCTGCACCGTCACGCCCTCGAGCGCGGGCGGCTTCACCTGCGCCACGAAGCCCGCGAGCCAGTCGTTGATCTGGTCCTTGACCATGAAGCCGTGCGGATCGTCGCCCTGGTAGGGCCAGCCCGGCAGCTGGCATTGCCAGTTGGGCGTGACCAGGCAGAACGAATCCCAGCGCTGCGTGCGCCAGCTGTGGACCAGGCTGCGCTTCTCGATCACGAGGTGGTCGATGCCGCGCTGCTGCAGGCAGTGGCTCAGCGACAGGCCGGCCTGGCCGCCGCCGACGATCGCCACGCTGTAGTGGCTGCGGCCGCCGTAGGGATGCTCGGGATGGGTGGGGTGGGACATGGGGTCTCTCTTTCTCGATGGGGGCGCAAGGGGGAGGTCAGTCGAAGGCCAGCACGGTGACTTCGGCGGCGGGCTCGAAGCGCGCGGCGATGCGCTCGATCTCGGCGAGCTGGTCCATCGCCTGCGAACAGGCGAAGCCGTACTTCGCGCGCACGCGTTCGGAGGCGATGCCGAGCGCCTCGCGCGTGCGCCGCAGGAAATCGTCGAGCGCATAGCGTTCGCCGGGCGCGAGGAAGTCGCGCACCACCAGCGAGGGCGAGTAGCAGCGCGATTCGCTGGCATCGGGCCAGCGCACCTGGAAATGCATCACGGGCATGGGGCGGTCCTCGTCTCGATGGCGTGGGGGCGGCGCAGGCCTTCGCGGTAGAGGGCGACGTGCCGCTGCGCGCTCTCGGCCCAGCTGAAGTGCCGCGCGAGCCGGGCCGCCGATCGCGCGATGCGCGCGTCGTCGCGGCGCGCGAGCGCCTCGGCCAAGGCCTGCGCGATCGAGCCCGCATCGAGCGGGTCGGCCCAGCTCACGTCCTCGGGCGCGAGGTAGTCGGTGAAGGGCGCGATGCGCGAGGCCACCACGGGCCGGCCGCTCGCCAGGCCTTCGAGCACCACCAGCCCGAAGCCTTCGCGCAGCGAGGGCATCGCGACCACGTCGGCCAGGCGATAGAGCGCGGGCATGTCCTCGTCGGCCAGCGGCCCGGTGAGCCGCACGGCGCGGTCCGGGCCTTCGGCCAGCCCGAGGCGCGCGAGCGCGCCGGCGAAGGCCTGCATGGCGGCGCTGTGGTCGAGCAGGCTCGCGCCGCCCGCGATCACCAATTGCGCATCGGCCTGGCCCGGGCGCTGCCGCAGCAGCGCGAAGGCCTCGAGCAGGCGCAGCGTGTTCTTGCGCTCCTCGACGCCGCCGACGGCCAGCACCACCGGCGCGCCGGTACGGATGCCGAGTCGCCGCGCGAGCGCCGCGTCGCCGGCCTGCATGCGCGGCGAGAAGCGCGCGGTGTCGATGCCGTTCGCCACCTCCTGCGCCGCGATCCCGTGGTGCTGAGCGAGATGCTCGCACCACAGCCGGCTCACGCAGAACACCTGCCGCGCGCGGACGAAGGCCTGCTGCTGCCAGTGCGCGAGTTGCGCATCGGCGAAGTCGTCGAGGTGATGGACCGTGCGCACGAAGCCCTCGATGCGGCCCATGTCCTGCAGCCGTGCCAGCGCATTGCCGCCGATCGAGTCGTGGGTGTGGAGCACGTCGAAGCGCTCGTGCTCGAGCAGCGCGCCCAGGTGGTCGACGAAGGCCGCGATGCGCGTGCGCACCATCGCCACCGTGTCGGCCGGCGTGCCGTGCACCGGCACGAGCTCGGCGCGGCAGGGCGGTTCGCGGAAGAAGCGCTGGCCCGGCGCGGCCGGCGCGAACACGGTGACGGCATGGCCGGCCTCGTGCAGCGCACGCGCGAGTTCCAGCGTGTGGACCACGCCGCCGCGCGGGTTGACCGAATGCGTCAGCAGCCCGATGCGCAGCGGGCGCTCGAGGCCGTCGTCAGCCATGGCGGGCCTCCTCGCGCAGGCCGGACGGCGCCGGCGGCTGGATGAAGGCATCGCGGCCGAAGTCCCACAGCAGGGCCTCCTCGCCATCGGCGCGCAGGCGCACGGTGCGGCTCTCGTCCACGGTGCCGATCACGCCGCAGGCGATGTCGCGCGCCGCGAAGCGTGCGAGCACGCGCGCGAGCTGCGCGGGCGCCACGCTGAGCACGAAGCCGTAGCTCGGGAACGACGACAGCCAGCGCAACAGCGGCACGCCCTCGGGCTTCGGCAACGCATCGAGCTCGATCGAGGCGCCCACGCCCGAGCATTCGAGCAGCATCATCGCGGTGCCGACCGCGCCGGCCATGCTGATGTCCTTGCCGGCGCGGCACAGGCCGGCCTCGGCCAGCGCGGGCAGCAGCTCGAGGTCGGCGCGCAGCCGCGCGGCCGGCGCGCGCGTCGAGGCGTTCCAGTAGGGGAAGGGCTCCTCGTAGGCGCCGCGCAGGTCGGCCGCCATCACCAGCAGGTCGCCGGGCCGCGCATCGAAGCTCGTGATCAGCCGGCGCGCATGGCCGAGGATCGCGACCGCGAGCTGCGGCCGCTCGCTGCGGTTGTTGCTGTGGCCGCCGACGATCGGCACGCCATAGCGCGCCGCGGCCTCGGCCATGCCGCCGAGCACCTGGTCGGCCGGGTTCATGCCGCTGCTCCACAGCGCGTCGACCACCGCGGTCGGGCGCCCGCCCATCGCGTAGATGTCGCTCACGTTGACCATCACGCCGCAGTAGCCCGCGAACCAGGGCATGCGCACGATGAAGTCCTCGACCAGGCCCTCGATCGCGAACAGCAGGTAGCCGCCGCGGCCGTCGGGAATGGCGGCGCAGTCGTCGCCCACGGGCACGGCCTGCGCGAGCGCCGCGTGGCCGCCGGGCAGCGAGCGGCCCAGCGCGGCCACCACCTCGCTGATGTCGCGCTTGTGGGCGAAGCCGCGCGTGGCGCGCAGCGCTTCGGCGATCTCGGCGGCGCGGCTCATCGCGGCACCCTCGCGCGCGTGACGAAGCCGCTGACCGGATCGTGGCAGGGCGGATAGAAGCCGAGGTCGGCGCGCATCCGCGCATGCGCTCGGCCCTGCACCTCGCATTCGCCGAGCGTGGTCCAGCCGAGCTTGCGGAACAGCGGCTCGTTCTGCAGCTGCACCTGCGCGAGGAACAGCGTGCAGCCCAGCGCATGGGCGCGCGACACCGCGAGCCGGATCAGCGTCGCGCCCAGGTGGCCCTGGCTGCGGAAGGCCGGGTGCACCGCGAGCCGCGAGCCCCACCATTCGCCCGCGGCCTTGCCGCGGTGGATGCGCACCGTGCCCACCACCTGCTCGGGCATGCCGGCGTTGCACGACATCGCGACCAGCAGCAGTGCATGGTCGTCGACCGCGTCGCGGTCGTCGCGCGCGAAGATGCCCTGCTCGATGCAGAACACGGCGCGGCGCAGCGCCATCGCCTCGTCGCGCTCCCATTGCTGGGAAGCCTCGCGCACGAGGTATTCGACCGGCGCGTAGGCCAGCGGCAGCTCGCTCCAGGCTTCGGCGGTCTTCATCTCAGGCCTCGTAGACGGACAGAGAGGAACACGCGCCGCACTTGCCGCAGCCGGCCTTGATGTCGGCCGAGCGCAGCCCGGCGGCCGCGACGCGCCGGCCCAGCGGCTCGAGCAGCGACTTCATGAACTCGGGCGTGGGCGCGGGATGGTCCTCGAGCGGCGTGCCGCTGATCGGCACGAAGGGCACGACGAAGGGGTAGACGCCGCGCGCGAGCAGCTCGTCGCAGACCGAGAGGATGGCCTCGCGCGAATCGCCGAGGCCCGCGAGGATGTAGGTGCTGACCTGGCCGCGGCCGAACACCGCCACCGCGGCCTCGAAGGCGCTCATGTAGCGCGACACCGGCACGCTGGCCTTGCCCGGCATGATGCGTTCGCGCACTTCGGGCGTGACCACCTCCAGGTGCATGCCCAGCGTGTCGATGCCCGCGGCCTTCATGCGCTGGAACCAGCGGTCGTCGTCGGGCGGCTCGCACTGGCCCTGGATCGGGATGTCGACCGCGGCCTTGATCGCGAAGGCGCTCTCGCAGAGCACCGCCGCGCCGCGGTCGGTGGCGTTGGGCGTGCCGGTGGTCAGCACCATGTGCTTCACGCCGTCGAGCAGCACGGCCGCGCGCGCCACCTCGGCGAGCTGCTGCGGCGTCTTGTGCGCCACGGTGCGGCCGGCCGCGAGCGACTGGCCGATCGCGCAGAACTTGCAGCTCTTGCGCCGGCTCTCGTAGCGGATGCAGGTCTGCAGCACGGTGGTGGCGAGCACGTCGCTGCCGTGCAAGGTGGCGATGTGCGAATAGGGCACGCCATCGAAGGTCTGCATCGCATAGAAGCGCGGCTGGCGCGGAAAGGCGATGTTCGCGATCGGGATGCTGCCGCGCATCACGCGGCTCACGCCCTGCGCGTTCGGCGCCTCGGCCGTGAACGGCGAAAGCCAGGCGCTCGCGGTGTGCACCGGCACCATGATCGTGTGGCCGTCGACCAGCACGGCCTTGTGGTCCGAGGGGCCGGCGCCGCCGCGGCGGCTGGCGGCACCCGCGCCAGGGTCAACCAGCCGCAACCCGAAGGACTGGAGCTCCGTCATCAGCTGGCGGCTGTCCACCGGCGCGGAATTCGGTGCGGGATTCGGTGCGAGGGCGGCGGTCGTCGTCATGGTCGGGGCTCCGTGGGTGGGAAGAAAGGGTGTGCATCGGCACGGTGGTGGCCGCGGGCCGGTCGTCGATGGCGAGCGAGAGCAGCTCGGGGCGCGCGTAGTGGCCCACCGAATCCATCATTCGCTTGCGCTTGGCGATCAGCGCCATGTCGAGGTCGGCGATCACCATGCCCTCGCCCTCGGTGAGCGGCGGCGCGAGATGCCGGCCCTCGGGCGAGACGATGGCCGTGTGGCAGCCGCCGCGCAGTGCCTTCTGCAGGTTCGGGTCGGGCGTGACGCCGCGGATCTGCTCGTCGCTGAGCCAGCCGGTGGCGTTGACCACGAAGCAGCCCGACTCGAGCGCGTGGTGGCGGATCGTCACCTCCATCTGCTCGGCGAAGATCGGGCCCACCAGCGAGCCCGGGAACTGCGCGCAGTGGATCTCCTCGTGCTGCGCCATCAGGCTGTAGCGCGCCAGCGGGTTGTAGTGCTCCCAGCAGGCCAGCGCGCCGACGCGGCCGATGGCGGTGTCGACCACCTTGAGCCCGGCGCCGTCGCCCTGGCCCCAGACCATGCGCTCGTGGTATGTCGGCGTGATCTTGCGGCGCTTGAGTGCGAGCGTGCCGTCGGCGTCGAACACCAGCTGCGTGTTGTAGAGGCTGCCGTGGTCGCGCTCGTTCACGCCGAGCACCACCACCACGCCGCGGGCGCGCGCCCGCTCGGCCACGGCCTGCGTGACCGGGCCGGGCACCACCACCGCGCGTTCGGCCAGCAGCAGGTGCGGCGCGCCCTGCAGCACCGGCGGCAGCACGAAGCTGAAATAGGGGTAGTAGGGCACGAAGGTCTCGGGGAAGACCGCGAGCTGCGCGCCCTTGGAAGCAGCTTCGTCGATCGCGCTGCACACCCGATCGAGCGTGCCGTCGGGACGGTCGAAGTCCGGCGCGATCTGGATCGCCGCGGCGCGGACGATGCGGGGTGCGGTGGCCATCGCTTACAGCGTCCAGGTGTCGAGGATGAAGGCGTTCTGCTTGCGGTGCAGCAGGATCAGGTCGAGCACGTCGAGCGGGTTGATCGGCTTGATGCCCTCGATCAGCGCGCCCTCGCCATGGCCGTAGAGCGCCTGCAGCGCGAAGCGGCAGGCGTAGACCTTGCCGCCCTCGGCGATGAAGGTGGCGATCTGCTTGTTGAAGTTCTGGTGGCCCGGGAAGGCCTCATCGCCCAAGGTCGGGAAGCCGCGCTGCACGCCCAGCGTGACGCCGGGGCCGTAGAGCAGGATCGAGGTCTCGAAGCCCTTGCGCTTGAGGCGGGTGGCCTGCAGCAGGTTGACGAAGCCGATCGAGCCTTCGAAGGCCACGGTGTGGAAGGTCACGAGCGCCTTCTCGCCGGGCTCGGCCTTCACGTCTTCGAACACCTTCTCTTCGTAGTCGACGAGGAACTCGCCTTTTTCGTTGCGGGGACGGGTCACGGTGGGCATGGGGTACTCCGGTGAAAGGGATGAAGGAGAGGAACGCAGCAGCGTCTGCGCGCCTTCTTCTTCGCATGCCATGTGCCAGGGCGCGGGGCCCGCGATGCAATCAAGTTGCGATCAAGGCGCAGCGGTGCCGCATGCGGGCGCGAAAAAATTTCCGCGCGGGCGTCGCGGGCGGGTCGCGCGGCGTTCGCGGCGGGCCGGGCCGCACCGTGGCGAAGCGTTCGGCGTGCGATCAATGCACCCGATCAATGGGGTTGATCGCACCCGTTCGAGGCATCGCCGGCCCTCGGAGCCCCCAGGGGACGGGCACGTTTCCTGCGGGTTGATCGGTCCCCCGATGCAATCAATGGATGCAATCAAGTGGCCGCCACCGACACCGCCCCGATCGCCCCCGTCACGCTGCACTGGCGCAAGCAGCTGCGCGCCAGCGCCAAGCCGGCCTACCTGCTGCTGGCCGACCTGATCGCCGACGACATCCGCACCGGCCGGCTCGGCGCGCGCGACCGGCTGCCCACGCTGCGCGAGCTGGCGGCGGACCTGCAGCTCAACTACACGACCGTGGCGCGCGGCTATGCCGAGGCGCGCAAGCGCGGGCTGATCGACTCGCGCGCGGGCACCGGCACCTTCATCCGCACCGGCAGCCCGAGCCTGCGGCTGCGCGGCGGCAGCGGCGCCGAGATGACGATGAACATGCCGCCCGAGCCGCGCGACGAGCACCTGGTGGCGCGCATGCACGAGGGCGCCGCGCAGGCCTTCGCGCAGGCCGACCTCTACGACCTGCTGCGCTACCAGGACTTCGGCGGCACGGTGCACGACCGCGAGGCCGCGATGCAGTGGCTGCGCCCGCACGTGCCCGAGGCCGGCGTCGACCGCATCCTCGTGTGCCCCGGCATCCACGGCGTGCTGACCGCGCTGATCTCGCAGCTCGCGCGGCCCGGCGAGCTGGTGTGCGTGGAATCGCTGACCTATCCGGGCATCAAGGCCATCGCGGCCCAGCTCGGCGTGCAGCTGCATGCGCTGCAGCTCGACGACGACGGCCCGATCGCCGATGCCTTCGAGCACGCCTGCAAGACGCTGAAGCCCAAGGCGCTGTACTGCAACCCGACCCTGCTCAACCCCACCACCGGCACCGTGAGCCGCGCGCGGCGCGAGGCGCTGGCCGACGTGGCGCTGCGCTACGCGGTGCCGATCATCGAGGACGACGCCTACGGCATGCTGCCGCGCCAGATGCCGCCCACGCTCGCCACGCTGGCGCCCGCGCTGACCTACTACGTCACCGGCTTCTCCAAGTGCTTCGGCGCGGGGCTGCGCAGCGCCTATGTCTGCGCGCCGACCGCGCGCCAGTCGCAGCGGCTCGCGGGTGCCCTGCGCGCCACCACGGTGATGGCCTCGCCGGTCACCAATGCGCTGACCACGATGTGGGTCGAGGACGGCACGGCCGACGCCATGCTGCAGGCGGTGCGCGCCGAATCGGCCGCGCGCCAGCTGCTGGCCGCGCGCCACCTCGGCGGCCACGGGCTGCAGGCCCATCCCGAGGGCTTCCATGCCTGGCTGCCGCTCACGCCGGGCTGGAGCCCGGTCGAGTTCGCCTCCTTCCTGCGCACGCGCAACGTGGGCGTGGTCGCGAGCGCGGCCTTCTCGACCGACGGCGATCCGCCCGACGCGGTGCGCATCTGCCTCGGCGGGCCGATGTCGCGCGAGGAGTGCGACGACGCGCTGCGGCTGATCGCGGACACGCTGACGCATCCGCTGCATCCGCACGCGACGGTGCAGGAAAGAGCCTTCTAGCCACATCGGATCGTGGCGGCGGACGCGGAGCTTGTTACGGCGTGAAACACCGGACTACAGCCCGGTAAGATCGCCGGACTGGCCGGAACGCCGTTCCGGCCGCCGACTCCACCCGCACCCTCATCCATGGTTTTGGCCCGCTACCGAAGAAAAGGCGCTGCCTGATGGCGACCGCCGCCTCGATCACCAGTCTCACGCCCGTGCCGGCCTCCGCCGACGAGGCCGAGGCCTGGGTGCGCGGCGAGCTGATCCGCAGCCTGATGCGCTCGGCGCGCGGCTCCTACCTCGTGTCGGGCACCTTGATGGTCGGCATGGCGGCGCTCAACTGGTCGGCGCTGCCGCGCTGGGAGGTGCTGACCTGGCTCACCGCCGGCCTGATCTCGATGGCCTGCCGGGCCTGGGCCGCGCGCGTGTACGCGGTGCGCTACGTCGGGCGCAGCGCGCTGGCGCAGCAGCAGTACGCCGACCGCTATGCCTTCGTCTGGACCGCCAGCGCCTTCGTCTGGGGCCTGTCGGTGCTGCTGTTCTTCGAGCGCGTGCCGCAGGTCAACCAGTTCATCAGCTGGCTGGTGATCGCGGGCGTGGCGACCTCGCCGCTCAACGGGCTGGCGCTGCACCCGCCGCTGCTCAAGCGCTTCGTCAACACGCTGTTCGCCACCGTGCTCGGCTCGGTGCTGGTGCGGCTGGTGGTCATCAACCTCGAGCATCCGCAGTTCCAGTACGGCTTCCTGCTGCCGATCCTGCCCACGCTGCACTGGTACCTGCTGCTGCGCGCCGGCCACCACATCCACGAGACCGCGCGCAACAGCCTGGAGCTGCTGTTCCACAACCACATCCTGATCAAGTCGCTGACCCAGCAGCGGCAGGCGGCGGTGGCGGCCGTGGCGATGAAGAACCGCTTCCTCGCGAGCGCCGCGCACGACATGCGCCAGCCGGTGCTGGCGCTGTCGCTGTACGCCGACTGGCTGCGCAACGAGCCCGAGCTGGTGCTCGAGCTGGCGCCGAAGATCGTGCGCGCCACCCATGCGGTCAATGCGCTGTTCGACTCCATGTTCGACCTCGCGCGCATCGACTCGGGCCAGGTGCGGCTGCACATCGAGCGCGTGGACATCGCCGAGCTGCTGCAGGACCTCGAGCTGCAGTACCGCCCCGTGGCCGAGAGCAAGGGGCTCGATTTCCGCGTCCACGTGACCGAGGGCAGCTTCCTCACCGACCCGATCCGCGTGCGCCGCATGATCGGCAACCTGCTGGCCAATGCGATCAAGTACACGCCCGAAGGCGGCGTGCTGCTGGCCTCGCGCCGCACGCGCGAGGGCATGCGCGTCGAGGTCTGGGACACCGGCATCGGCATCGCGCCCGAGCACCTGCGCGACGTGTTCCTCGAGTTCTACAAGGTGGCCGACCATGCCGGCACCTCCGACGGCTTCGGCCTCGGCCTGGCGATCGTCGCGCGCCTGTCGCACGTGCTGGGCCACCCGGTCAGCGTTCGCTCGCGCCTGGGCAGCGGCAGCGTGTTTCGCGTGGCGCTGCACGATGCGGACGAGGCGGTGGCGCAGGCGCGGGTCAGCGCGGCGGTGGGCTAGGAGCCTCCGCAGCATCAGGCCGACCTAGGGATTTGGCGCAGGGCCGAGGTGCCCGCTGCTGTTATCTTCCCCGCCATCTCGAAACGGAACCGCAGAGCCGCATCCAGCAGGCCGTTTCCGTTCTTTCAAGACAGGGCACGGGAGGGCCCGCAGAGATGATCCACAAGTTCAGATACGCCGTGGGAGCGGCCATGGTCGCGATGCTGTGCGCATGCGGTGGCGGAGGAGGCGGCGGTTCCGCCGGCTTCGCGTTCCTGCCGCCGGTTGCTCCGCCCGCGACGGGCGGGCCTTCCGGTCCGTCCGGGCCCTCGGAACCCGAAACCCCCACGCCCACCGATAGCGCGCCGCCGGTCGCCGCGGCCGCGAAGGCTTCGGCGGGCACGCTGGGGCTGGTCGCCACGCTCGACGGCAGCGGCAGCAAGGCGGCGCAGGGGCGGTCGCTCAGCTATGCCTGGGTGCTGCAGTCCAAGCCGCCGGGCAGCCAGGCGGTGCTGGACGATGCCAAGGGGGCGAAGCCGACGCTGCTGCTCGACGAGCAAGGCGACTATGTCGTGCGGTTGGTCGTGAACGATGGCGTGAAGGACAGCGAGCCGGCGTACCTCACCGTCACGCCCATGCTACCCGCCGCTACAGGTCCGTTGTTCAAGTTCGCGCTGGTCGAAACCGTCGCCGCGGTCGATCCGGGCCGATCGGGCTCGTACTCGGACTGCCAGGCCTGGCGCGCTGGAGACCATGTACGCGACTTCTGGCCGGTCGGCGTCAACGCGAGAGATTGCAACAGGGTAGGGACCCTTCCATCCGATTTCGAGGTGCGGTCGCGCGGGCTCGGCAGCCTGTTCGGGCTCGAGCCCGAGCGTTTGCCCGTCTTCATTTCCACGGTCCTGGGAACGCCCAGGCTGGGCGTGTTTCCAGCGGATGCGCCGGCGACGCCGGTCAGCACGAGCTATGAAATTTCGCCGGACATCGTTGCGCTGGCACGCACGCCATTCGGCAAGAGCACGGGCGCGTCGCTCTACTTCTCGCTGAACGGCAATCGGATGGTCTACCTGCCCGACGATCCGCGGGTTCCGCCGGTGCGTCCGAAGGCGCGCTATCGGATCGTGGGTGCGGTGCTGCCCGAGAACGCGCCCGAGGGCTGGGAGGCTGCCGTGGAGATCACGGTCCGGTTGCGCGTGAATGCCAGCGATCTCCTCACGCCGGTCGCGAGCTTCGACGTCTACTCGAAGCGCTTCAGTGCGAATTTCTCGGAGGACGTGATGCTCGATCTCAACGCGGCTGTCTATCCACAGGCAGCCGGGGCGACGCAAGCGAGCTATCTGCTCGAGGTGACGCAGCAGGTGGCCTATCAGCGCAAGGCGCTGCCTTGAGGTCCGTACTGATCCCGCCCCGCGCCTGAAACGAAAAAGCCGCGCCCAGGGGCGCGGCTCATTCACTGCACTGCCGCAAGGGCCTCAGCCCGACAGCAACCCGTTCGTGCGCGCGTAATGCAGCGCCTGCGTGCGGCTCTTCACGCCGAGGCGGCGGAACAGGCGCCACAGGTGCACCTTCACCGTGTGCTCGCTGATCTCGAGGTCGGTGGCGATGTCGCGGTTGCTCATGCCCTTGTCGAGCATCGCGATCAGCTGGGTCTGGCGCTTCGACAGCTTGCTGTTGCTGGCCAGCGGCGGCTCGTCGGTTTCTTCCGAGCCGGCCATCAGCAGGCCGCGCAGGGCCGCCGCCAGCTCGGCCGAGCTGGCCGACTTCTCGATGTAGGTGTCGGCACCGGCCTCGATGCAGGCGTCTTCCATGTCGGCCGAGGGCGCCGCCGAATAGACGGCGATCGGCACGTTGGGATAGACCTGCTTGACGGCGATCACGCCCGAAACGCCGTTGGTGTCGGGCAGCTTCAGGTCGAGACAGAAGAGCGTGGGCGCTCCGCGCTGCGCGACGGAACTCGCGAGCTTGTCGAGCCGTTCGAGCTCGACGATGTTCTCGGCCGGACGAAGGCGCCGCAGGACCATCACGATCGCGTCGCGCATCAGGGGGTGGTCGTCGATGACATATATGCTCATGTTTTCTTCCTTTGTGATCGCACCGTCTTCTCTCTTCTCGTCCACCGGCGGATGGGCCGGTGGCGGTTGCCGGATCAGCCGCCCTTGGTGGTGGCGGTGGCCTCCGACAGTGCCTCCAGCGCCTCGCTCGCGGCGCGCAATCCTTCATCCGTGGCGATCGGCTCGAGCCGATCCGCATAAGTCGCCAAGGCCGCGCCGCGCTGCTCCTGCAGCGCCGCGATGGTACGGCCGGCCTCCTGCGGCGAGGCGAATGCTCGGCTCTGCAGCAGGGTTTCGCCGCTCGCGTCGAGCAGCTTGAAATAGAACATCCCGTCGCGTTCGCGGTACTGCTTGAAGCCGGCCTTGCCGGCCCCCTTGCCGCCCTTGCGCGCCTTGGCGCCATCGCCCGCGTCGGCCAGGTTGCGCAGGCCGACCGCGTGGCGCAGCCGCGTCATGAACGGGCGCGACAGCGCGCGCGCCTTGTCGGCGCCGGCCAGCAGCGTGCGCTCGATCTGCGCCGGGTCGGCCATCAGCGCCTCGTAGCGCTCGCGCAGCGGCGCCACCTCGCGGTCGATGCGCTCGAACAGCACCTGCTTGGCGTCGCCCCAGGCGATGCCCTCGGCGTAGGACTTGCGCAGCGCTTCCGTTTCGTCGGCGCTCGCGAAGGCCTGGTAGATCTGGAACAGCGCCGAGCCCTCGGTCTCCTTGGGCTCGCCGGGCGCGCGCGAGTCGGTCACGATGCTCGCGATCTGCTTTTGCAGCTGGGCGCGCGGCGTGAACAGCGGGATCGTGTTGTTGTAGCTCTTGCTCATCTTGCGGCCGTCGAGGCCGGGCAGGGTGGCGACGGCCTCGTCGATCTCGGCGTCCGGCAGCGTGAAGTGGTCGCCGTAGAGATGGTTGAAGCGCTGCGCCATGTCGCGCGCCATCTCGATGTGCTGCACCTGGTCGCGGCCCACGGGCACCTTGTGGGCGTTGAACATCAGGATGTCCGCGCCCATCAGCACCGGGTACATGAACAGGCCCGCCGTGACGTCGGCATCGACGTCCTCGCCCTTGGCCGTGTTCTTGTCGACCTGGGCCTTGTAGGCATGGGCGCGGTTGAGCACGCCCTTGCCGGTGACGCAGGTCAGGAACCAGGTGAGCTCGGGGATCTCGGGGATGTCGGACTGGCGGTAGAAGGTGACGCGCTCGGGATCGAGCCCGCAGGCCAACCAGCTGGCGGCGATCTCCAGGGTGGAGCGCTGGATCTTCGCGGGCTCCTGCACCTTGATGAGGGCGTGGTAGTCGGCCAGGAAGAAGTAGCTTTCGACGCCGGGCGCGACGCTCTGGCGCACCGAATGGCGGATCGAGCCGACGTAGTTGCCGAGATGGGGCGTGCCGGAGGGCGTGATGCCGGTAAGGACGCGCAGCGGGGAAGGGGAGGACGAAGCCATGGTCGGAACTGGAAACTAACGCAACATCAACGCAACAGGGCCTGCAGCGGCCCGATCAGCAGATCGAGCACCTCGTAGCCCACGCTCATCAGCGGCATCAGCCAGAACCTGCTGACGATGCCCGCGAGCACCAGGCCCATCACGATGAAGAAACCATAGGGCTCGATGCGAGCGAGGAAATTCTGCGCCGGACCGTTGGGCAGCAGCCCGGCCAGCACGCGGCCGCCGTCGAGCGGTGGCAGCGGGAAGAGGTTGAAGGCCCACATCACGAGGTTGACCAGCACGCCGCCCTGCGCCATCTTGACGAAGAAGGGCTCCTGCACGCCGACGCCGACGAGCACCGCCCAGACCACGGCCCAGAGGATCGCCTGGATGAAGTTCGAGGCCGGACCGGCCAGGGCCACCCAGACCATGTCGCGCTTGGGATGGCGCAGCCGGCCGAAATTGACCGGCACCGGCTTGGCATAGCCGAACAGGAAGGCGCCCGAGGTCGCGAAGTAGAGCATCAGCGGCATCAGGATGGTCCCGATGGGGTCGATGTGCTTCATCGGGTTGAGCGTGACGCGGCCCATGACCGCCGCCGTGTTGTCGCCGAGGTAGCGCGCCACGTAGCCGTGCGCGGCTTCGTGCACGGTGATCGCGAAGATCACGGGCAGCGCATAGATCAGGACCGTCTGTATCAGATTGGAGATATCCACTGCGAGATTGTGTCAGACGGAACAAGGGGAAAACGAAGGCCGCATCACAGCCCCAGCACGGAGAGCGCCCCGCGGCCCTGGCGCACCACCACCGGATCGTCGCCGCTGCCCATGGGCGTGAGGTCGACCACGGTGGTCGGCTGGGAGGGGCAGGCGCCAGCGTCGATCACGCCCGCGATCTGCTTCTCGAAGCGCTCGCGGATGACCTCGGCGTCGTTGAGCGCCTCGGTCTCGCCGGGTGCGATCAGCGTGGTGGCCAAAAGCGGCGCGCCATGCAGCGCCAGCAGCTCGAGCAACACCTTGTGGTCGGGCACGCGCAGGCCGATGGTCTTGCGCTGCGGATGGCTCACGCGCCGCGGCACTTCCTTGGTGGCCTCGAGCAGGAAGGTGTAGGGGCCGGGCGTGGCGGCCTTCAGCAGGCGGTACTGCTTGTTGTCCACGCGCGCGTAGTTCGCGAGCTCGCTGAGGTCGCGGCAGATCAGGGTCAGGTGGTGCTTGTCGTCGACCTGGCGGATGCGGCGCAGCTGGTCGACCGCGTCCTTGTCGTCGAGGTGGCAGGCCAGCGCGTAGCTGGAGTCGGTGGGCACGGCGACGATCTCGCCGCGCTGCAGCAGCGCCACGGCCTGCTTGAGCAGGCGCTGCTGGGGGTTCTCGGGGTGGACTTCGAAGTACTGGGCCATGAAAAACGCTCCTGATCAGGATTCCGCCGGTTCGATCGGCACGCGGCGCTCGCGCACGGTGAGCCAGGCACCGGCCGCGCCGCAGACGGCGATCATCGCCATGCCGACCAGCGACACGACATCGGGCACGTGGGAGAACATCAGCCAGCCGCCGAGCATCGCGAAGGCGATCTGCGCATAGAGGTAGGGCGTGAGGGTGGAGGCTGGTGCGCGCTGGTAGGCGAGGATCAGCATGAAGTGCCCCACCGTGCCCATGAAACCCATCAGGCACAGCAGCGCCCACCAGTGCCACGAGGGCAGCGCGGTCCAGGCGAAGGGCACGGCCAGCGAGGCCAGCAGCGTGCCGACCCAGCCGGTGTAGAAGTGCATGGTCAGCGGGTTCTCGGTCTGCGCGAGCTTGCTCGTGAGCACCTGGAACCAGGCGTTGGTCATCACCAGGCCGATCGGCAGCAGGATGGCCCAGCTGAAGGCGCCGCCGCCGGGCCGCAGGATGACCAGCGTGCCCGCGAAGCCGCCCGCCACCAGCGTCCAGCGCAACGGCGAGACCTGCTCCTTGAGCGTGGTGGCCGCCAGCAGCGTGATCACCAGCGGCGCGATCAGCACGATCGAGGTGAACTCGGCCAGCGGCATGTAGCGCAGGCTCATGAAGGCGAACAGGCTCGAGCCCAGCAGCAGCGCCCCGCGCAGCGCCTGATAGCGCGGATGGGCGGTGCGCAGCAGCGCGGTGCCGCGCAGCGGCAGCAGCACGGCGGTGGTGGCCACGGCCTGGAAGGCATAGCGGAACCACACGCCCATCAGGATCGGCACGCTCGCGGTCGAGATCTTGGTGGCGGTGTCGAGCGTGGCGAAGCAGGCCACGGCCAGCACCACCAGGCCGATGCCGGCCAGGATGCGTTCGGACTCGCGGCTGGAGGCGGCCTGGGCCGCGGCGCGGGCCAGGGCCAGCGCTTGGGTGGCGGCGCTCTCGGTCGCGGTCCCGGGCTGTTGGCTCACGCTAGGTCTGGATTCGGTGGCCGAGCAGTTCCCATACCGGCGTGAGCGAAGCGTGCAGCGGCGGCAGCTTGCCGAGGTCGCAGTGGCTTTCGTCGGGGCTGTGGAAATCGCTGCCGCGCGAGGCGGCGAAACCGAACTCGAGCGCCTTGTCGGCGTACTCGACGTATTCGGCCGGGGTGTGGCTGCCGGTGACGACCTCGATGGCCTGTCCGCCGTGCGCCTTGAACTCGAGGAACAGCGCGTACTCCTCGTTGGCGCTGAACTTGTAGCGGCCCGGGTGCGCGATCACGGCCAGGCCCTTGGCCGAGGTGATCCAGTGCACTGCGTCCTTGAGCGTGGCCCAGCGGTGCGGCACGTAGCCGGGCTTGCCCTCGGTGAGGTATTTGCGAAACACCTCGGGCGTGTCGCGGCAGTGGCCCTGCTCGACCAGGAAGCGCGCGAAGTGGGTGCGCGAGATCAGCTCGGGGTTGCCGACGAACTTGAGCGCGCCTTCGTAGGCGCCCTGGATGCCGACCTTGGCCAGCCCCTCGGACATTTCCTGCGCGCGCTTGCCGCGGCCGCCGCGGGTGTCGTACAGGCCCTGGGTCATGGCGGCGTCGTCGGGGTCGAAGCCCAGGCCGACGATGTGCACGGTCTCGCCCGCGAAGGTGACCGAGATCTCGGTGCCGGTGAGGTAGCGCATGCCGTTCTCGCGCGCGGCGGCGGCGGCGCGGTGCTGGCCACCGATCTCGTCGTGGTCGGTCAGCGCCCACAGGTCGACGCCATTGCTGGCGGCGCGCACGGCGAGTTCTTCGGGCGTCAGTGTGCCGTCGGACACCACGGAGTGGCAGTGCAGGTCGGCATTGAGAATGGAGGACACCGGTCGATTCTAGGCGCTCCGGCCTGTCGACACGGTCGCATGGGTGCTCGTATTTGCTACTAGATAAATAGCATTAACCGTAGCGGTGGAGCGGCTCAGCGCTTCTTCCTGAAAGCGGCCCAGGCGGCCACCGCGGTGAAGGTGGCGACGATCGCCACCACGATCCAGAAGCCGTGCTTGTGCTCGGCCAGGGGGATGCCGCCGACGTTCATGCCGAACAGGCCGGCCAGGATGTTGATCGGCAGCGCCAGCACCGTGACCACCGTCAGCACGAACAGGCTGCGGTTGTTGTCCTCGTTGACGTTGGCGGCGATCTCCTCCTGCAGCAGCTTGATGCGTTCCTGCAGCGCCTGCATGTCGCGCAGCACCACCGAGAACTCCTCGGTCGCGCCGCGCAGCTCCTGCGTGTCGTCCTCGGCCATCCAGCCCGGCGGGCGCTGCAGCAGCCGGAACAGCGCCGCCGGCTCGGGCGCCAGCAGGCGCTGCAGCCGCACCAGCAGCCGGCGCATCAGGCCCAGGCGCGCGCGCTTGTGGTCGAGGCGGCCGGCCAGCAGTTCGTCCTCGATGCGGTCGACGCGGCCGGTCACGCCGCGCACGATCTTCACCAGCACGTCGGCCTGCGCGCGCAGCAGGTGCTCGAGCAGCTCGGTGCTCGAGCCCGGCGCGTCGCCGGCCTTGACCGCGGTGCGCAGCGCGTCGACCGAGCGCAGCGGCTTGCTGCGCGCGGTCACGACCAGCCGCGCGCCGACCGCGATCCACAGCGTCGAGATGTCCGAGGGCTCGAAGCTGAAATCGAAGTGCACGTCGTTGATGACCGCGATCAGCGCATCGTCGGCGCGCTCGATGCGCGTGGAGGGCAGGCCCTCGTGCAGCGTCTCGTAGAAGGTGTCCGACAGCCGCGCGTGGCGCCGCAGCCAGCGCTCGGCCTGGGCATGGCTCAGGTTGAAGTGCAGCCAGGCGTAGGGGCCCTCGAAAGGCGCGCCCGCCAGCTCTTCGTCGGGCGGCAGCGCATCGAGCCAGGCCGCGGCCTGGCTCGAATCGATCTCGCGCGAGGCGTCGAGGCCCGACGCGCCCGGGTCGAACAGGTAGCCGCAGATCAGCCCGGCTTCGTCGCCGCCATACGAATTGGCGGCCAGGTCATGGAGTGCCGGCAAGGTGCGCGATGCTTCAGAACAGGTGCGTGAACAGCCAGTACAGCACGCCCGACAGCAGCATCGCCGCCGGCAGCGTCAGCACCCAGGCCAGCGCGAGGTTGCGCAGCGTCGACATCTGCAGGCCCGAGCCGCTTGCGGTCATGGTGCCGGCCACGCCCGAGGACAGCACGTGCGTGGTCGAGACCGGCAGGCCGTACATGTCGGCCGCGCCGATGGTCACCATCGCCACCACCTCGGCCGAGGCGCCCTGGGCATAGCTCAGGTGGGTCTTGCCGATCTTCTCGCCCACGGTCACCACGATGCGCTTCCAGCCGATCATGGTGCCGAGGCCCAGCGCGATCGCCACCGCCACCTTCACCCACAGCGGGATGAAGCGGGTGGCGTCGTCGAGTTCCTGGCGCAGCGCGCCGACGCGGGCCTTGGTGTCGGCGTCGAAGCGCGCGGCGCCGCTCTTGTCGAGGTGGCGGATCGCCTCGGAGGTCAGGTACATGTCGTTGCGCACGTTGGCCACCGCGTCGGCCGGCAGGCGGGCCAGCGAGCCGTGCTGCCTGACCTGCTGCGCGATGCTGCCGGTGACAGAGGCCAGCGCGGGCACCACCGTGTCGTTGAACTCGCGGGTGCGCACGTAGGTCGCGAGCGAGTCGCGCGCGGCCGCCGGCTGCAGCGCGGGCAGCGAGGTCGGAAGGCTGCGCTGCATCGCGCCCTGCGCCACCTCGGCCACGGCCACGAACTTCACCGTCTGGTCGGCCGGCATGGCGCGGTTGAGCGCATAGGCCATCGGCACCGTGCCCACCAGGATCAGCATGATCAGGCCCATGCCCTTCTGGCCGTCGTTGGAGCCGTGCGCGAACGAGACGCCGGTGCAGGTCAGGATCAGCAGGCCGCGGATCCACCACGGCGGCGGCTCGCTGCCCTTGGGTTCTTCATAGAGCGCGCGGTTCTTCACGAAGGCGCGCAGCGCCAGCAGCAGCAGCGCGGCGCAGCCGAAGCCCACCAGCGGCGACAGCAGGAGCGAATAGCCGACCTTGGTGGCCTGCGCCCAGTCCACCCCGCTGGTGCCGTCGCGCCCGTGCATCAGCGCGTTGGCCACGCCCACGCCGATGATCGAGCCGATCAGCGTGTGCGAGGAGGAGGCCGGCAGCCCCAGCCACCAGGTGCCGAGGTTCCAGATGATGGCGGCGATCAGCAGCGCGAACACCATCGCGAAGCCCGCGCCCGAGCCCACCTGCAGGATCAGCTCCACCGGCAGCAGCGCGATGATGCCGAAGGCCACCGCGCCGCTGGAGACCAGCACGCCCAGGAAATTGAAGAAGCCCGACCACACGACCGCGAAGTTCGGCGGCAGCGAGTGGGTGTAGATCACGGTCGCCACCGCGTTGGCGGTGTCGTGGAAGCCGTTGACGAACTCGAAGCCCAGGGCGATCAGCAGCGCCACGCCCAGCAGGATGTAGGGCACCCAGGTGGTCATGGGCGCGCCGGAGTCGGAGACGTCGCTCACCAGGCTCCAGGCCGTGTAGAGCAGGCCGACGGCCAGCAGGCCGACGAAGGTGATCAGGGCGACCGGACCGGGCCGGGCGTCGAGCTTCGGGCGGTGGGCTGCGGACCCTGCCGGCGCGGCCGGCATGTCCGTATTCGGGGCGGCGAGCGTGTTCATGGAAGCGTTCTGGAGTGTTGTAGTGGGGAGAAATGGTGTTCGCGCCGTGTGACAACGGCGTGTCGGCCTACGGGAATCGGCCGCGAAACCGTCACGCCGGCGTCATCTGGTCCATGCAGCATGGTTTTCCCCGATCCCGCCACTCTTGCCCCTTCACCATGCCGACGAGCGCCCTTCCCGACCACGAAGAACTGATGCAGCGCATCGCCCGAGACCTCATCGACAGCTACGACGAGGAGCTCGAGCTGGAGATCGAGGACCGCAACGTCGACGGCCTCGACGGCGAGCCCGCCGGCACGAACGGCGCATCCGACAAGGCGGCCCGCCAGGCCTATTTCAAGGAACTGTTCCGCCTGCAGGGCGAACTGGTGAAGCTGCAGGACTGGGTCCAGCACAGCAAGCAGAAGGTCGTGATCCTGTTCGAGGGCCGCGACGCGGCCGGCAAGGGCGGCGTCATCAAGCGCATCACCCAGCGGCTGAACCCGCGCGTGGCCCGCGTGGCTGCGCTGCCGGCGCCCAACGATCGCGAACGCACCCAGTGGTACTTCCAGCGCTATGTGGCGCACCTGCCAGCCGCCGGCGAGATGGTGCTGTTCGACCGCAGCTGGTACAACCGCGCCGGCGTCGAGCGCGTGATGGGCTTCTGCACCGACGACGAGTACGAGGAGTTCTTCCGCACCGTGCCCGAGTTCGAGAAGATGCTCGTGCGCTCGGGCATCAAGCTCATCAAGTACTGGTTCTCCATCACCGACGACGAGCAGCACATGCGCTTCCTCGGCCGCATCCACGATCCGCTCAAGCAGTGGAAGCTCAGCCCGATGGACCTCGAGAGCCGCCGCCGCTGGGAGGAATACACCAAGGCCAAGGAAACGATGCTGGAACGCACCCACATCCCCGAGGCGCCGTGGTGGGTGGTGCAGGCGGTCGACAAGAAGAAGGCGCGCCTGAACTGCATCAGCCACCTGCTGGGCCAGTTGCCCTACGAGATGGTGCCGCATGCGCCGGTGGAGCTGCCGGCCCGCGTGCGCCATGCCGATTACCTGCGCCAGCCCGTCCCGGCCAGCATGATCGTTCCCGAGGTCTACTGATCTCCCAGGGGCAGCGGGCGATCGCTGTCTCGTCGCGGCGCCATGCGTCACACTGCGCCATGGCCCGCCGCTCCACCGCTTCCGTCTTCGCCCGCGCCTACGAGCGCAACCTGAAGGCGCTCACGAAGCTCACGCTGCGCAACAGCAAGCGCGTGGCGGGCCAGGTCACGCGCGCCGCGGCGAAGCAGATGAAGCCGCCGCCGGGCCGCGGCGACTGGCTCTCGGGCATGGCGCTGGGCCCGGCCGGCGCGCGCCGCTACCACCTGTTCCGCCCCGCCGAGCTGCAGCTCGCGCCCGGCGAACGCCTGCCGCTGATGGTGATGCTGCACGGCTGCGGCCAGACCGGGCGCGACTTCGCGATCTCCACGCGCATGAACGCGCTCGCGGTGCGGCACCGCTTCCTGGTGCTCTACCCCGAACAGGACCGCATCGCCCATCCGCAGGGCTGCTGGAACTGGTACGAGCGCCGCTCGGGCAAGGCCGACGCCGAGGCTGCCACGCTGATGGCGGCCGTCGACCAGGTCTGCATGCTCTATCCGGCCGACCGCGAGCGCGTGGCCGTGGCCGGCCTCTCGGCCGGTGCCAGCATGGCGGCGCTGCTGGCCACGCGCTACCCGGCGCGCTTTCGTGCCGTCGCCATGCACTCGGGCGTGGCGCCGGGCGCCGCGCGTTCCTCCGCCACGGCCATCGGCGCGATGCGCGGCCGCAACGTGCCGCCGATGCCCGTCACCGCGGTCGGCAAGGCGATGGGCGCGGCGGCCGTGTTCGCGACCCTGCCGCCGATGCTGGTGCTGCACGGCGATGGCGACGCGGTGGTGGCGCCGAGCAATGCGCGCCACAGCGCCGAGGTCTGGGCCGCCGCCGTCGGCGCCGTGGCCGGCCCCGTGCGTGCCGTGAAGCGCGGGAAACGCCTGCCGATGCGCCTGACCGACTACCGGCGCCGCGGCCGCGCGCTCGTCGTGCTGTGCGAGATCGCCCAGCTCGGCCATGCCTGGAGCGGCGGTGCCGCGCGCGGGCTGTTCAGCGATCCGGCCGGGCCGGATGCCACGCGCATGGTGTGGGCGTTCGTGGCGGCGCAGTTCAAGGCGGCGGCGAAGGGCTGACCGGTTCGGCGCTCGACTGCGCCGGCACCCGACAGCATCAGCGCCCGCCGGGCGCGGGGAGCGCCGACAGCTTCGCTGCCACCTGCTGGCAGGCCACGATCATGTCGCGGACGATGCGCTCGTCCACGTTCAGGTCGCCCTCGTACTCGCCGAGGTTGCGGATCTCGTGGCCCTTGGCCAGCACGCGCCAGACCTCGGGGCCCAGCGACAGCGTGTGGGGCAGCACCTGGAAGACGATGAAGCGGTTGCCCGAGCGGTAGCCATGCCAGCGCAAGGCGGCGAGGCACAGGGCGTGGGCCGCGTTGTAGACGAGGTCGAAGCGGCCCTCGAGCGAGAGCTGCGCGACCTGCGCATCCTTCAGGCGGGCATGCCCGAACGCAGCAAGCCCGCGAACTCGCGCGCATCGGGCGCCTCGGCCGCGAGCGGCTTCGAAGGGCCGCAGAGGTTGTCAAGCGGGGAGGGCATGCGCGTCGCCGAGCACCCAGAGCTTGGGCTGAGCCATCACGCGCGTGGCGAAGGATTCGCCGTCCTTGAGCTTTCGCATCAGTTCCTTCCTCGTGAACAGGGTCGGGTTCACTGTACGGCCGAGGCGCGTGGAGACCGCATCGAGCGCGAGAAAGAGATCCGGATAGGCAAGTTCGTCACTGATCAGCAGCAGGTCGATGTCGCTCGCGGCCGTGTCGCTCTTCTTGGCCACGGAGCCGTACACGAACGCGGCCTCGATCCTGTCGGCCACGGGCTGCAGCGCCTCGCGCAGCGGGCCCGCGAGCCCGAAGGTCTTGCGCACGATGCTGCTCAGTTCCTCGTGGATCGGCGATTGCGCATTGGCCTGGTAGTGCTTCTGATTGCCCACGCGCGACATCGTGAGCAGCCCGCTGTCGGTCAGTTGCTTGAGCTCGCGCTGCACGGCGCCCGAGCCCGCGCCGGTAAGCTTGATCAATTCGGTGAAGAAGAAGCTCCGGTCCGGCTGGCCGAAAAGGCAGCCCAGTACGCGCTGCTGGGTGGTCGTGAACAGGGCGTCGGCGAGTCCGACGGGTGCTTCGAGCTGCTTCGGCATCGGCGATTTACCCATTTTGGGCATTTTATTACCCAAAATGGGCTTTTCATGTTTGTGTCCCTAAGAGCCGCCATGACCCACGACCTCCAATCGCTCACGCTCGCCCTGCGCGACTTCGCCCGCGAGCGCCACTGGGAACCCTTCCACTCCCCCAAGAACCTCGCCGCCGCGCTCTCGGTCGAGGCCGCCGAGCTGCTCGAGCATTTCCAGTGGCTCACCGAGGCCCAGAGCCGCGAGCTGCCGGCCGACAAGCGCGCCGAGGTCGGCACCGAGATCGCCGACGTGCTGCTCTACCTGCTGCAATTGGCCGACCAGCTCGGCATCGATCCCGTCGAGGCCGCGCGCAGCAAGATGGTCGCGAACGCGCGCAAGTACCCGGCGCCGTAGCGCCGTTGACGCGGGCTGAGTACCTCCGTGTACGCCACCCGGCGTATTTCTCCTTCCTGGTGCATTCCGCAGACTCCCTCCCATCGCTCGGCACCGCGCCGGCGAACAGGTTCAACCCACCGGAGCAGGAGTCCACATGCAACGTCGTTTCACTCTCAAGGCGCTCACCGCCGCCGTCGCGCTGGCCAGCATCTCCGCTGTGCCGGCATTCGCCGCCGACACCATCAAGGTCGGCGTGCTGCACTCGCTGTCGGGCACGATGGCCATCTCGGAAACCGTGTTGAAGGACACGGTGCTGATGGCCATCGACGACATCAACGCCAAGGGCGGCGTGCTCGGCAAGAAGCTCGAGCCCGTGGTGGTCGACCCGGCCTCGAACTGGCCGCTGTTCGCCGAGAAGACCAAGCAGCTGCTCGGCCAGGACAAGGTCTCGGTGATCTTCGGCTGCTGGACCTCGGTGTCGCGCAAGTCGGTGCTGCCGGTGGTCGAGGAAATGAACGGCCTGCTGTTCTACCCGGTGCAGTACGAGGGTGAAGAGCTCTCGAAGAACGTGTTCTACACGGGTGCCGCGCCCAACCAGCAGGCGATTCCGGCCGTCGACTACCTGATGAGCAAGGAAGGCGGCGCCGCCAAGCGCTGGGTGCTGCTGGGCACCGACTACGTCTACCCGCGCACCACCAACAAGATCCTGCGCGCCTACCTCAAGAGCAAGGGCGTGAAGGACACCGACATCGACGAGAAGTACACCCCCTTCGGCCACAGCGACTACCAGACCATCGTCGCCGACATCAAGAAGTTCTCGGCCGGCGGCAAGACGGCCGTGGTGTCGACCATCAATGGCGACTCCAACGTGCCCTTCTACAAGGAACTCGGCAACGCCGGCCTGAAGGCCAAGGACGTGCCGGTGGTGGCCTTCTCGGTCGGCGAGGAAGAACTGCGCGGCGTGGACACCAAGCCGCTGGTCGGCCACCTGGCCGCGTGGAACTACTTCATGTCGATCAAGAACCCGACCAACACGGCCTTCATCAAGCAGTGGAGCGACTACGCCAAGGCCAAGAACATCGCCGGCCACAAGGACAAGCCGCTGACCAACGACCCGATGGAAGCCACCTGGATCGGCATCCACATGTGGAAGCAGGCGGTCGAGAAGGCCAAGTCGACCGACACCGACAAGGTGATCGCCGCCATGGCCGGCCAGACCTTCACCGCGCCCTCGGGCATCGTCTCGAAGATGGACGAGAAGAACCACCACCTGCACAAGAGCGTGTTCATCGGCGAGATCAAGGCCGACGGCCAGTTCAACGTGGTGTGGAAGACGCCGGGCCCGGTCAAGGCCAAGCCGTGGAGCCCGTACATCGAAGGCAACGACAAGAAGCCCGACTATCCGGCCGGCAAGTCGATGTAACTGCGTTCCTCCCTCCCCCGCCCGGGGGAGGGCCTTTCCTACTTCCGCTTCAAGATGCTTCGACGAACCCTCCACTGCGCATTTGCCGCCATGCTGTTCATGGCAACGGCCGCCCAGGCGCTGACCGCCGACGAAGCCCGGGCCATCGCCGCCGGCGATTCCGAAGCCCGCATCGCGGCGCTCAACAAGGCCGTCACCAGCGCCGACGAGAAGACCGCCGACTTCATCCAGGCGATGTCGGACGACGCGGTCAAGTACACCGAAGACAAGGTCTTCGTGATGAAGGACGACAAGGGCTACGACCCCGTGACCGGCGCCGAGCTCAAGGTGCCCGACACGGCCGAGGACGTGGTCAACAACAACCTGATGCGTGGCGCGCTCGATGCCGCGCAGGCCGCGCTCAAGCTCGGCAGCAAGGACGGCGCGGTGCGCGCCGAGGCCGCGCAGGCGCTGTTCAAGGAGCCCGACGAATCGCGGCTGCCGCTGGTCGAGAAGGCGCTGGCCGCCGAGACCCACCCGAAGATCAAGGCGCAGCTCGAACTGGTGCGCGCCGCCAGCATGCTCGGCAGCGCCGACAAGGCCAAGCGCCTCGTGGCCGCGCGCGAACTCGGCGAGAGCCGCAGCCCCGACACCAAGCTGCTGCTCAACCAGCGCCTGGCCGACGAGACCGAGGCCGACGTGAAGGCCGCGATCGTGGCCTCCATCGCCAGCATCGACGGCTCGCTGGTCTGGGGCGACCGCCTCAATGCCGTGTTCAGCGGCGTCAGCCTGGGCTCGGTGCTGCTGCTGGCCGCGCTGGGCCTGGCCATCACCTACGGCCTGATGGGCGTCATCAACATGGCCCATGGCGAGCTGATGATGATCGGCGCCTACGCCACCTACGTGATGCAGGGCATCTTCCAGAAGTACCTGCCCGAGGCCGCCTTCGGCTGGTACCTGGTGGCCGCCATTCCGGTCTCGTTCCTGGCCTCGGCGCTGGTGGGCGCGGTGCTCGAGCGCGGCGTGATCCGCTTCCTCTACGGCCGCCCGCTCGAGACCCTGCTGGCCACCTGGGGCATCAGCCTGATGCTGCAGCAGTTGGTGCGCTCGCTGTTCGGCGCGCAGAACGTGGGCGTGGAGAACCCGGCCTGGATGAGCGGCGGCCTGTCGCTGCTGTCGAACGTCACGCTGCCGTGGAACCGCCTGTGCATCATCGTCTTCGCGGTGCTGGTGCTGCTGGCCATGGGCTGGCTGATCGGCCGCACGCGGCTGGGCCTGTTCGTGCGCGGCGTCACGCAGAACCGCCCGATCGCCTCGTGCATGGGCGTGAACACCGCGCGCATCGACACCTACGCCTTCGCACTGGGCTCGGGCATCGCCGGCCTCGCGGGCTGCGCCCTGAGCCAGATCGGCAACGTCGGCCCCGACCTGGGCCAGAGCTACATCGTCGACAGCTTCATGGTGGTCGTGATGGGCGGCGTCGGCCAGCTCGCGGGCACCGTCTACGCGGCGCTGGGGCTGGGCATCCTCAACAAGTTCATCGAAGGCTGGGCGGGCGCGGTGCTCGCGAAGATCGCGGTGCTCGTTTTCATCATCATCTTCATCCAGAAGCGGCCGCAGGGCATCTTCGCGATGAAGGGCCGGAGCGCAGAGGCATGAGCAAGGTCGTACTTCCAACCAAGGGGCCGCTGCTGAGCGGCAAGGGCTGGACGGCCTTCTTCGTCGCGCTGATCGTGGTGTGCGCGGTGGCACCCGTGCTCAACATGTGGGTGCCGGTCGACAGCCCGCTGCACATGAGCGACTACGCGGTGGCGCTGGTCGGCAAGATCATGTGCTACGCGATCTGCGCGCTGGCCATGGACCTGATCTGGGGCTACACCGGCATCCTCTCGCTGGGCCATGGCCTGTTCTTCGCGCTCGGCGGCTACATGATGGGCATGTACCTCATGCGCCAGATCGGCCGCGACGGCAACTACAAGAGCGACCTGCCCGACTTCATGGTGTTCCTCGACTGGAAGACGCTGCCCTGGCACTGGACCTTCAGCGACAGCTTCATTGCCACCTTGGTGCTGATCGTCGCGGTGCCGGGCCTGATCGCCTTCGTGTTCGGCTTCTTCGCCTTCCGCTCGCGCATCAAGGGCGTGTATTTCTCGATCATCACGCAGGCCCTGACCTTCGCGGCCATGCTGCTGTTCTTCCGCAACGAGACCGGCTTCGGCGGCAACAACGGCTTCACCGACTTCAAGCGCATCCTCGGCATCCCGATCGCCACGCAGGAGATGCGCATGACCATCTTCGCGCTCACCGGCGTCACCTTGCTGGCCTTCTTCCTGTTCGCCAAGTGGCTGATCGCGAGCAAGTTCGGCCGCGTGCTGCAGGCCATCCGCGACGCCGAGTCGCGCGTGATGTTCTCGGGCTACAACCCGCTGCCCTACAAGCTCAGCATCTGGGTCATCTCGGCCGTGATGTGCGGCGTGGCCGGCGCGCTCTACGTGCCGCAGGTCGGCATCATCAACCCGAGCGAGATGAGCGCGGCCAACTCGATCGAGATCGCGATCTGGGCCGCGGTGGGCGGGCGTGCGACCCTGATCGGGCCGATCATCGGCGCCTTCATCGTCAACGGCGCGAAGAGCTGGCTCACGGTGGCCTATCCCGAGTACTGGCTGTACTTCCTCGGCGCGCTGTTCATCGCGGTCACCTTGTTCCTGCCGAACGGCATCGTGGGGCTGGTGCGCCAGTGGCTGTCGCGCGAGAAGGCGGCGCCCGTTGCGTCATCGCCGGCGCGCGCCGAGGCCCAGCGCTCGCTGGCAACGGAACAGGGCATGGAGCCGGAAGCGATCGCCGCGCCGTTGCATGCCGAACCGAAGGGAGCCCGCGCATGACGCCCGACCTGATGGAAGCCGGCGCCGAGCGCGCCGCACGCGCCAAGGGCCAGCCGCACGACACCGGCGCCACCGAATCGGGCGGTCGCACGGCGGGCTTCAGCCGCATCGCGACGCCCGGCGAGGTCGACGTGACCCACGGCCGCATCCTCTACCTGGAAGACGTGAGCGTGAGCTTCGACGGCTTCAAGGCGATCAACAAGCTGTCGCTCGACATCGCGCCGGGCGAGCTGCGCTGCATCATCGGCCCCAACGGCGCGGGCAAGACCACGATGATGGACATCATCACCGGCAAGACCCGGCCCGACGAGGGCACGGTGTTCTTCGGCAGCACCATCGACCTGCTGCGCCACAAGGAGGCCGAGATCGCGCAGCTCGGCATCGGCCGCAAGTTCCAGAAGCCGACCGTGTTCGAGCACCTCACGGTGTTCGAGAACCTCGAGCTCGCGCTCAAGACCGACAAGGGCGTGCGCGCCTCGATGCTGTTCAGGCTCGACTCGGCGCAAAGCGACCGGCTCGCCGAGGTGCTCGAGACCATCCACCTCGCGGCCAGCGTGTCGCGCATGGCGGGCAACCTGAGCCACGGCCAAAAGCAGTGGCTCGAGATCGGCATGCTGCTGATGCAGGACCCGAAACTGCTGCTGCTCGACGAACCCGTGGCCGGCATGACCGACGAGGAGACGGCGCGCACGGCCGAGCTGTTCCTCACGCTCAAGGGCAAGCATTCGCTGATGGTGGTGGAGCACGACATGAGCTTCATCCGCACCATCTCCGAGATCGTGACCGTGCTGTGCGACGGCTCGGTGCTCGCGCAGGGCTCGCTCGACGAGGTGCAGGCCGACGAGCGCGTGATCGAGGTCTACCTGGGCCGCTGAGGAAACCACGCCATGCTGACAGTCAAGAACATCCACCAGTACTACGGCGGCTCCCACATCCTGCGCGACGTGAGCTTCGAGGCCACGCTGGGCAAGGTCACGGTGCTGCTGGGCCGCAACGGCGTGGGCAAGACCACGCTGCTGAAGTCGCTGATGGGCCTGGTGCCGATCAAGAGCGGCAGCATCGAGCTCGAGGGCCGGCCAATCCACAAGGCCACGCCCTACGACCGCGCGCGCGCGGGCATCGGCTTCGTGCCGCAGGGCCGCGAGATCTTCGCGCGCCTCACGGTGGAGGAGAACCTGCGCATGGGCCTGGCCTACAAGCGCGGCGGCACGCCGATCCCGGCCGAGCTGTTCGAGCTGTTCCCGGTGCTCAAGCAGATGATCGGGCGCCGCGGCGGCGACCTCTCGGGCGGCCAGCAGCAGCAGCTCGCGATCGCGCGCGCGCTCGCGCCCAAGCCGAAGCTGCTGATCCTCGACGAGCCCACCGAGGGCATCCAGCCGAGCATCATCAAGGACATCGGCCGCGTGATCCGCATGCTGGCCGACCGCGGCGACATGGCGATCGTGCTGTGCGAGCAGTACTACGACTTCGCGCAGGAGCTGGCCGACGACTACCTCGTGATGGAGCGCGGCGAAGTCATCGCGCGCGGCCTCGGCAAGGACATGGAGGCGCAGGGCGTGCGCCAATTGGTAGCGATCTGACGCCTCAGCGCGCCCAGTCGCGGCGCAGGTCGGCCGCGAGGCGCAGCAGCAGCTGCGCGTGCGCCTCGATGGCGTCCGTCGACACTTCCTCCGCGGTGGGGAAGCTCACGTTCATCGCATAGAGGCTGCCCGAGGGTGAGCGCAGCGGCAGCGCCACCGCGGTCATGCCCGCGGCCCAGCTCGCGTGGCAGAAGCCGCGTTCGCGCACGGCCTCGAGCGCGGCCTCCACCCGCGGCTGCAGCGCGCGCCATTCGGCGCCGTGCGCCTGCCGCAGCCGGCCCAGCAAGGCCTTGCGCTCCGCGGCCTGCATGCCGGCGAGGAAGGCGCAGCCCAGCGAGGTGCTCGCGATCGGGAGCCGCGAGCCCGGGAGGATGCGCCGGAAGATCCCGAGCCGGCTCAGGCGCACCGACTCCAGGTAGACCATCTCGAGCTGGTCGGCCACCGCGAGGCCGACGTTGACGCGCCGGCCCTCGGCCAGCGCGCGCATCAGCGGCAGCGCGCGTGCCAGCGTGGCCTCCGAACTGCGGAAGGACAGCGCGAGGCTCAGGCAGGCGGCCGTGAGGCGGTAGCCGCGCTGCTCGAGGTCGTAGGCGAGAAAACCCGCATCCACCAGCGAACGCGTGAGCCGGCTGACCGTGGGCCGCGGCAGCTGCGCGCGGTCGGCCAGCTCGGCGTTGGTCAGCACGTCCACGCCATGCCGGAAGGCGCGCAGCAGCGCGAGGCCGCGTTCGAGCGAATGGCTGCCGGGCGTGCTGCGCACGAAGGTGCCGGTCGCCTGCGTGCGGGCGCGCGTCGAGCCGGCGATGGAAGGGCGGGGCGTGGCCATGATTTCGTTCTCCGAAATTCTAAGGTTGTGGCCGCCGGAGCCCGCCGGAATACTGGCCGCATGCCCATCGCAGGGCCCAACGGACCAGGAGACACGCTTGGATTTCACGCAACTGAGGTACGCGGCGATCGGCCGCGTGGCCTTGATCACCTTCGACCGGCCCGACCGGCTCAATGCCTGGACGCCCACGCTCGAGGCCGAGCTGCGCGCGGCCGTCGCGCATGCCGAAGCCGACGACGCGGTGCGCGCCATCGTGCTCAGCGGCGCCGGCCGTGCCTTCTGCGCCGGCATGGACATGGCGGTGCTGTCCGACCCGGGCCGGCCGCCCGTGCCGCAGGCCGAGTCCGACGACGACGCGGCGCAGCGCTACGGCTACCTCGGCGCGCTCGCCAAGCCGCTGATCGCCGCGATCAACGGCGCGGCCGCGGGCGTGGGCCTGTGCATCGCGCTGCATGCCGACCTGCGCTACGTGGCGGCTGGCGCCAAGCTCACGCTGCCCTATGCGCGCCGCGGCCTGGTGGCCGAGCACGGCACGGCCTGGCTGCTGCCGCGGCTGATCGGGCCGATGCATGCGGCCGACCTGCTGCTGACCGGCCGCACCCTGCAGGCCGAGGAGGCCGATCGCATCGGGCTGGCCAGCCTGCTGCCGGCCGAGGGCTTTCTCGATGCGGTGCTCGCGCGCGCCACCGAGATCGCCGAACTGAGTTCGCCGCGCGCGGTGCGCATCATCAAGCGGCAACTGATCGAGGCCCGCTACCAGACCCTCGGGCAGGCCACGCGCGTGGCCGACCGCGAGATCGCGGCCTGCCGCGACACCGAGGATTTCCGCGAGGGCGTGCGGCACTTCGTCGAGAAGCGCGCGCCCCATTTCACGGGACGCTGAACCATGACGGACGACGTGAACAACAACACCGCGCTGCCGCTCGCTGGCATCAAGGTCATCGAGCTCGGACAGAACATCGCCGGGCCCTACGCCGGCGAGATCCTGTCCTCGCTCGGCGCCGAGGTGGTGAAGATCGAGCGGCCCGGCACGGGCGACGACGCGCGCGGCTGGGGCCCGCCGTTCTGGCGCGGCACCGCGACCACCTTCCAGGCCATGAACCACGGCAAGAAGAGCATCGCGCTCGACCTCAAGGACCCGGCGCAGGCGCAATGGCTGCGCGAGCGCGCGGCCGAGGCCGACGTGTTCGTGCAGAACATGCGGCCCGGCTCGCTCGAGGAACTGGGGCTCGGCGCCGAAGCGCTGCGCGCGCTCAACCCGCGGCTGGTGTACTGCTCGCTCTGGGCCTTCGGTCACAAGGGGCCGATGCGCCTCGCGCCGGGCTACGAGCCGATGGTGCAGGCCTTCGCGGGCATCTTCAGCATCAACGGCGCAGAGAGCGGGCCGTCGGCGCGCGTGGGCATGCAGGTGCTCGACCTCGGCACCGGCGTCTGGGCCGCGCTGGGCTGCATCGCGGCATTGCTGCGCCGCGCTTCGACCGGGCAGGGCTGCGTGGTCGACACCTCGCTGTTCGAGACCGCGCTGGGCTGGCTGCAGGTGATGATGGCCGGCTTCCATGCCACCGGGAAGCAGCCCGAGCGGCACCGCAGCGGCAATCCCAACGTGGTGGTGTTCCAGGCGCTGCCGACCGGGGACGGCGAGATCGTGGTGGCCGCGGCCAACGACCGGCTGTTCGCCAAGCTGGCGCGCGCGGCCGGCCGCGAGGAATGGACGCGCGACGAGCGCTTCGCGACCAACGCGCTGCGCGTGCAGCACAAGGCGCTGCTGATCCCCGCGCTCGAGGCGGTGTTCCGCACGCGCTCGACGCAGCAGTGGCTCGAGGCGCTCGAGGCCCTGGGCATTCCCTGCGCGCCGATCCAGGACTTCGCGCAGGTGCTCGCGCAGCCGCAGACCGAGGCCATCGGCATCTTCCAGACCATTCCCGGCGAGGAGCTGCGCATCGTCGGGCTGCCGCTGTCCTTCGATGGCGAGCGGCCGCGGGTGCGGCATCGCGCGCCCGGCGTGGGCGAGCACAACGAGGCGCTTGGCGCGAAGGCCCCGGGCTGAGCGCGCGCTTCCAACGACACCAACAACAGGAGACGACATGCAGAGAAGACAGTGCCTCGCCGCGCTCGCGGCCTTGCCGTTCGCGGCCGCGATGGCGGCGGACAACCACAAGCCGATCCAGATCGTCGTGCCCTTCGGCCCCGGCGGCTCGGGCGACATCTCGGCGCGCATGCTGGCCGAGTTCCTCACGCGCAAGACCGGCCGCGCGGTGGTGGTCGACAACCGCCCCGGCGGCAACGGCATCATCGGCGTGGAGGCGGTGCGCAATGCGCCGGCCGACGGCTCTGTGCTGCTGCTGGCCACCACCTCCACGCACCTGGCCAATCCCAGCCTGTTCCGCAAGCTGCCCTACGACCCCGGGCGCGACTTCCGGCTGGTCGGCTCCTTCGGGCCCGGCTCCACCTACATGCTGGTGCGGCCCGACGCGCCCTACAGGACGCTGCAGGACTTCGTCGCCGCCGCGAAGAAGGCGCCGGGCACGATCAACTACGGCCACTTCAACGCCACCTCCAAGGTCACGGCCGCGCTGTTCGCGCACGAAGCCGGCATCGAGCTCGCGGCGATTCCGTACAAGCAGGTGAGCCAGGCGATGTCGGAGCTGATCGCGGGCCAGATCCAGGTGGTGTTCACCGACACCGTGGCCGGCGATGCCTTCGTGGCCTCGGGCCAGTTGCGCGCGCTCGCGGTGCACAGCGACGCGCGGCTCAAGCGCTATCCCGAGCTGCCGCTGATCGCCGAGAGCTATCCGGGCTTCAGCATCCGCGGCGGCTTCCTCGGCATCGCGGTGCCGGCCGCCACGCCGGCGGCGCTGCAGCAGCAGCTCAACCAGTGGATCAACGAGGCCGTGACCACCGACCCGATCCGCGCGCGGCTCGAGGGCTTCGCCTTCGCGCCCGCGAAGGTCAGCCTGGCCGAGCTCGCGAGCTTCGAGCGCCAGGAGCGCGAGAAGTGGAAGGGCTACGTCGACATCGCGAAGCTGGAGGTGCAATGAGCGCGGTCGCTTCGGTGGAATCGGGCCATGCGCACGTGGCGCTGCTCGAGCTGCGGCGCGCGCCGTTCAACTACCTCGACGTGGCGCTGCTGCGCGAACTGGCCGACCGGCTCGCGCAGCTCGATGCCGATCCCGAGTGCCGCGTCGTCGTGCTGGCCGCCGAAGGCCGGGCCTTCAGCGCGGGCGCCGACTTCAGCGGCAAGGACGATGCGCGCGACCCCGCGCCGCTCTACGAGCAGGCCATGCGCCTGTTCGGCAACGCCAAGCCGCTGGTGGCCGCGGTGCATGGCCCGGCCATCGGCGCCGGGCTCGGCCTCGCGCTGGCGGCCGACTTCCGCGTGGGCTGCGCCGAGGCGCGCTTCAGCGCCAACTTCAACCGCCTCGGTTTCCATCCGGGCTTCGGCCTGAGCCTGACCTTGCCGCGCCTGGTCGGCGCGCAGCAGGCCGCGCTGCTGTTCTACACCGGGCGCCGCATCGGCGGCGAGGAGGCGCTGCGCATCGGGCTGATCGACCAGCTGGTGCCGGCCGATGAAGTGCGCACCAGCGCGCTGGCGCTCGCGGCCGAGATCGCGCTGTCGGCCCCGCTCGCGGTGGAATCGACGCGCGCGACCCTGCGGCGCGGCCTGGCCGAGGCGGTGGCCGCGGCGAACCGGCACGAGCGCGAGCTGCAGTGCGTGCAGTTCGCGAGCGAGGACTTCAAGGAGGGCGTGCAGGCCATGGCCGAACGCCGCGCGCCGCGCTTCCTGCGCCGTTGAGCGGCAGGGGCAAAAAGGTATCGAGCGGGGCGCAAGACCTCATCAGCGTGCGTTAAGGGTTTACCCTAAAATCGGGCTTTGCCCGCGCTCGCCGGGCATTCCCCCCAGGAGCTCCGGCCTTGAACGCCCCACCATCCGCCCTCGAAGGCGCGGACACCCCCGCCATCCCGCCCGTCTCGTCGGCCCGGTTCCTGCGCGCCGTGCTCGCGCTCGGCGTCGGCGGCTTCGCCATCGGCACCGGCGAGTTCGTGATCATGGGCCTCTTGCCCGAGGTCGCGAACGACATCGCCGTCAGCATCCCGCAGGCAGGCCACGTGATCAGCGCCTATGCGCTGGGCGTGGTCATCGGCGCGCCCGTGCTCGCGGTGCTCGCGGCCGGCTGGCGCCGCCGCGCCTTGCTGATCGCGCTGATGGCCGTGTTCGCGGCCGGCAACTTCGCGAGCGCGATGGCGCCCGGCTACACCTCGCTGAACCTGCTGCGCTTCGCCACCGGGCTGCCGCACGGCACCTACTTCGGCGTGGCCGCGCTGGTGGCCGCCACGCTCGCGCCGCCCGGGCGCCGCGCGCGCGCCGTGGGGCTGGTGATGCTGGGGCTCACGGGCGCCACGCTGGTCGGCGTGCCGATCGCGGCCTGGCTCGGCCAGCTGTTCGGCTGGCGCGCGGCCTTCGTGTTCGTGGGCGTGATTGCGCTCATCGCCGTGGTGCTGCTGCGCCGCGACATCCCCGACCTCGCCGCGCCCGCGGGTGCCAGCCCCTGGCGCGAACTCGGCGCGCTCAAGCGCAAGCAGGTCTGGTTCACGCTGGGCATCGGCGCCATCGGCTTCGGCGGCATGTTCTCGGTGTTCAGCTACATCAAGCCCACGCTGATCGAGGTGGCCGGCATGCCGCTGGGCGGCGTGCCCTTCGTGCTCGCGCTGTTCGGGCTCGGCATGGTGGTCGGCAACCTGGTTGGCGCGCGGCTGGCCGACAAGTCGCTGATGCGCACCATCGGCGGCCTGATGGCCTATGCGGCGCTGGTGCTGGCGCTGTTCGTCTTCTCGGCCCACAACATCTACACCGCGGGCTTCAACGTGTTCCTGATCGGCACCACCGTGGCCATCGGCCCGGCGCTGCAGATCCGGCTGATGGACGTGGCCGGCGACGCGCAGACGCTGGCGGCCGCGCTCAACCACTCGGCCTTCAACATGGCCAATGCGCTCGGCGCCTGGCTCGGCGGCGTGGCGATCGCCGCCGGCCTGGGCTGGACCTCGACCGGCTGGGTTGGCGCGCTGCTCGCGCTCGCGGGCATGGGCGTCTTCTGCTGGGCGGTGGCGAGCGCGCGCGCCGATGCGCGGCGGCCGCGCGTGGCGGCCTGCGAAGGCTGAAGTCCTAGCGCGGCTTCAGCTGCTCGCGCAGGATGCGCCGGATCTCGAGGATCGCGAGCGGGTTCTCCTGCACGCTGTGCGCCGACGGGATCACCAGCTCCGAGGCCGCGCCGTCGAGGTGCGCGCTGGCATAGGGCACGATGCCGTCGCTCGACAGCGCCTGCGCCAGGCCCGGCGTGTCGTTGCCGATGATCGAGTGGAAGCGCACGCGCGGATTCATCGGCAGGCCCGAGGAGAGCCGCACGAAGGGATCGCGGTCGCTGAGGTTGTCGATGCTGTTGGGAATGCGCAGCGGCCCCGCGTCCTGCCGGCCCGGCGCGATGCGGATCAGCTCGCGCGAGATGTCGCTCAACTGCCCCAGCATCGCCACCGGCAGCGTGATCAGGTTGGCGACCCAGCGCGAGATGCGGTTGTTGGCGAAGTCGGTGCCGCGGTGCGGCGAGGCGATGAAGATCGCGTCGCTGACCTGCGGCAGCGGCTCGAAGCGCAGGTAGGGCGCGAGCTTCTCCTCGATGCGCCGCTGCTGCGCGCCCGGCATTGGGTAGCTGGCCAGCAGCGCGTCCCAGAGCTTGTCCTGCGACGACGACACCATCAGCCGCGACAGCACGCCGCCCATGCTGTGGCCGATCAGCGTGATGTCCTTCGAGGCCGGGGCCTGGCCCGTGGGATCGAAGTGCTGCAGCGTCTGCGTCACGGCCTCGCGGATCGCGAAGTTGTTGAGCGGCAGCGGCGCATTGGTCGGGTAGTAGACCTGCCAGATCTGGTAGCGGCGGCGCAGCGTCTCGTCGCCGAGCACCTCGTTGGCCACGTTGATCCAGGCCTCGGGGCTGCTCGCGAGGCCGTGCAGCATGATGACCGTGCGGCGCTCCGGGTCGTAGGGCTGCATCAGGTAGATGCGCGGCTGCGTGAGCCCGTCGCGGCCGCCGAACAGGCTGCGCAGCGCCTGCAGCGCGAAGTCGGAGCGGGCCAGCCACAGGCCGTAGCCCGAGGTGAAGTTGGCGGCCAGCGGCACCTCCTGCCCGGCCAGCTGCACGTTGGCGGTGCGGTAAGGGTCGTAGGCCGCGATGCGCAGCCTGCGCGTGGCCAGCACCTCGGCGAGGTTGCCGCCCTCGAACAGCAGCAGCGCGGTGACGGCGGGGAAGGGCATCTCGCGGTAGGGCGGGCGCGGCTCGGCGGTATCGCGCGCGGGCGCCTTCTCGTCGGTGCGCTGGCTGTCGGCCGCCACCAGCTCGGCACCGAAGCCGTCGCGCCGGTAGGTGTTGCGCAGGCCCGAGAAGGTCAGCGAGGCGGCGGGGATCAGCTCGTCGGGCAGCGGCGCGTCGGCGGGCAGGCGCAGGCCCGACACGTCGGCCTCGATGCGCCAGTCGCCCACGCGCGGCACCTGCGGTTGGGCCGCGCCGTTGCGCCGCGCGCCGCGGTACAGGCCCGTGATGGCCTGCTGCACCGCGTAGTTGTAGTAGTCGCGCACCTGCGTCTGCCGGTCCTCGAAGGCACGGTCGCGCGGCTTGCGCGCGGTGAAGAACAGGTAGGCATAGGCATGGCGCGCGCTCTCGAGCCAGGCCTCGATGGCGGCGGTGTCGGCGCTCGAGCCCGGCGGCGTCGCGCTGCCGCTCTTCTCGGCCGCGATCGCCACCTGCAGCCACACCTCCGACAGCGCCGACAGCCGCTGCTCGTCGCTCAGGCCCGGCGAGTCGGCCAGCGCATTGCGGCAGGCCGGGCCGTCCTTGCCGCACAGCTCGGCGTCGGAGCCGATCACGCGCAGCACCTCCTCGGCCGAGGTGCTGAGCCGGCCCGTGGTGAGCACGTCGCCGCGGCGCTGCGCGAGGTATTCGGCGGGCGAGATCGAGCCCACCTTCACGCCCGCGCAGCCCGCGAGCAGCGCGGCGGCGCACAGCAGGGCCGCCAGGCCGGAGAGACGCGCGCGGATCGTCACGGGGCCTCGGCGCCCGGCAGCCCCTGCCGGATCGCGCGCGAGAAATCGACGCCCGGAGTGGCATCGCTCGCGATCGCGCGCTGCGTGATGCGCCCGGCCGTGCGCAGCGCATCGAGGCTGTAGCCCGGCGTCAGCCCGCCCACGTCGTACAGGTAGTCGGGCAGGTAGCCCGAGGCCAGCAGCCGCCAGTCCATGGGCAGGCCCGGCACGATGCGCCTGGCGAGGTCGTAGACGATGGTGGTGCAGTTGGCCGTGAGCGTGTTGTAGAAGCTCGGCGCGCGCAGCAGCGCGGCGCTCTGGTCGAGATAGGCCAGGAACAGCGAGCGCATCTCGGCCTGTGGCAGCCGCACGCGGTACATGTGGACGTCCTCGCCGCGCACGTTGGTGCGCACGCGCAACACGTCGCGCTCCTCGGCCGCGACCAGGCTCAGCTCGAAGCGCCGGAAGAAGCCGCCGATCGACGAGAAGCTCTCGCCGCGCTCCTTGCGGATCTCGATCGAGAAGGTGAGGAAGCGGCCGTCGTCGAAGCCGAAGGACACCAGCGTGTGCGCGATCGCCGGGCCCATCCAGTACGAGACCGAGACGTCGACCGAGCGCAGGCGCTCGAGGTCGTAGCGGCGCGTTTCCCAGCGCGGCGTGTAGTCGGTGTCGCTGCGCCAGTCGAAGTTGCGCACGTTCTCGAGCGTGACCATGTTGCCGTCGACGCGCGCCACCAGCTGGCGCGCGACGTCGTCGGCCCAGTCGCGCTGCTGCAGCGGCACGATGGTGTTCCACCAGCCCAGCAGCAGCGCGAAGCCGACCGCGTAGGACAGCAGGGCGCGCGCGGCCCGGCCGCGCCACAGCAGCACCAGGGCCGCGAGGCCGAAGCCGCTCCACAGCACGGCGGCGAGGACCTTGCCCGTCTCGCCCACGGGCAACTGGTACCAGAGCGCGAGGCAGGCCCAGCCCGTCGACAGCAGCAGCACCAGCGAGGCCGCGACGCGGCCGACGATGCGCAGCAAGGTCCGGAACCCGGCGGTGGGATGCGTGATGGCTGGGGAGGGGGAGGGGCTCATTCGGGAAACGCGTGGATCGCCGCCGAGCTTAAACGCAGTCCCGCGCGCCGACCACGACCGCGCGCGGTGTGCCGCAACGAAGACGGGATCGGCTGCCCGATCCCGTCTTCAGCCGCTAAGGGCGCACCGCCGTCCTCGCGTGCAGCAGCGCCGCGAAGTGGCGCAGCTCGGCCGCATTGAGGTCCGACACGGCCCAGGCCTGCATGCCGCCCTGGGTCCAGTGCGCGAGCTGGTAGCCCTGGCGCGTCGAGAAGGCCGGGGCCTGCGGCTTCGCATCGGCCGCGGGCCAGACGAAGACATTGATGACGTGCGGACCCGAGCGATAGACCAGCGCCGCCACGGTGCGCCCGTCGAGGTAGTCGAGCCGCCCACCCGTCAGCGCGAAGCCCTCGGCGGCGAGGTCCACCACCGGTGGCGAGAAGTCGAGCTTGCCGGCGAACCAGGGCTTGACCGTGTGCTGGTCGGTGGAGGCCACGTCGGCCAGGTGCGAGGCCATCAGCGAGCGCACGTGGTTGGCCGTGACCTGCGCGCCGAGCAGCTCGAGGGGCGCCGGCGATGCCAGCAGCACCAGCGCCAGGCCCCAGGCCGCGGCCGCGCCGGTTCCGAATCCGAGCAGGCCCTGCCACCAGCCGTGACGGCGCGGCGCCGGCGTTGCGGGTGCGCCGGCCTCGGCGCGCACCGACAGCGCGATGCGCTCGGCCAGGCCGGCGGGCGGCGCATGGCGCGTGGCGTGCTGTCGCATCAGCGCTCCCAGCTCTTCGTCAGGAATTGGCATGCCGTGTCCTTTCCCGCGTCGGGCCCGGGCGCTCGTCGCGCAGGCTCTCGCGCAGCAGGGCCCGCGCGCGCGACAGCCGCGACATCACGGTGCCCAGCGGCACGCCGGCGATGCGTGCGATGTCTTCATAGCGCAGCTCTTCCAGTTCGCGCAGCACGATCGCTTCGCGGTAGACCGCGGGCAGGGCGTCGATCGCTGCATTGACGCGCTCGCCCTGCACGCGCCGCTCCCACAGCCGCGCGGGATCGCCGGCCTCCGGCGCCGTCGCGTCGGCCGACTCGCTGTCGCGCAGCTCGTCGAACTCCACCTGATCGGCCAGCTGCCGGTTCTGCCGCATCCAGTCGTAGCACGCGTTGCGCACGATGCCCAGCAGCCAGGGCCGCGCGTTCTCGCCGCGCAGCCCGTCGAAGAAACGGAAGGCCCGCAGGTAGGCCTCCTGCACCGCGTCCTCGGCCAGGCGGTCGTCGCGCAGCAGCCAGCGCGCGAGATTCCAGGCCGCATCGAGATGCGGCAGGGCGGCGGCTTCGAACTGGCGGGTGCGGTCGGTCAAGGGACGTGCTTTGGGGGCATGACGCGGCGGGCGCGCGTTTTATTCCAGCCCTGCGCGAAAAAATTTCGGGGAATAGACGAAGGGCACCGCGCGTCATGCCCTGTGCCGATTCTCTTCCTCTCTTCTTTCAGGAGTGTTCCCCGATGACCGCCTTTCCAGGATTCGCACGCCTGCTCGCCGTTCTCGCGGCCTCCGGTGCCCTGGCCTTCCCGGCGCTGGCCGCCGGCCCCAAGGCCTACGTCGGCAACTTCAAGGACAGCACGCTCAGCGTGATCGACACCGGCAGCGAGCGCGTGCTCGCCACAGTGCCGGTGGCCGCGGGGCCCGACGGCATCGTGATCTCCCCGAACGGCCAGCGCGTGTTCGTCAGCGGCTCCAGCGCCTCGGCGGTGAGCGAGATCGACGCCGCGACCGACCGCGTGACGCACACCATCGAGGTCGGCCAGGGACCGCAGGGCCTGGCCACCACGGCCGATGGCAAATGGGTGCTGGTGGCCGTCAACGGCGACGACCGCGTGGCCTTCATCGACACCGCGACCCATGCCGTGGCCGCGAGCGTGGCCGTGCCCAAGCCGCACACCATCGCCGTGCGCCCCGATGGCCGTCAGGCCTACGTGGCCTCGCAGGCGCCGGGCCATTTCGCGCTCGTGGTGCTCGACCTGGCGACGCGCAAGGCGGTCTCGGAGATCGCGCTCGACAAGCCGCCGCGCGACCTCGAGTTCGGCCCCGACGGCAAGGCGCTCTACCTGACGCTGGCGGGCGTGCCCGCGGTGCAGGTGCTGGACGCGACCACCAACCAGTGGCTGGCGCCGATTCCCACGGGCGTGTCGCCCCACATCGCGCAGCACTTCGCGGGCATGGCGAGCGGCGTGGTCGTGGTGCAGGGCCCGGGCGAGGTGATGCTGTTCGACCCCGCGACGCGCACGCCGGGCCGCAGCATCGCCGTGGGCAAGCAGCCGCACTGGCTCGACATCTCGGCCGACGGCGGGAAGCTGTGGGTCAGCAACGAGGGCTCGAACGACGTCAGCGTGATCGATCTGGCCGGGGGGCCGTCGCACACCGTGGCGGTCGGCAATGCGCCGCGCAAGGTGGCGGTGCAGCGCGGCGCGCCGGCCGGGCATGCGGGCGGCTCGGCGCACGTGGCGATCCGCAACTTCGCCTTCGAGCCGGCGCAGATCACCGTGAAGGTGGGCCAGCCCGTGCGCTGGAAGAACGACGACGGCGCGCCCCATGGCGTGGTGTTCAGGAAGGGCGGCCCCGCGGGCATGGACCTGATGCTGCCGGGCCAGGACTTCACGCAGAGCTTCGACAAGCCCGGTGTCTACGACTATGCCTGCTCGGTGCATCCCTACATGACGGCGCGCGTCACGGTGATTGCACCCTGACGTGCAGGCCTCGGGCGGCCTGCCTATGATGGTCGTGCAGCCACGCGCGCCTGCGCGGACCGGCCGTTTCACAGGAACCATCCACCATGAGCATTCCCACCACCCGCCTGGGCCGCACCGGCCTGACCGTCTCGCGGCTCGCGCTCGGCACCATGACCTTCGGCCTGCAGACCGACGAGGCCGTGTCGCACCGCATCCTCGACAAGGCCGCCGAGGGCGGCATCAACTTCCTCGACACCGCCGACGTCTACCCGCTGGGCGGCACGGTCGAGACCACGGGCCGCACCGAGGAGATCATCGGCAACTGGCTCGAGAAGCAGGGCCCCGCGGGCCGCCGGCGCTTCGTGGTCGCGACCAAGGCGGTCAACAAGGTCGGTCCCAATCCCTGGGACCAGGGCGCCTCGCGCAAGCACCTGCTCGATGCCATCGACCTCTCGCTCAAGCGGCTGAAGACCGATCACGTCGATCTCTATCAGCTGCACATGGACGACCGCGAGACGCCGCTCGAGGAGAGCATCGAGGCGCTCGACACCATCGTGAAGTCGGGCCGCGCGCGCTATGTGGGCGTGTCGAACTTCCTGGCCTACCGGCTCGCGCGCGCGCTCGGCAAGGCCGACCTGCTGCGGCTCACGCGCTTCGTCTCGGTGCAGCCGCGCTACAGCCTGCTGTTCCGCGAGATCGAGCGCGAGCTGCTGCCGCTCGCGAGCGAGGAAGGCCTGGGCGTGATCCCCTACAACCCGCTGGCCGGCGGCCTGCTCACCGGCAAGTACAAGCCCGGCGCCAGCCCCGAGGCGAACACGCGCTTCACGCTCGGCACGGCCGGCAACATGTACCAGGACCGCTACTGGAACGAGCGCAGCTTCAACACCGTGACGCAGCTGCATGCGCTGGCCGACGAGGCGGGCGTGCCGCTCGCGACGCTGGCCGTGGCCTGGGTGATGGCGAACCCGCTGATCACCGCGCCGCTGCTCGGCGCGAGCCGGCCCGAGCAGCTCGACGCCACGCTCGCGGCGGCCGAGTACCAGCTCGACCCGGCGCTCAAGCAGAAGCTCGACGAGCTGACGGCCGAGTACCGCAAGGGCGACGCGCCGCGCTGAACGCGGCCGGCGCCGCCTTGCGCCTCAGCGCCAGCCGCGGTGCCAGCCCGCGTGCGGGTTGTACCAGCCCCAGCCGTAGTGCGGGTGGTAGCGCCAGCCCCAGCCGGGGCCGGGCGAGACGTAGGTCGGGCCGACGATCGCCACGCCCACCGGCGGTTCGATCGGCGCGGCATACACGGCCGCGCCGTGCACCGGCCCCACCGGTGCCACCACGCAGGCACTGAGACTGGCCGCCGCGGCAAGGGCCGCGGCAATCGCTGCGAGTTTCATGGGTCGCTCCTGTCAATGCGTTGTTGAAGACTTCGGCTTCTTCAATGCCGCGGGCGGTCCCGAAGCCGACGCGGCGGCGGTAAAGATTTCTTAGCGCGCGCCAACTGACAGCTTTGTCAGGAAGTCGACAGCGAGCGGTTGGAAGGCGGGTCCTAGAGTGGCCGCACCATGGCTCGCTTCGCCGCTCCCCCCTTCTCCGACCTCCCGCGCCGCGCCCTGCGTGCGCCCGCCGCGGCCGCGCTGGCCGCGCTGCTGCTCGCGGGCTGCGCGGTCGGCCCCGACTACGTGCGGCCGGCGATGGAACTGCCCGCGGCCTACAAGGAAGACGGCCCGTGGAAGACCGCCACGCCGCGGGCCATCGATCCCTCGCACCCCTGGTGGGAAGCCTTCGGCGACACCACGCTCAACGCGCTGGTGGTGCAGGCCAATGCCGCCAACCAGAACATCCGCCAGGCCGAGGCCCAGTACCGCGAGGCGCGCGCGCTGGCCTCGGCCGCGCGCGCCGGCTTCTATCCCACCCTCGGCCTGAACGCCGGCGCCAACCGTGCGCAGACCAACAGCACCGGCAGCATCGAGCGCCGCACCACCGACACCCTGGGCCTCGCCGCGAGCTGGGAGCCCGACGTCTGGGGCGCGGTGCGCCGCTCGGTCGAGGCCGGCGATGCCGGCACGCAGGCCAGCGCCGACGATCTCGCGGGCGCGCGCCTGAGCATCCAGACCACGCTGGCGCAGGACTACCTGCAGCTGCGCGCCATCGACCTGCAGCGCGCGCTCTATGCCACCACCACCGCCGCCTATGCGCGCGCGCTCGAGCTCACGCAGCACCAGTACGCGGCCGGCACCGTGCTGCGCTCCGACGTGGCACTGGCCGAGAGCCAGCTGCGCACCGCGCAGGCGCAGGGCGTGGACCTCGAGGCGCAGCGCGCCCAGCTCGAGCATGCGATCGCGGTGCTGACCGGCCAGGCGCCGGCACGCTTCTCGCTGGCCGCGCTGCCGGCCAGCGAGAACCCCGCGCTCGCCAATGCCGGCACGCTCGGCGTCCGGCTGCCGCTCGCGCCCGCGGGCCTGCCTTCGGAATTGCTCGAGCGCCGTCCCGACATCGCCGCGGCCGAGCGCCGCGTGCAGGCCGCCAATGCGCAGATCGGCGTGGCCAAGGCCGCCTACTTCCCGCAGATCGTGCTGAGCGCGAGCGGCGGCTTCAGCGCCGGCAAACTGGCTTTGCTGTTCGACACGCCGAGCCGCGTCTGGTCGCTGGGCGCGGTGCTCGCGCAGACCGTGTTCGACGGCGGCCTGCGCAAGGCCCACAGCGAGCAGGCCGTGGCCGCCTACGACGCCTCGGTCGCGCTCTACAAGCAGACCGTGCTCGGCGGCTTCCAGCAGGTCGAGGACAACCTCGCCACCCTGCGCGTGCTCGACCACGAATCGCAGTTGCAGGCGCAGGCCGTGCAGGCCGCGCAGACGGCCGAGCGCCTCGCGCTGGCCCAGTACCGCGCGGGCACCGCCACCTACCTGAGCGTGGTGACCGCGCAGCAGCTCTCGCTGACCAACCAGCGCACGGCAGCGCAACTGCTGGCGCGCCAGCTCGCCGCCAGCGTGGCGCTGATCGCGGCCACCGGGGGCGGCTGGCATGCCGATGCCGCCGATGCCGCCACCACCGCCGCCGCAACGACTTCCGGAACCTGATGCCATGACGAATCCAGCCCCTTCCCACACCGGCCCCGCCAGCGACGACGCCGTTCCCCGCGCGCGACGCAGCGCCGCCTGGTTCGCCGTCGCCGCCCTCGTCGCCGTGCTCGGCGGCGGCGCCTGGACCCTGGGCCGCAAGGCCTCGGCCGCCACGCCCGAGGCCAAGGTGCCGCCGGTGCTGGTGACCACCGCGCCGGTGCGGGCGCAGGACGTGCAGGTCTACCGCAGCGGCATCGGCACCGTGGCCTCGATGGCCACCGTCACCGTCAAGGCGCGCATCGACGGCCAGCTCGACAAGGTCGGCTTCGTCGAGGGCCAGGACGTGAAGGCCGGCCAGATGCTCGCGCAGCTCGATCCGCGCACCCTGCAGGCCCAGCTCGCGCAGGCCCGTGCCACCCAGGCGCGCGACCAGGCGCAGCTCGGGAATGCGCGCGCCGACCTCGCGCGCTACACCACGCTGATCGCGCAGGACGCGGCCACGAAGCAGCAGGTCGACACCCAGAAGGCGCTGGTCGGCCAGCTCGAGGCCACGGTGCAGACCGATGCCGCGCAGGTGCAGTACGCCCAGGTGCAGCTGAGCTTCACGCGCATCGACGCGCCGATCGACGGCCGCGTGGGCGCGCGGCTGGTCGACCCCGGCAACATCGTCCATGCGGCCGACACCGGCGGGCTGGTGGTCATCAACCAGATCGACCCGATCGCGGTGCAGTTCACGCTGCCCGAGGACGCGGTGCAGGACATCAACCGGCTGCAACAGAAGGGCGCCGCGCCGCTCGCGGTGGTGGCCTACGACCGCGCCGGCACGCAGCAGCTGGGCACGGGCAAGCTGATCCTGCTCAACAACCAGATCGACACCACCAACGGCACGGTGCAGCTCAAGGGCAGCTTCGCCAATCCGCAGCACACCATGTGGCCCGGCCAGTACGTCAACGTGCGGCTGCAGCTCGACCGCCGCACCGGCGCGCTGACCGTGCCGGCCGCCGCGGTGCAGCGAAGCCAGGACGGCACCTACGTCTGGGCCGTCGATGCCGAGAACAAGGCCAGCTCGGTGCCGGTGCACGTGGTGCAGATCGCCGACGGCACGGCCGTGCTCGACCAGGGCGTGGCCGCCGGCCAGCGCGTGGTGGTCGACGGCCAGTACAAGCTGCGGCCCGGCGCCACGGTGGCCGAGAACAAGACCGCGGCCAAGGCCGCGCCCCCGGCCGCCGCGGCCGGCGGCAACAACGCGAGCGGGGTGCGCAATTGAGCATTTCCGCCGCCTTCATCAAGCGCCCGATCGGCACCACGCTGCTCGCGCTGGCCATCCTGCTGGTCGGCGCCGCGGTGTTCCCGCTGCTGCCGGTGGCGCCGCTGCCGCAGGTCGACTTCCCGACCATCCAGGTCTCGGCCAACCTTCCGGGCGCCAGTCCCGAGACCATGGCCTCGAACGTGGCGCAGCCGCTGGAGCGCCAGTTCTCGCTGATCGCGGGGCTGACGCAGATGACCTCGACCAGCGGTCTGGGCAGCACCCAGATCACGCTGCAGTTCGACCTCGACCGCAGCATCGACGCCGCCGCGCTCGACGTGCAGGCGGCCATCAACGCCTCCACCGGCCAGCTGCCGGCCAACCTGCCGAGCCCGCCGACCTTCCGCAAGGTGAATCCGGCCGACTCGCCGATCCTGATCCTGTCGGTGCAGTCCAAGACGCTGCCGCTGACCGAGGTCAACGACTACGCCGACAACATCCTCGCGCAGCAGATCTCGCAGATCTCGGGCGTGGGCCTGGTCAACATCGGCGGCGCGCAGAAGCCCGCGGTGCGCATCCAGGTCGATCCGGCCAAGCTCGCGGCGCTGGGCCTGAGCCTGGAGGACGTGCGCACCGTGCTGTCCTCGGCCACCGTCAACGCGCCCAAGGGCACGATCGACGGGCCGAACCAGAGCTTCACCGTCTACACCAACGACCAGCTGCTCAAGGCCCAGCCCTGGAACGACGTGGTGCTGGCCTACCGCAACGGCGCGCCGATCCGGGTGCGCGACCTCGGCGTGGCGGTCGACGGCCCCGAGAACGCGAAGATCGCGGGCTGGGCCTATGCCGGCGCCGCCGCGCCCGCGGGCAGCACGGTGCAGAACGGCCGCTCGATCGTGCTGGCCATCACCAAGCAGCCCGGCGCCAACGTGATCGAGACGGTGGACCGCATCAATGCCGCGCTGCCGCGGCTCAAGGCCTCGATCCCGCCGACGGTGGACGTCAACGCCATCATCGATCGCACCCAGACCATCCGCGCCTCGGTCAAGGACGTGGAGTTCACGCTGCTCCTGACCATCGTGCTGGTGGTGGCCGTGATCTTCGTGTTCCTGCGCAACGTGGCGGCCACGCTGATCCCGAGCGTGACGGTGCCGCTCGCGATCCTCGGCACCGTGGCCATGATGTACCTGCTGGGCTACAGCCTCGACAACCTCTCGCTGATGGCGCTGACCATCGCGGTCGGCTTCGTGGTCGACGACGCCATCGTGATGCTCGAGAACATCTACCGCTACGTCGAGGAGGGCATGGCGCCGCTGGAGGCCGCCTACAAGGGCGCGGGCGAGATCGGCTTCACCATCGTCTCGATCTCGGTCTCGCTGATCGCGGTGTTCATCCCGCTGCTGCTGATGGGCGGCATCGTCGGGCGGCTGTTCCGCGAGTTCGCCGTCACCGTCACCCTGACCATCGTGGTGAGCGTGGTGATCTCGCTCACGCTCACGCCGATGCTGTGCTCGCGCTTCCTCAAGAACGAGCATGCGCGGCGCCACGGGCGGCTGTACCTGCTGTGCGAACGCGGCTTCGACGCCATGCTCGACGGCTACAAGCGCGGGCTGCACGTGGTGCTCGACCACCAGTTCATCACCTTGATGGTGTTCATCGCCACCGTGGTGGCCACGGGCGCGCTGTTCGTGGTGATCCCGAAGGGCTTCTTCCCGCAGCAGGACACGGGCTTCATCTCGGGCTTCGCCGAGTCGGCGCAGGACGCCTCCTTCGCCTCGATGAACGCGCGCATGCTCGAGCTGGCCGACGTGGTGCGCAAGGACCCCGACGTGACCGGCTTCGGCATGAACGGCAGCTCGTCGACCTACAACACCGGCAACTTCTTCATCAGCCTCAAGCCCAAGGACGAGGGCCGCACCGCCAATGCCGACGAGATCATCGCGCGGCTGCGCCCGCAGCTCGCGAAGGTGCAGGGCGTGAACCTGTTCCTGCAGGCCGGGCAGGACATCCGCGTGGGTGGGCGCTCCTCGCGCACCCAGTACCAGTACACGCTGACCGACTCGAACCTCGACGAGCTCAACACCTGGGCGCCGCGCCTGTTGGCCAAGCTGCGCCAGGTGCCCGAGGTGACCGACCTCGCGACCGACCAGCAGAACGCCGCCGCCTCGGCCGTGCTGACCATCGACCGCGACCGCGCCTCGAGCTTCGGCATCTCGCCGGCCGCGATCGACGCCACGCTGTACGACGCCATCGGCCAGCGCCAGGTGGCGCAGTACTTCACGCAGCTCAACAGCTACCACGTGGTGCTGGAAGTGACGCCCGCGCTGCAGCAGGACCCGGCGCTGTTCAGCAAGCTCTACCTGAGCTCGCCGATCACCGGCCAGCAGGTGCCGCTGTCGACCTTCGTGAAGGTCGACACCAGCAAGACCGCCTACCTCTCGATCAGCCACCAGGGCCAGTTCCCGGCCGTGACGATCTCGTTCAACCTCGCGCCCGGCGCCTCGCTGGGCCAGGCGGTCGACGCGATCAAGGCCGCGCAGTCCGAGATGGGCATGCCGCAGTCGCTGACCGGTGCCTTCCAGGGCACGGCCCAGGCCTTCCAGGATTCGCTGGCCTCGCAGCCCTACCTGATCGCGGCGGCGCTGGTGGCGGTGTACATCGTGCTGGGCCTGCTCTACGAGAGCTACATCCATCCGCTGACGATCCTCTCGACCCTCCCCTCGGCCGGCGTGGGGGCGCTGCTGATCCTGATGGCGGGCGGCTACGACCTCAGCGTGATCGCGCTGATCGGCATCATCCTGCTGATCGGCATCGTCAAGAAGAACGGGATCATGATGATCGACTTCGCGCTCAAGGCCGAGCGCGAGCAGGGCATGAAGCCGCACGAGGCGATCTACCAGGCCTGCCTGCTGCGCTTCCGCCCGATCATGATGACCACCATGTGCGCGCTGCTCTCGGGCCTGCCGCTGATGCTGGGCCACGGCTCGGGCTCCGAGCTGCGCCGGCCGCTGGGCTACGCCATGGTCGGCGGGCTGGTACTCTCGCAGGCGCTCACGCTGTTCACCACGCCGGTGGTCTACCTCTACCTCGACCGCGCCCATTACTGGTACCTGCGCCGCAAGGAAGCGCGCATGGCCCGCAAGGCGGCCAAGGCCGGGGAGGCGCCCGCGCAGGTGCAGGGGCATTGAGCACCGGAGACCACGCCACGCCATGAAGATCCTGATCGTCGAAGACGAGTTGAGAACCGCCGACTACCTCTCGAAGGGGCTGACGGAGCAGGGCTGCGCGGTCGACATGGCACACAACGGCATCGACGGCCAGCACCTGGCGCTCACGCACGACTACGACGTGATCGTGCTCGACGTGATGCTGCCGGGCCAGGACGGCTTCTCGGTGCTGCGCGGGCTGCGCGCCGTGAAGCAGACGCCGGTGATCATGCTGACCGCGCGCGACCGCGTGGAGGACCGCGTCAAGGGGCTGCACGAGGGTGCCGACGACTACCTGGTCAAGCCCTTCTCGTTCCTCGAGCTGCTGGCGCGGCTGCAGGCGCTGAACCGGCGCGGCCGCAAGCAGGAGCCGATGCAGTTGCGCATCGCCGACCTGCAGATCGACCTGCTCGCGCGCAAGGCCTTCCGCGGCGCCACCCGCATCGACCTCACGGCCAAGGAGTTCGCGCTGCTCGCGGTGCTGGCGCGGCGCCAGGGCGAGATCCTCTCGAAGACCGCGATCGCCGAGCTGGTGTGGGACATGAACTTCGACAGCAACACCAACGTGGTCGAGGTCGCGATCAAGCGGCTGCGCGACAAGATCGACGTGCCTTTCTCGCCCAAGCTGCTGCATACCATCCGCGGCATGGGCTACGTGATGGAGCTGCGCGAGGACGGCGCCACGCCATGAAGCGCTCGATCGCCGCGCGGCTGGTGCTGATGTTCGCGGCGGCGGCGCTCGCCACCTTCGCGCTGATCGGCGCGGCGCTGCAGGGCGTGCTGCTGCGCGAGCTCGAGCGCCACCAGTACGAGGAGCTCGACACCACGGTCAAGAGCCTGCAGTTCTGGATCCAGGCCATCGGCACGCCCGAGCGCTGGCCGCGCGTGCAGGCGCGCATGGACGCACTGACGCCCGAGGACGGCAGTACCCGCTTCTGGGTGCTCAGCGACGACCCGCGCTTCCAGTACGGCAAGGGCATGGCCGAGATCGACGCCCTCACGCGCGAGACCGGCCGCAGCCTGCTGCTGCCCGGCGAGGAGAAGCCCTACCGCACGCTGTCGGCCCACATCCCGCCGTTCGAGCAGCGCCCGGCCGTGCGGCTGATCGTGGGCAAGAACACCGAGCCCTATGCGCGCACGCGCCGCACCTTCCTCACGGCGCTGGTGTCGCTGGGCCTGGGCGCGGTGCTGGTGGTGGCGGCCGCCGGCTACTGGATCGCGCGCGTCGGCCTGCGCCCGCTCGACCAGCTCTCGCGCGAGGCGCAGGCACTGCGGCCCAAGATGCGCTCGCAGCGGCTGCGCTCGGGCGCGCTGCCGGTCGAGCTGTCGGGGCTGGCCGAGGCCTTCAACGGCGCGCTCGCGCGGCTCGAGGAGGCCTACGGCCAGCTCGAGGCCTTCAATGCCGACGTGGCGCACGAGCTGCGCACGCCGCTGGCCAACCTGATCGGCAGCACCCAGGTCGCGCTCTCGCGCCAGCGCAGCGCGCCGCAGTTCGAGGAGGTGCTGCAGGCCAACCTCGAGGACCTGGAGCGGCTGCGCTCGATCGTCAACGACATGCTGTTCCTCGCGCGCGCCGACCGCGGCGAGGTCGCCACCGGCCTGGTGCTGACGCCGGTGGCGCAGGAGGTGCGCAAGACCATCGAGTTCTTCGAGTTCGTGCTCGAGGAGAGCGGCGTGCAAGTCGAGATCGAGGGCGACGTGCTGGCGCAGGCCCAGCTCGAGACCGCGCTGTTCCGCCGTGCCATGTCGAACCTGTTGCAGAACGCGATCGAGCATTCGCCGCCGGGCGCGCGCATCGCGGTGCGGCTGCGCGAGACGCCCGCGGCGACCTGGATCGGCGTGTCGAATCCCGGCGCGCCCATCGCCGAGGCGCACCTGCAGCACCTGTTCGACCGCTTCTACCGCGTCGATGCCGCGCGCAACGACGGCGGCGAGCACCATGGCCACGGGCTCGGGCTGGCGATCGTGCGGGCCGTGGCCAGCATGCATGGCGGGCAGGTCGCCGCGGCCAGCGCGGACGGCGTGAATACCTTCGAATTCAGCGTCGCCCGGCCGGCGGCCTGAACCCGTCGCGCGGGGGCCGGCCATGACCCCCGGAACGCGCCGCAACCCGCATGGCCAATGGCCTCCCGGCGACAGGCCCTTGCGCCATGCCGCAGAATCCATGCCGCCCATGACCACGTCCGCACCCTCTTTCGCCATCACGGAGCCGTTGCCATGGCACAGCTGATGTCGCTCCTGGTGCAGAACGCGATCCTGGTGGTGTTCGCCGCCAGCTTCGCCGCCCGCCTGGGCCTGCCGGTGCCGGCGGCCGCGGTGCTGGTGGTCACCGGCGCGCTGCTCGCGGCCGGCGACATCTCGCTGGCCGGCGTGGTGCTCGCGGCGGTGGCGGCCAACCTGCTGGGCGACGGTGCGTGGTTCTATGCCGGGCGGCGCTTCGGCTACCGCTTCATGCGCCTCTTGTGCCGGATCTCGCTGGCGCCCGACTCCTGCGTGCGCCGGGGCGAATCGCTGATCGGCGACTGGGGCGGCCTGTCGCTGGTGGCCGCCAAGTTCGTGCCGGGCGTGTCGGTGGTGGCGCCGCCGATGGCGGGCGCGCTCGGCATGTCGGTGCCGCGCTTCATCGGCTTCGACATCGGCGCCGCGCTGATCTGGACCGGCCTGTTCCTCGGCCTGGGCTGGGGCTTCCGCAACCAGATCCAGGACGTGCTCGCGGTGATGGCGCAGGCCGGCGGCATCGCCACCATGGCCCTGGGCGCGCTGCTGGTCGTGTTCCTGGTGGTGCGCTGGTGGCGCCGCCGCGCCTTCATGCGGCTGACCGGCATGCCGCGCATCTCGGTCGACGAGCTGCACGAGATGCTCGCGGGCGACGAGCCGCCGCTGGTGATCGACGTGCGCGGCGCGGCCGGCCGGCAGGTCGATCCGCGCCGGATCCCGGGTGCGCTGTCGTACACGCTCAAGGCGCTGCAGCAGCGCGGCCTCGACCTGTCGGCCGCGGCCGGGCGCGACGTGGTGCTGTACTGCAACTGCCCCAACGAGGTGTCGGCCGCGCAGGCCGCGCGCGTGCTGCTGGCGCGCGGTGCGCGGCGCGCGCTGCCGCTGACCGGCGGGCTCGATGCCTGGGTGGCCTCGGGCCGGCCGACCTCGCCGCACTGAGCCAGGCCCGGGCCCTGCGCGCCTGCCGGCGGGGCGGTGGTAGTCTTCGCGCCCGACATGAACCTGCGCACCAAGATCGTGGCCCTGGCCGTCGCACCGCTGCTGGTGGCGCTGGTGCTGGTCGCGCTCGCCGTGCGGCACCAGGAGCACGACCTCGCGCAACGCGAGCGCGCGCTGATCGAGCAGAGCTACATGACCCAGCGGCGCAACGAACTGCGCAGCTACGTCGACCTCGCGATCAGCATCGTCAAGCCGCTGTACGACGCGGGCCAGGACGACGAGGCCACGCGCGCCGAGGCACTGCACCGGCTGGCCGCGCTCGACTACGGCGACGACGGCTACTTCTTCGTCTACGACCTGCAGGGCCGCTCGCTGATGCATTCGCGCCAGCCCGACCTCGTGGGCCAGGACCTCTGGGGGCTCAAGGATTCGAAGGGCCGCTTCACGATCCAGGACCTGATCGCGCGCGCGAAGGAGGGCGGGGGCTACGTCGAGTACGAATGGCGCAAGCCCTCGAGCACGCAGCGCGCGCCCAAGCTCGGCTACGTGGTCGCGCTGCCGCGCTGGAACTGGATGGTGGGCACCGGCCTGTACCTCGACGACATGGAAGCCACCATGCAGTCGCTCGACCGCCAGATCAGCGCCAACGTCACGACCACCCTGCTGTGGATCGCCGGCATCGCCGCGCTGTGCCTGGGCGTGGTCAGCGCCGGCGGCCTGCTGCTCAACCTCAGCGAGCACCGCGTGGCCGAGGCCAAGCTGCGCCTGCTCGCGCGCCGCGTGGTGCAGTCGCAGGAGGAGGAGCGCGGCCATCTCGCGCGCGAGCTGCACGACGGCACCAGCCAGACCCTGGTGTCGGCCAAGCTGCTGATCGAGTCGGCCGTTGATGCGCTCGACCGCGCGCGGCATCCCGCGCCGCCCGCGCTGGGCAAGGCGCTGCAGCGGCTCAACGATTCGCTGACCGAGGTGCGCCGCATCTCGCACCGGCTGCGTCCCGCGCTGCTCGACACGCTGGGCCTGCCGGCCGCGCTCGAGCGGCTGGTCGACGAGTTCGGCGAGGAGGGCCAGGGGACGACCGCCGCCTCGCTGATGGTCGAGGGCGAGCCCTTCGAACTCTCGCAGGAAGTGAAGACCGCGCTGTTCCGCACCACGCAGGAGGCGCTGACCAACGTGCGCAAGCATGCGCTCGCGCACGAGGTGCACATCGCGCTGGCCTTCGGCGAGCGCGAGGTGCGGCTCGAGGTCGGCGACGACGGCATCGGCTTCGACGTCGATGCCGTGCAGCTCGATCCGCGGCGCGGCATCGGCCTGCGCAACATGCGCGAGCGAGTGGCCTCGATCGGCGGGCTGCTCGTGGTGCGCTCGGGCAGCGGGCGCACGCGCATCGTCGCGATCGTGCCCGCCGCGGCCGCGCGGGCCGTGCCACCCCTGTCCCCCTCCACCTGACGAACGCCCCGACGATGACGACCGCCAAGGCCCGCACCCCGGCTCCGATCCGCATCTTCCTGGTGGACGACCATCCGCTGGTGCGCGACGGCCTGCGCGCGCGGCTCGGCGCGCTGCCCGGGCTGGAGATCGCGGGCGAGGCCGGCAGCGCGGCCGAGGCGCTCGCGCAGATGGACAGCGTGCGGCCCGACCTGCTGCTGGTCGACATCGGCATGAAGGACATGAACGGCATCGAACTCGCCGCGCTGCTGCTCGAGCGCGAGCCCGCGCCGCACGTCGTGATGCTCAGCATGTACGACAACCCCGAGTACGTGCAGCGCGCGCTGCAGGCCGGCGCGCACGGCTACGTGCTGAAGGATGCGCCCGCGTCTGAGATCGTCGCGGCCATCGAGGCCGTGTCCGCGGGCGGTACCTTCCTGAGCCCGGCCGTGTCGAGGAAGCTGTTCCGCAACCAGACGCCGCGCCCGCTGCTCACGCCGCGCGAGAGCGAGATCCTCGCGGCGCTGGGCCGCGGCGAATCGAGCAAGCAGATCGCGCGCGACCTCGGCCTGAGCGTGCGCACGGTCGAGGCGCACCGCCAGAGCATCAAGCGGCGGCTCGGGATCGAGGGGCAGGCCGAGCTGATCAAGTATGCGGTGGAGCATGCGAGGGAGTTCGAGCGGCGCTGAATGCGCCGCAAAAGTTCCCGTTGGCACGCACTTGGCGCGAACTTCGGAGTTTCCGAACGAAACGGACGTAAACGAATGAGCGCCGGCGTCGCGCCGACCGCACAACCCGCGCCCGCATGAGGTAGAACCGCAGCCTCGCCGCGCGGGGATGGATCGCTCCGGACCCGTGCATCGTTCACGTTGCCTCGCTTTCGCGTGCGTGCCGGCCGGAGGCCGGCGTAGCGCCCGTTAAATTCGAGCCGGTGCGCCCCCGCCGCTTCGCCGCGCGGGGGCGTCACCGAACCGTCATCTCAATCCACAAGGAATCACTCGTTTTGAACAAGACCGACCTCATTGCCGCCATCGCCAACGACACCAGCCTGAGCAAGGCCGACGCCGCGCGCGCCCTCGACGCCGCCCTCGACAACCTCTCGCGCGCGCTCGCCGGCGGCGACACGGTGCAACTGATCGGCTTCGGCACCTTCGCGGTGACCAGCCGTCCCGAGCGCACGGGCCGCAACCCGTCGACCGGCGAACCCCTGACCATCAAGGCCAGCAAGGCCCCCAAGTTCACCGCCGGCAAGGCGCTGAAGGACGTGGTGAACGGCGCGGCACCGCAGGCCTGATCCCGTGCCCCGCGGCGCGCCTCGCGCGCGCCGCACCCCCAGCCCTCCGCGGGCCCGCGCATCCGATGCGCGTGGAGCGCGGAGGGTTTGCTTTTGGCGCGCGCGCATTCGCGCTAGAGTGCGCGCACGTCCACAAGACCCGCCCTCGACATGCCAGACGCACGCGCGCACCACCCCGGCCACCGCATCCCGAAGCAACTGCATCGCTTCCTTGCCGCCGGGGCCTGCGCGGTGGCGATCCTGGCCGCGGGCTGCGCGAGCCGGCCCACTTCGCCCTCCTCGCCCTCGACCCCGACCGTGCGCAGTTTGCCGCTGAGCGACGAGCAATCGAACAGCATCGCGATCCACGCGCTCGGCCTGGTCGGCACGCCGTACCGGTACGGCGGCAACACGCCCGCCGGCGGCTTCGACTGCAGCGGCCTGATCGGCTATGTCTACCGCGAGAGCGTGGGCCAGGCCGCGCCGCGCACCGTGGCGCGCATGGCCTCGTTCGGCCAGAGCGTGCCCACCGCGGAGATGCGCACCGGCGACCTCGTGATCTTCGGCGCGGGCACGCCCACGCATGCCGGCATCTACGTCGGCGCCAACCGCTTCGTGCACGCGCCCTCGACCGGCGGCGAGGTCCGGCTCGACCGGCTCGACGGCATCTACTGGTCGCGCCACCCGGTGCAGGTGCGCCGGCCGGGCTAGGCCCTCGGGTTTTCCATTACGCAAAGCCACGCGCCCGGCCTGCGCGGTGCGACGGATGGCAGCGCGCGCATGTCCGGCAAGACTCCCGGGGTTCGACAAATCCGAGGAGACAAAGCATGCAGAGCATCCGCCGCCACCTGGTGTGGCTCGTCATCGCGGTGTTCGGCGCGTTCGCGCTGGGCACCGTGGCCCTGAGCCGGGGGGAAACGATCAACGCGATCTGGGTGGTCGCCGCCGCGATCTGCACCTACCTGATCGCCTACCGCTACTACAGCCTGTTCATCGCCGACAAGGTGCTGGGCCTGGACGGCAACCGCAAGACGCCGGCGCACCGCCACAACGACGGCCTGGACTACGTGCCGACCGACAAGAACGTGCTGTTCGGCCACCACTTCGCGGCCATCGCGGGCGCGGGTCCGCTGGTGGGGCCGGTGCTGGCGGCGCAGATGGGCTATCTGCCCGGATTGCTGTGGGTGCTCGCGGGCGTGGTGTTCGCGGGCGCGGTGCAGGACTTCATCGTGCTGTTCATCTCCACGCGCCGCGACGGCCGTTCGCTCGGCGACCTGGTCAAGCAGGAGATGGGCGTGGTGCCAGGCATGATCGCGCTGTTCGGCACCTTCATGATCATGATCATCATCCTCGCGGTGCTGGCGCTGATCGTGGTGAAGGCGCTGGCCGAATCGCCGTGGGGCACCTTCACGGTGGCGGCGACGATTCCGGTCGCGGTCTTCATGGGCCTCTACCTGCGCTACATCCGCCCGGGTCGCATCGGCGAGGTGTCGATCATCGGCTTCGTGCTGCTGATGCTCGCGATCTTCGGCGGCCAGTGGGTGAGCCAGGACCCGGTCTGGGGCCCGGCCTTCACCTTCGACGGCAAGGCGCTGACCTGGATGCTCGTGGGCTATGGCTTCGTCGCCGCGAGCCTGCCGGTGTGGCTGCTGCTCGCGCCGCGCGACTACCTGTCGACCTTCCTGAAGATCGGCACCATCATCGCGCTGGCGATCGGCATCGTGGTGGTGGCGCCCACGCTGCAGATGCCCGCGGTGACGCAGTTCGCGCAGGGCAACGGCCCGGTGTGGTCGGGCAACCTGTTCCCGTTCCTGTTCATCACCATCGCCTGCGGCGCGGTGTCGGGCTTCCATGCGCTGATCTCCTCGGGCACCACGCCCAAGATGCTCGACAACGAGCGCCATGCGCGCTTCATCGGCTACGGCGGCATGCTGGCCGAGTCCTTCGTCGCCGTGATGGCGCTGGTGGCGGCCTCGTGCATCGAGCCCGGCATCTACTTCGCGATGAACAGCCCCGGTGCCCTGATCGGCACCACGGTGCAGCAGGCGGCGCAGACCATCTCTGGCTGGGGCTTCGTGGTCACGCCCGAGATGCTGCTGCAGACCGCCAAGGACGTGGGCGAGACCACCATCCTGGGCCGCGCCGGCGGCGCGCCCACGCTCGCGGTCGGCATGGCGCACATCCTGCACCAGGTGATCGGCGGCCAGGCCATGATGGCCTTCTGGTACCACTTCGCGATCCTGTTCGAGGCGCTCTTCATCCTCACGGCGGTCGATGCCGGCACGCGCGCGGGCCGCTTCATGCTGCAGGACCTGCTGGGCAGCTTCGTGCCCGCGCTCAAGCGCACCGACTCGCTGCCGGCCAACCTGGTCGCGACCGCGCTGTGCGTGGCGGCCTGGGGCTACTTCCTCTACCAGGGCGTGGTCGATCCGCTGGGCGGCATCAACACGCTGTGGCCGCTGTTCGGCATCTCGAACCAGATGCTGGCCGCGGTGGCGCTGCTGCTCGGCGTGGTGGTGCTGTTCCGCATGAAGCGCGAGCGCTATGCCTGGGTGGCGGCGGCGCCGGCCGCGTGGCTTTTGGCCTGCACGCTGACCGCGGGCTGGCAGAAGATCTTCTCGAGCGATCCGAAGATCGGCTTCCTGTCGCATGCGGCCAAGTACAGCGAGGGCCTGGCCAACGGCGTGCTGGTGGCACCGGCCAAGACCACGGCGGCGATGGAGCGCATCGTCTTCAACGACCGGCTCGATGCCGCGCTGTGCGCGCTCTTCATGTTCGTGGTGCTCAGCGTGCTGGTCTACAGCATCAAGGCCTGCATCGCGGCGCGCGCGGCCAACCGGCCGACCGCGCACGAGACGCCGTTCGAGCCGATGGGCGGCGCGGTCGCGGCGCGCGGCGCGCACTGAGGCCGGAGCGCGAGATGCAGGTCGACGAAGCGTCCGCCGCGGGCCGCGGCCTCGCGGACACCGGGCGCTACATCGCGCGCTCGATCCGGCAGTCGCTGCGGCTGATGGTCGGGATGCCCGACTACGACGTCTACCTGAGCCACATGGCGGCCACGCATCCCGACCGGCCGCCGATGAGCTACGAGGCCTTCTTCCGCGAGCGGCTCGAGGCGCGCTACGGCGCGGGCAAGGGGCGCTGCTGTTGAGCTGGGCGAGAATGGTCCGCTGACGATCACCACGCTTCCGAAGGAAGCGTTTTTTCATTCATGCAAGACGAGTTGGAGACGGCGATCGGCCTGCTGAACGCAAGCCGGCGCGTCGTCGTTTTTTCCGGCGCGGGGCTGTCCCGCGCCTCGGGCATCCCGACCTACCGGGACGCCGATGGGCTGTGGATGCAGCAGAACGCGATCCAGTTCTCGCATGCGGAGGACCTGGCGCGCGATCCCGCGGGTTTCACGAAGTTCTGGGCGCAGCGTCTGGCCGTGATCGAGGAGGCGGCGCCGAATCCGGGGCATCGGGCGCTGGCTGCGCTGCAGCGGTTGCGGCCGGCTACGCGGCTGATCACGCAGAACGTCGATGGGCTGCTGACGCAGGCGGGATGCATGGACGTGCTGGAGCTGCATGGGAATCTGCGGCGGTGGCGGTGCGATCGGTGCGGCAATCGGCATGGGCCCTGGCCGTTTCATCGCTGCCTGCGGTGCGGGGGGCATGCGCGGCCCGATGTGGTGATGTTTGGGGAGATGCTGAATCCGGGGGTGTTGATGGATGCGCAGGAAGCTTCGGCGGATTGCGATCTGTTCTTGCTGGTGGGGAGTACGGCGGTGGTTTATCCGGCTGCGGATTTGCCAGTGGCTGCGATGGCGCATGGGGCTGCGTTGATCACGTTGAACATGGAGCCTATTGCGCATCTGGACGACAGGGCGCGTGTCGTGCTGAGAGGGGCTTCGGAAGTCTTTTTGCCGTTGATGGTGGAAGGGTTGAAGGGAGTTTGAGATTGCAGGCCGGGTCTCGCCCCGGCGGGCGAGTCACTTTCTCTTGTCTCGCCAAGAGAAAGTAACCAAAGAGAAGGCGACCCCGCTGTCTGCGTCCCTCCGCTTCGCTACGGGCAACCTGCGGTGCTCGCGTTTCGCGGGGTCTCGCAGAACTCGCTTCGCTCAAACAGCTGCGAGCCCTGATCCGCGAAACGCTGCGCTCCTCGGCGCAGCCAGAGGGGGTGGATCGGGCCATCGCTTCGCTCGGCGTCTTGTTCCCTCTCCCTCTGGGAGAGGGTTAGGGTGAGGGCACCGGGCCTTGCAACTGGACTGGACCTCTGCATCGCCGCCCTGGCGCGGCACTACGAAGCTGCAGGAAAGCGGTGGTACATGAAGTACTTGCCGTCCTGTTCCCAGCCTTGCCGTTCATAGAGCTGCTGCGCCGACACGTTGTCGCGCGCGACGTTGAGCGAAATGCGCGCAGCCCCCAGCGACCACGCATACGACTCGACAGCCGCGAGCAGGCGCGAGGCGACGCCCTTGCGGCGCCCGGCCGCGGCGACGAACAGGTCGTTGAGGATGAACACGCGCGTGAGCGAGACCGACGAGAAGATCGGGTAGAGCTGCGCGAAGCCCACGGGCACCGCGCCATCGTGGCAGAGGAAGACGACCGACTCGCCATGGTCGAGGCGCTCGCGCAGGAAGGCACGCGCGGCGGACAGGTCGCCGGGCTGGCCCTGGAACTGGCGGTACTGGTCGAACAGCGCGGCCAGCGCATCGAGGTCGGCCATCACGGCCTGGCGGGCGGAGATCGTGGTCATGGGGCGGTGGGATGAGATGAAGCGCGCAGGGTAGCAAAGCACCTCGCGCGCTCAGGACTCAGCGAGGCTCGCCGCGCCACACGGGGCGCAGTGCATCGTCGATCGCCCAGTGCGCCTGGCGGGGCTCGATGCGCACGCCGCCGATCCAGCGTTCGTGGCTCGCATGGTCGATCCAGTACCTCTCGCCCGCGAGCACGCGCCGGCCCAGCGTCGTGAGTTCGAGCGGGCGCCGGGGCCAGTCGCGCTGTGCCTCGGATTCCACGATCAGCGGCTCGGCTGCGTCGATCAAGGGGCGCACGAGCGCATGGAACATCAGGTCGCCGAGAAAGGGCAGCGGCTCGCGATGCTCGTTGAGTTCGGCATAGACCTGGCCGAACGCGGGTCGGTCGTGCTCGTCGATGGTCTGGAGCACCAGGCGCTCGGTCAGCGAGAGGCCGTCGCGCAGCGAGGGCAACTCCTGCAACTGCCGCCGCAACGCGGGCGCGAGGAAGGGCAGGGCGGGCGTCTTGCCATGCGCGATGTCGGCCCAGGCTTCGGGCGAGGACGCGCGGTAGGCACGCCATGCGTTGCGCGCGAGTTCGAGCGCGGGCGTATCGATGGGCCTGCGGCGCGGCCACAGCCAGGCCAGCACCGCGGGTGCGAGCTGGCCGATGCCGATGAAGCGGTCGACGCCGGGCACGCGATCGATCTCGATCAGCTCGAGCTTCGCGGGCAGGCGCTCGAGCCGCGCGAGCACGGCGATCAGGAACAGCTGGTCGTAGGCATCGGCTTCGCACCAGAGCACGGCGCGGCCGGCATCGGGCAGGTTCGCGAGCGCTTCGTATTCGCCGCGCATGCGGCCGCGTGCGTCGTCGGGCGGCAGGCCGAAGGTCCGGGCGACGAAGGCGCTGCGCGTCTCGATGAAGGCGGCCTCGGGCTGCTCGGGCACCGGGCCCATGCACAGCGGGTCCGCGAACATGTGGAAGGCGCCGCGGAAGCCGGCCAGTTGCAGGGTGTGGGCGATGTCGTTACCGCAACGCCAGTGCCGGGTGCCGGCCTCGTCGTCGGCCACGAAGCCCGGATGCGCCGCGGCGAAGTCGACCGCGTCGACATGGGCCTTGAGCCGGGGCCAGCTCGCGAAGCCGAGTTCGCGCGCGATCAGCCATTGGGCGTCGGCCAGCCGTGGTGCCGAAGCGCTCCGGCGCGAAGGAAGGGACGGTGGCGCGGCGGCGCTGCCATCGGTGAGCCGCGCGAGCAATTCCTTGGCGCGCTTGCGCTGCTGCTCGAGGTTGATGTGGCCGCTGCGGGCCGAGGCGCGATGGGGGTCGCGAGGGGCGTTGGACATACGAACTCCAGTGTCGGCCGTGTCCGCTGTCTGGCCGGGAGTCGCATGGGCATGCGATGGGGGATGAAACCTGGGCGCAGCCCTTTCCGCGGACGGGAGGCGTGGAAGACGCCGACGCCGATTCTAGGAGCGATTTACTTGTTTTCGGGGATGGCTGCACGAGGACCGTGAGGACACACTCCGTTGCGTTTTTTCAACGCGTCAGAGACACCATGCAAGCACCCCTTCGCGCCGTGCGCACCATTCCTCGCTCCATTCCGAGTGGCCCATCGTCCATGCGGCGCCTGCTGCGCGCGGTGCCGCTCGCGGCGCTGCTCATGGCTGGCGGCAGCTTTGCCGCGGGCTTCAGCGGCGGCGGTGTCGGCAATGGCGGCACCAGCGATTCGGGCGGCTCGGGCGGCGGCGGCGGGGCGGCGGCGCAGGCCGCCGGCGGTGCAACGGCGATCGGCGGGGGCGGCAACGGCGGCAATGCGAGTTCGGGCGCGACCGGCGGCGCTGGCGGTTCGGGCGCGAGCACCACCGTCGCGGGAGGCTCCGCGATCGGCGCGGGAGGGAGCGGCGGCAATGCGAATTCGACCGGCACGGGCGGCTCCGGTGGCTCGGGCGCGAGCACGACCGCCGCCGGCGGCTCCGCGATGGGCGCGGGCGGGCGTGGCGGCGATGCCTTCGCTGGCGGAACAGGTGGCGTGGGCGGTTCGGGCGCGAGCGTGACCGGGGGCGGCGCCACGGCCGTTGGCGGCGGCGGCAATGGCGGCCAGGCCGCCGGGGGAGCCGGTGGAGCGGGCGGCCAAGGGGCCTTGGCTGGTGACCAGGGCGCCACGGCCATAGGCGGCGGCGGCAACGGCGGCGAGTCCGCAGGGGGAACCGGTGGCGCGGGCGGCAGAGGAGCCTCGGCGGCTGGCGGCCAAGGAACCATGGCCATTGGCGGCGGCGGCCATGGTGGCGAGGCCAATTCAGGGGGAACCGGTGGCACAGGCGGTAGCGGTGCCACGGCAACGGGCGGTCAAGGCGCCATGGCCATCGGCGGCGGCGGCAACGGCGGCCTGGGCGTGGCCGGGGGCCACGGTGGCGCGGGCGGTGGCGGCGCCACGGCAGCCGGCAGCGGGGCGATCGCATTGGGTGCGGGGGGCAATGGTGCCGAAGGGTGCTGCGGCGGTACCGCGCCATCGGGCGGCAATGGCGCGCAGGCCTCCGCCACGGGCGCGATCGCACTCGGCAGCGCCGACGGCACGCGCTCGGGCGCGGTCGCATCGGGCGCCGCGAGTACCGCGATCGGCGGCGCGGGCAATGGATCGGCCGGTGCCTCGGCCCAGGCCGCGGGCAGCGTGGCGCTGGGCAGCGGCAGCCAGGTGGCGAGCGGCGCGAACGGCAGCGTGGCGATCGGCGCGAACTCGGTCGCGACCGATGCCAACACGGTCTCGTTCGGATCGGCCGGCCAGACGCGCGGGCTGGTCAACGTGAGCGCGGGCGCGGTGACGGCCACCAGCACCGATGCGGTCAACGGCAGCCAGCTCCACGGCGTGCAGCAGACGGCGAACAGTGCGTCGGCGGCGGCCAGCGCCGCGCAGGGCACCGCGACGGCGGCGCAGACGGCCGCTGCCGCCGCGCAGACCACGGCGGATGCCGCGTCGACGGCGGCGGGCACGGCGCAAGGCACGGCCACGGCAGCGCAGACGGCGGCCGCTGCCGCGCAAACCACGGCCAATGCCGCATCGACGGCGGCGACCACGGCGCAGGGCACGGCCACCGCAGCGCAGACGGCGGCCGCCGCCGCGCAGACCACGGCCAATGCCGCGTCGACAGCGGCGAATACGGCGCAAGGCACGGCCACGGCAGCACAGGCGGCCGCTGCCGCCGCGCAGGCCACGGGCACGGCCGCGCAGGCCGCCGCCGCCGCGGCACAGACCACGGCCAATGCCGCGCAGACGACCGCCACGGCCGCCCAGGGCGCGGCCGCCACCGCGCAGACCACCGCCAACGCGGCACAGGGCACCGCGACGGCCGCGCAGGGCACCGCCAATTCGGCACTGGGCCTGGCGCAGAACTCGGCGCAGTACGGCGCGGGCGGCACCTCGCTGCAGCTCAATGCCAATGGCGGCGCGGGCACCACCATCGCCAACGTGGCGGCGGGGCAGAACGCGACCGACGCGGCCAATGTGGGCCAGGTGCAGCAAGCGCAGCAGAGCGCGGTCAGCTCGGCGAACAACTTCACGGTGCAGCAGGTCACGGCGCTGCAGGCGCTGATGAACCAGGCGCTGGCCAGCGGCGTGTGCTCGATGAACGCCTCGGGCGCGGTGGCCTGCGGCAGCGGCTCGGTGTCCAGCGGCGCCGGCAGCACCTCGATGGGCACGAACGCGCAGGCGATCGGCGAAGACACGACCGCCATCGGCAACGGTGCGCGCGCCGAGCACAAGGGTTCGGTGGCGATCGGCGCGGGCGCGCAAGCGCTGGCCGACCCCACCACCGCGGTCGGCAACAACGCGGTGGCGACGGGCAACAACGCGGTCGCGCTCGGCGCCAACACGCTGGCCTCGGGCAGCAACTCGGTGGCGCTGGGCCAGGGCTCGGTGGCCGATCGCGACAACACGGTGTCGGTGGGCAATGCGGCCACCGGCCAGCTGCGCGCGATCGCCAACGTGGCGCCGGGCCTGCTGGGCACCGATGCGGTCAACGTCAACCAGCTGCAGCAGGCCGTGAGCGGCGCGGTGCAGCAGTCCAATGCCTTCGCCGCGCGCGGCGTGGCGGCCTCGCTCGCGATGCCGGCGATGCCGGCGCTCGCCGCCGGCAAGAAGTGGATGGGCGCGGCCGTGGGCAACTACGCGGGCGCATCGGCGATCGGCTTCGCCTTCGGCTACCAGGTGAGCGAGAACCTCAACCTCGGGCTCGGCGTGTCCACCGCCACCAGCGGCGGCAGCGGCAGCCACATCGCGACGCGGGTGCAGGCGGGCTACGCCTGGTGAGGGGAGGGCGGCCACGCAGCCGCCTCGTTTCGACGGGAATTGAATGCCGTTCGATTTTGGATGTCGTATAAACTTGGACGACGTTCAACTTTGAAGAGATCGACTTGCCAGTCCCGGAGATCCCCGGCCGCCGCGAACGGCGGCGCGTCCAGACGCTCGACCACGTGGCGACCACCGCCATGCAACTGTTCGAGGCCCAGGGCTACGACGCCACCACGATGGAGCAGATCGCGCTGCGGGCCGACGTGGCCAAGGGCACGCTCTACAACCACTTCGCGACCAAGGAGGCAGTGCTCGCGCACTGGATCCACCTGGAGCTCGCGGCCGATACCGCGCGGCTGGCCGAACTGGTCGGCGCGCCCGGCGGTTTCGAGGCGCGGCTCGCGCGGCTGCTCGAGGCCTCGGCCGAGTGGTCGCGGCGCCATCGTGCCTACCTGCTCGGCTACTTCCGCTTTCGCTTCCTCAACATCGAGAGCGAGCTCGACGGCGGCGGCGATCCCGAGGGCCGGCCGCGCGACCTGATCGGGCTGTTCGCGCTGCTGATCCGCGATGCGCAGCAGGAGGGCAGCCTGCGCGCCGACCTCGCGCCCGATCATCTCGCGCAGCTGCTGCACCACCTGTACTTCGGCGCGCTGATGCGCTGGCTCACGCTGCCGGGCCTGGAACTGGGCGAGGAGTTCGCGGCGATCGTCGAGGTCTTCGTCGACGGCACGCGCGCGGGCGCCAAGGCCGCGAGGAGGAAGCGCGCATGAGGATCGCGGTCGTCACCTACGGCACCGAGGGCGATGCGCGTCCGCTCGCCGCGCTGTGCCATGCGCTCGACGCGGCCGGCCATTCGACCTTGCTGCTGGCCGATGCCTCCACGCTCGGCGCCGCGCAGCGCCTGGGCGTGCGTTCGCAGGCGCTGGCCGGCGACATCCAGGGCGCGCTGGGCGCGAGCGGCGCGATCGCCAACGTGGTCGCGCAGAGCCACAACCCGGGCGCGGCCGCGAAGGCGCTCGCGGCCATCGCCAACGCCAATGCCGCGGCCTGGCTGCGGCAGACCGTCGAGGCGGCACGCGATTGCGATGCCATCGTGTCGGCGGGGCTCGCGGCCTTCGTCGGGCTCTCGGCCGGCGACGCGCTGCGCGTGCCGGTGATCGGCGCGGGCATGTTCCCGCTCACGCCCACGCGCGATTTCGCCACGCCCTTCGTGCCGCCCGCGAAGGTGCCGCGCTGGCTGCACCGCACCAGCCATCGCTTCGTCAACGCGATGCTGTGGCGCGCCTTCCGCCCGGCGATCAATGCGGCGCGCGCCGAGGTCTGCGGCCTGCCGGCACGCGGCAAGATGTGGGACGGGCACCCGATGCTCTACGGCTTCTCGCCGAGCCTGCTGCCGCGCCCTGCCGACTGGCCCGGCAACGCGGTGGCCTTCGGGCAGTGGATGCCGCCCGCCAGCGCTTGGCAGGTGCCCGCGGCGCTGCAGGCTTTTCTGGACGCGGGCGAGGCGCCGGTCTACCTGGGCTTCGGCAGCATGACGGGCTTCGATGCGGTGCGCATGCGCGCGATGCTGGTCGAGGCGATGGCGGGCCGGCGCACGGTGTTCAACCCGGGCTGGAGCGGCATGGCGATGCAGGGGCTGCCGGCCAACTTCCACGTGGTGGGCGACGTGCCGCACGACTGGCTGTTCGCGCGCATGGCGGCGGTGGTGCACCACGGCGGCTCGGGCACCGCGCATTCGGCGGCGCGTGCCGGCGTGCCCTCGGTGGTGGTGCCGTTCGCGGGCGACCAGTTCTTCTGGGCCCACCAGCTCGCGCGCGCCGGCGTGGCACCCGAGGCGGTGGCCGGCACGCGGCTCACGGCGCAGGACCTGGCGCGCGGCATCGCCTGGACCGACGACGAGGCGGTGCGCTCGCGGGCGCGCGAACTCGGCGAGCGCATGCGCGCCGAGCAGGGACTGGCGCGCGCCGTGGCCTTCATCGAGGCCACGCTCGCGCGCTGATCAGGGGCGCACCAGCGGGATCTGCAGGTTGGTCGGCCGGTTCTGCTCGGTGTCGAAGCCGCGGCCGTCAATGTGGCGCGCGCCCCAGAACAGCATGTCGCCGCGCAGGTGGACGAGGTCGTACTCCATGAAATGGCGGCCCGCCGCCAGGCCGAAGGGCGCGAAGCTCTTGCCGAACACGCTCTGCGTGCCGTTGAGCTCCCACTTCGCATAGCCCTGGCTCGCCACCTGGTTCAGCAGGTCGGCGAAGCCCTGGATCAGCGGCGTGACCTCGTAGGCCTCGTCGGCCACGAAGTCCACCTTCTGCGCACCGGCCGCGATCGGGTGCGCGCCGCGCCACAGCATGTGGCCCTTGATGAGGATGCGCGCGAGCGGCACGGCGCCGTTCGGGTCGGCCGAGTTGACGATGGCGAGCTCGAAGCGGTCGTCGGGCAGGGCCTTGAAGGCGCGCTTCAGGTAGAAGGGCTTGAGCGTGCCGTCGGCATTCTTCGCGGCGCTGGGCCGGACTTCGGTCGCGATGCTGGTCCAGTCGCCCAGAAGGGCTTGTTGGGTCTGTTCCTCGGTCATGGGGCTGCCCTGTGTGAAGAGGCCGGCAGTGTGCGGCGGGAGGCCGAACGCTCGTTAACCCAAATCGGCAAAATGCGCGGGCCGGCGTACGCTGGCGTCCCACCGCCCCTTGCCGACGCATGGCCATCACCCTCGACCTGTACGACGACTTCCACCTGCATGGTGCTTCCGCGCCCGAGTGGCAGCAGCGCTACCTGCAGCTGTCGCAGGGCGTGATGCGCAGCACGCTGGCCGAAGCCGTGTCGGGCGGGGTGCACGTGTTCCGCAAGTGGATGAGCGAGCGCGTCGTGCAGCAGGGCTGCCTGCCGGCGGGACGGCTGTGCTTCGCGGTCGGCAATGGCCAGGGCGCCGGCGTTCCGCGCGTGCAGGGCCGCGCGCTCGAGGACCACAGCCTGTTCCTGCTGCGCGCCGGTGAGGACTTCACCTTGCAGCGTCCGCGCGGCATGGAACTGCTGGCCGTGACCTTCGAGGCCGAGCAGTTCCGCCGCCTGCTCGATGCGCGGCCCTTGCCGCCGCAGGCGCTGCGCCTGCTGTCGCAGCCGGTGCTGCGCGCGCCGGCCGAAGCCGTGGCGCGCTTGCGGCACGCCTTGCTGGGGCTGGTGCAGGGCGGCGATACCGCGCACGAGGAAGCCGCTGCGTGCATCGCCTTCGAGGCATTGCATGCCGTGCTCGAGGGGGCGGCCGGTGCCCCACCGGGCGTGGCGGGCAGCTCGGCGAGCTTCATCGTCTCGGAGTGCCATCGCATCGTGGCCGCCAGCGGTGCCGCGCCGCCCGACATCGAGGCGCTGTGCCGGCGCCTGCGCACCAGCCGGCGCAGCCTGCAGAACGGCTTCCGGCAGATGGCCGACACGACGCCCGTGCATTACCTGCGCAGCCTGCGGCTCAATGCGGTGCGCGGCCGCCTGCTGGCCACCTCGGCCGCGCAATGCAGCGTGTCGCAGGCGGCCGAGGCGCAGGGGTTCCATCAATTGAGCCATTTCTCGCAGCGCTACAAGGCGCTGTTCGGCGAACTGCCGTCGGCGACGCCGCGCGCCATTTCATGACGTTTCCCCGCTGCCGGGACTCTTTGCTCGGTGGTCCGCCTTTCGGCCTATTGCCGATGCACGCAATGGGACGCGCGTTTCGGCTTTTCGCGAATGGATACTGGAGGCGATGCGGCCGGCGACCGCGAATGGATCCGATCGTCGCTGCATCGCCCATCAAAGACCGAAGCGACACAGGAGACATTCCGAAGATGCCTGCCTACATCATTGCGCAACTCGCCTTCAAAGACCTCGAGGCCTACCGGCGTTATCAACGCGCATTCCCGGCCGTGTTCGCGCGCTTCGACGCGCAATTGCTCGTGGCCGACGAAGCGCCCGAAATCCTCGAAGGCGGATGGCAGCGCGACAAGGTGGTGGTGATGCAATTCGCTGACAAGGAGGCCGCGCGCGCATTCCAGAACGATCCCGGCTATGCGGCGATTGCGCGCGACCGCAAGGCCGGCGCGGATGCGGTGGTGCTGCTGGTGGAGGGATTGCGGCCCCTGGGGCGATAGCCCGGCGGCGCAATTCGGCCGCCCCAAAAAGACATGCGGCCTCGAGGGCCGCATGTGCAATTCGAAAGCGCCAAAGGCGGGTTTCGGGATGGCGCACCGGTGGTAGCGGCGCCTCTCGAAGTCCGTCGCCTTATTTCGCGAGCAGTTCGTCGGGCGACTTGCCGGCTTCGAGCGCGGCCTTGAACCAGCCGGGACGCGGACCGCGGCCGCTCCACACATTGCCCTGGTCGTCCCTGAACTTGGGCGCATTGCCGGCGGCCTTGCGACCCTTGCGGCCCTGGCGCGCGGCGGGTTTCGCCGTGGCGGCGGGACGGCCGGGCGAGCGGCCGAAACCCAATTCGGCGGCCGTGAAGCCATACACCTCGATGGCTTCGCGGATGCGCTCGAGGACGCCGTCGGCTTCCTTCTTGCGAAGCTGATCGGCTTCTTTCTGGAGTTGTTCGATTTGCTTCTGGACCTGTTGGAATGTCTTGGCCATGGAGATGCTTTGTATTTGAGTGAGGAGAGGAGAGCTGGCGAGATTAGGCCGCGAACGCATTTTTCGTTGTCAGCAATTGTCGCAAGATCGAAATCAGGACGAGTCGCAGACAGGTGGTCTACAAAAAAGGCATCCGGTTTGGCCCATCGCCAATCCGTGCCGGCATCGAATCCGGCCCGCCGACTTTATCTGATCGGGAAGCGGAATCCCGGATTCCTTTTTGGGAATTGGGGATTCGGGCTGGCAGGCTTCCGTGCCGGTCGGTGAATGAATTCGACTTCACCGCATCGCGCGGGATTCGCCGCCGGCCGTCGAGGCTGCAATTGGACGACCGCAAAGAACTCGCACTGGAATACCCGGATGCCCAAGTCCGGTGCGCGACCGGCAATCCCAATTCGAGCCCGCCGCCCTATTCCGGCGGCGGAATTTATCGCCCGTCGGCCAGGAAGGACTTCGGATCGACCGCGCGCCCGCCCACGCGGACCTCGAAATGCAGCTTGACCCGGTCGGCGTCGGTATTGCCCATCTCGGCGATCTGCTGGCCCTTCTGCACGGTCTGGCCCTTCTTCACCAGGGCGCTGCGCAGGTGGGTGTAGACCGACATGCGCGAGCCGCCGTGGTCGATCATGAGTACGTTGCCGTAGCCGCGCAGGGTCTCGCTGACCGTGACCACGCCCTTGGCCGCGGCGACCACCGGCTCGCCGAGCTTGCCGGCGATGTCGACGCCCTTGTTGCTGCCGCCGTTGAAGCCCGCGATCACCGGGCCCGGCGCGGGCCAGGCCCAGTCGCCGGTGCCGACGCGCGAGGGCGGCGGGCCCGATTCGCGCGGTGCCGGCGGGACGGGCCGCTTCGAGGGTTCGCGCTCGCCGCCCGCGGTGCGCGGCGGCTCCGACGCGCCGCCCGGCGGCACGATGCGCAGCACCTGGCCGACCTCGAGCTTGTCCGGGTCGTCGATGCCGTTCCAGCGCGAGATGTCCTGCATCCGGCGGCCGGTCTTCGAGGCGATGCGGTACAGGGTGTCGCCCGGCTGCACCACGTAGTTGCCGGGACCGCGCGCATCGCTCTTCTCGACGGGCGCGCTGCCCGGGGATGGGGTGGAACAGCCCGCGATGGCCAGCGCCATCGTCAGGGCCACGAGCGGTGCGGCGCGCATGCGCCAGTTCCTGCCTGTCGAAACCAAAACCGGATACCTCCTGGATCAAAAGCCGCCGTGCGCGGCGGGGCATGATCGCACGAGGCGACGGCGGTGGCCGTAGGAGGCCGGGAGGCTCAGGCGATGACGTTGAACCAGCGCGTGGCACTGGCGCCGTCGATGCGGGCTTCCTGCCGCGCATGGGCGGCCTGCTCGAGCACCGCCGTGACCGGTCGCGCCGGGTCGCCGATGGCGAAGCCGACCTTGCAGTCCAGCCCGTGGCCGAGCGCCCGCGCGCCGCGCACCAGCGAGGAGCCGACGCGCTCTGCGGCCTGCGCCAGCCCGTCGCGCGGGCCGGTCAGCACGATGACGAAGGTGTCGGCGTCGATGCGCCCGCAGGCGTCGCCGGGCCGCACCGAGCGGCGCATGCGGCCGACGAAGGCCTGCAGCAGCCGTTCGGCCGCTTCCTCGCCGAGGCGGTCGCGTGCCGCGGCGAGGCCGCCGAGCTCGACGCTGATCGCGCACCAGAGGAAGCCGGGGCTGTTCTCGGCCACGGTGCGGGCCTGCCGCACCTGGGCGAGGAAGACCTCGGGCAGCGGCAGGCCGGTGATGTCGTCGCGCGCCATGTCGTCGGGCGCGGGCGCCATTTCGGCGGCCACGCCGGTCTTCGGCATGGCCTCGGCCGCGGGGCCGGGCACGGTGAGCGCGCGCGCGGTGGCGGTGGGTACCACCACGTCGGGCACGTCCATCGAAGCGGGCCGGAATTCGCGGTTGAGCCGGCGCGCGATCAGCGCCGAGGCCGCCAGGCCAAGCACGACCAGGCAGCTGCCCATGCCGAGCAGCGAGGCCAGCGGGTTGCGGGCACTGCGGGTCAGGGTGTCCTCTGGCACGCCGACCGCGACCCACCAGGCCGTGCCGGGCACCGGCGCGATGGTGGAGAGCACCTTCAGGCCGTCGAGCGTGAGGGTGCTGCTGACGCTGCGGTCGGCGCCGGCGATCTTCTGCCGCAGCTGGGGCGTGGCGTGGTGGCCGAGATAGCGGTCCTCGTCGCGCGAGCGCGCGACCACCTTGCCGCTGGCGTCGACCAGCGAGGCAACCCAGCCCTCGGGCCAGATCTGTTCGCGCAGCACCACGCCGAAACCCTCGGGTCGCAGGCCGACGAGCGCGGCCGGTACATCGGCCAGCCACGGCGTGCCATCGGGACGGTAGACGGCATGGAGCGCGGGCGAGGCTACGCCCGGGCCCTGTACCTCGAAGCGCTGGCCCGAGCGCGGCACGGCGGCGAGCTGGTGGACGTCGGCGCGCAGCCGGTCGGCCTCGCGTGCCATCGCGGCGGCGGTGCTGTTGGCCTTGTCGAGCAGCAACTGGCGCTCGCGGGCCTCTGCCTGGTCGCCCATGCGGGTGGTGACGTAGACGCTGAAGGCCAGCATCGGCACGAGCACGAAGAGCTGGACCGCGATCAGCCAGGGGATGAAGCTCGCCGGGCGCGAGCGCGTGCTTTCCGGCGGGAAAGGGGTGCGTGGGGAGAAGCCGATCCGGTTCATGGCAGGTGTGCGCTGCGCTGGAGCCTGAATGTAACCTTTGGCCTTAAGAAAAGGTCACTAATTGTTGCCCGGAGCAGGGGCTTTTTTCACGTCCTGGTGACCGGCGGTGGCTGCCGGGGTGCGGGCGGCGCTCTCGCGGCCCTGTTCCGCGCCGCCGAAGCCGCGGAAAGGAAACAGATGCTGACAAAGCCGATCGGCCCGCCCGGGCGCGGGAACGCGGCCCGGCGCCCTCAGCCGGCCTCGCCGGCCCCGGCGGCCGCGAAGCCGCGGCCGAGGTCGGCCACCAGGTCGGCCGGCGCCTCGAGCCCGACGTGCAGCCGCACCACCGCGCCGCGCGCGCTCCAGTCGCTCACGCTGCGCGCCGCGCGCATGTTGGCCCAGGCCACGAGGCTCTCGTAGCCGCCCCAGGACGAGCCGCGCCCGAACAGCGAGAGCGCATCGACCAGCCGCTCGACCGCGGCCGGCGCGATCTCCGGCCGCAGTTCGAAGGACAGCAACCCGTTGGTGCCGCTGCAGTCGCGCCGCCAGAGATCGTGCCCGGGGTGCGTGGGCAGCGCGGGGCAGAACACGGTCGCGACCTCGGGCCGCGCCTGCAGCCAGCGCGCGACCTCGAGCGCATGCTGCTCGTGCAGGCGCAGCCGCGCCGACAGCGTGCGGATGCCGCGCAGCACCAGCCAGGCGTCGTCGGGGCTCACGGTCATGCCGAAGGCGTCGCAGCGCTCGTTGAGCGCGCGCCAGGCCTCGCGCGTGGTCGCCACCGTGCCCATCATCACGTCGGAGTGGCCCGAGAGGTACTTGGTGGCGGCCATCAGCGAGATGTCGGCGCCGAGCGCGAGCGGGCGGTACTGCAGGCCCGAGCCCCAGGTGTTGTCGGCCGCCAGCAGCGCGCCGCGCGCATGCGCGAGCGCGGCCAGCTTCGGCAGGTCGCACATCTCGTAGACCAGCGAGCCCGGGCACTCGGCGTAGACCAGCCGCGTCGCGGGTTCGAACAGCGCCTCGATGCCGCTGCCGTCGGCCGCGAAGAAGCTGCAGCGGATGCCGTAGGGATCGAGGAAGGAATGCACCAGCTGGCGCGCCGGCTCGTAGACGCTGTCGGACATCAGCACGTGGTCGCCCGGCTTGAGGTAGGACAGCAGCACCATGCCGATGGCCGCGAGGCCGGTGGGAAAGAGCCGCGTGCGGTAGCCGCCCTCGAGCTCGCTCACCGCATCCTCGAGCGCGAAGGTGGTGGGCGTGCCGCGCGCGCCGTAGCTGAAGACGCGCTCCTCGCCGCGCCGCGCGCGGGCGTCGCGCATCGCGGCCACGCTGTCGAACACCACCGTGCTGGCGCGCACCAGCGGCGGGTTGACCGGCGCGCCGCCCGCATGGGCGGGGTGCTTGCCGAGGTGGGCGATGCGGGTTTCGAGGGACAGGCCGGAGGGATCGGTGGGCGAGGCGGGCATGGGCTTCTTCTCTGTCGTGGAGGCGTTCGCCGATGCTAGTCGGCGCGCGCGCCCGACAGCTTCACGATGCGCGACCAGCGTTCGATGTCCTGCCTGAGCTGGGCCGCGAAGGCCTCGGGTGTGTTCGCGACGACCTCGCTGCCGCCGTCGGTCACCTGCCTGTTCACCTCGGGCAGGTGCAGGGTGCGCACGATCGCCTCGTTGAGATAGGCCACGCGCTCGGGCGGCGTGCCGGCCGGCGCGAAGAAGCCGTACCAGTCCTCGAAGCGCGCATTGGCATAGCCGAGTTCCTCGAGCGTGGGCGCCTTCGCGAACACGCCGATGCGGCGCGGGCTGGTCACGGCCAGCACGCGCAGCTTGCCGCTTTGCACCATGCCCGCGACCGAGGCGGTGGAGGTCACGAGCACGTCGACCTGGCCGCCGAGCAGGTCGGTGAGCGCGGGGCCGGCGCCCTTGTAGGGCACGTGCGTCATGTCGACGCCGTTGTCCTTCTGCAGCACCACGCCGACCAGGTGCGAGAGCGTGCCGTTGCCCGGCGTGGCATAGGTGAGCTTGCCGGGACTGGCCTTGGCCTTCGCGGCCAGGTCGGCGAAGGACTTGAGCGGCGAGTTCGCCTCCACCACCAGCGCGAGCGGCGCCGCGTTGATCTGCGTGATCGGCACGAAGTTCTTGACCGGGTCGAAGCCCGGCGCCGCGTACAGCGCGGGGTTCACCGCCATGATCGAGACCTGCGAGGTCAGCACGGTGTAGCCGTCGGCCCTGGCATCGGCCACCGCCTTGGCGCCGATGTTGCCGCCCGCGCCGCCGCGGTTGTCGACCACGGCCGGCTGGCCCGTGATCTCGGCCAGGCGCGTGGTCACCAGGCGCGCGGTGGCGTCGTTGCCGCCGCCGGGCGGGAACGGCGAGACGAAGCGGATCGGCTGCGTGGGGTAGCCGTTGCGCGCGGGCAGCGGGTCGGCCGCCGCGCCCTGCAGCACGAGTGTGGCGCTCCAGGCCGCGGCGAGCAGCCAGCGCGCGCGGCGCAGGCGGGACGGACGGTGCGGGGAAAGGCCGGATGCAGTCGACATGGTGAACTCCTGGACGGAACGAACGAGGACGAGCGAAGGCCGGACCGTGGCGCGAAGCCGCGGTCCGTGGACTGGCGAGGAACGGGGGCGAGGGCTACGCGTGCGGCGCGCCCGGCAATCGGAAGGCGGCGCGCTCCTGCGCGTCGAGCTGTGCGACCAGGCCGGTCTCCCAGGCGAGGTAGCGGCGCGCGGCCTCCTTGTTTCCGTCGTGGCGGTCGTGCACGAAGAACAGGTAGTCGATGCAGTCGGCATCGCTGGGCAGCGCGGGCGTGGCCTCGAGCGGCAGCCCGGCGGCGCGCCATGCGGCCATGCCGCCCTCGAGCAGCAGCGGCGCCGCGTGGTCCGCGAGTTCGGAGGCGACGGCCCAGGCGGCGAGCGCCGGATCGTCGGCCACCAGCACCAACTGGCGCGTTTCGCCGCGCAGGTCGTCGGCCAGCCGCGGCCGGATCGACCAGCGCGCGCCCGCGATGTGGCCGGCGCGGAACGCCATGCCCGGGCGCAGGTCGACCAGCGCGACCTCGCCGCTCTCGATGCGCGCCGACAGCGCGTGCGCATCGATCGTGACGAGCGGCTTCGGCGCGGGTGCGGTCACTGCCTCGAGCGCCAGCCCGCTCGCGAGCCCGCCCTCGAGCACGCTCGCGTCGTGGCCCATCTGGCGCAGCCAGCTCGCGACCGTGGGCGCGCGCACGCCGTCGCTGTCGAACAGCACCAGCCGCGCGCCGCGCACACCCAGGTACTGGTCGGCCGCCTGCAGCAGCTGCCCGCCCGGCGTGTGCTGCGCGCCGGCCAGGCTGCCGGCCGCGAATTCCTCGGGCGTGCGCACGTCGCACAGGAACAGGCTGCGGCCCGCGTCGCCGGCCCAGTCGCGCACCGTGCGCGCATCGACCGTGGGCGCGCCGAAGCGCGCGGCCAGCGCCTGCGCGGCCTCGCGCAGTTCGGTGGTGCCGCTGTCGTCGGCATAGCGCTCGGTGCCGCCATGCGCGAGCGCATGGTCGGCCAGGTACCAGCCCTGGGTGCCGTTCTCCAGCGCATAGACCGGGTTCGGAACGCCGAGGTTGATCAGCGTCTGCGCGCCGATGATGCTGCGCGTGCGGCCCGCGCAGTTGACGACGATGGTCGTGCGGTCGTCGGGCACGAGCCGGCGCACGCGGTAGGCGAGTTCACCGTTGGGGCAGCAGGTCGCGCCCGGGATGTTCATCTTGAAGAACTCGCTCACGGGCCGGCCGTCGAGCACCACCACGTCGTCGCGGCGCGCGAGCATGGCGGCGAGTTCGTCGGCGCCGATGCGCGGCGTGTGATAGGCCTCCTCGGCCAGTTCGCCGAAGGTCTTCGAGGGCAGGTTCACGCCCGCGAACAGCGCATGGCCCGCGGCCTGCCAGGCGCGCGTGCCGCCTTCGAGCACGTGCACGTCGCCGTAGCCGAGCGCCCGCAGGCGTTCGGCGGCGCGATGAGCGACGCCCCGGCTCTCCTCGTCGCCCCCGTCATAGGTCACGACGCGCACGCCGCGGCGCGGCAGCAGGCGCGGCGCATCGAGCTCGAGCCGGCTGAAGGGCAGCGGCACGCCGAGGAACAGGTGCGACTCGCCGTACTGGCCGTGCTCGCGCACGTCGAGCAGCGCGATCTCGCCGCCGTCGTGCAGCCAGCGCTTGAGGGTCTTCGGGTCGATGGAGGTCATGGGGAAAGCGAAAAGGAAGAAAGCGGGGGAACCGGTTCAGCGCCGCGTCTGCACGCCGATGCCCATGGTCTGGCAGGTGCCGGCCGCGAGGTCGTAGGCGGTGCGGCGGTCCAGCGTCTCGAGCGCGCGGCCGTACATGTGCAGGTGGCGGATGGTCTGCTCGCCCTGGATCTCCACCGAGTGGATGTCCTCGGGCATCAGCGCTATGCCGGCGCCGGGCGCGACCACCACCAGCGCGGTCTCCTCGAGCCGGCCCACGCCGGGCACCGAGCCGTCGTCCAGCCGCCGGTAGACGCGGTTGTGCTCGGTGCCTTCCACCGCGGCGATGCAGGCCCAGGTCGTGTGGTTGTGCGGCACGATGCGCTTGCCGGGGCGCATCACGTTGAGATAGAGCGCGTAGCTCTGGTCGGCGTCCTCGGCGATCAGGTAGCGCGCCTGGTGCTCGCCGGGCTCGGGCGGCGGGTAGTCGCCGGCCTGCCAGTAGTCGGTGCGGGCGGCCAGGCCCTGCAGCGCTTCGAGCACCTCGGCCAGCTTCTCGCGCGTCGGTTCACCGTTGGCGATGGATGTCTTCATGCTGGCGATGGCCGTCTCGACGGCTTCGCGGCGTGGAACGGATGCGGTGCTCATGCGGTTTCTCCTGTGGGGCTGCCCGATTTCTGTGCAGCCACTGTAGTGAGCCCGGCGGCGCCGAACAATCCAGCACGGGCGCAAAACACATCAATAAAATTAATGAATGCCCACGCTCGACCTCGAACTGCTGCGCACGCTCGCCGCCGTCGTCACCCATCGCAGCTTCGCCGCCGCGGCGGTGCACCTGGACCGCACGCAGTCGGCCGTCACGCAGCAGATGCAGCGGCTCGAGGAGCAGATCGGCCACCCGCTGTTCGCCAGGCAGGGCCGGCAGAAGCGGCTGACCGAGCACGGCCAGCGCCTGCTCAACTACGCGCACCACCTGCTGGCGCTCAACGACGAGGCGCTGCGCAGCCTGCGCGAGGGCCAGCTCGAGGGCAACCTGCGCATCGGCGCGCCGCACGACGTGGCCGAAACCATGCTGCCGCTGCTGCTGACCGAGGTGGCGCGCACCTCGCCGCTGCTGCAGCTCGACATCCACGTGGCGCGCAGCCCCTACCTCATGACTTCGCTCAAGCGTGGCGAGGTCGACATGATCATCTCGAACCGCATCGACACCCAGTTCGAGGGCGTGGTGCTGCGCAACTCGCCGACCGTGTGGCTGTGCGCCGCGGGCTACGTGCACGACCCGGCGAAGCCGGTGCCGCTGATCATGGCCGACGGGCCCAGCATCTTCCGGCGCATCGGCCACGAGGCGCTCGACGCGGCCGGCGTGGCCTGGACGCCGCGCTACACCTCCTCGAGCCTGATCGGCATCAAGGCGGCGCTGCGCGCGGGCCTGGGCGTGACGGCGCGCGGCGTGGAGCAGCTCGACGCGGGCCTGCGCGTGCTCGGCGTGGGCGACGGCATGCCGCGGCTGCCCGACCTGGCCTACCACCTCTACGTGCGCAGCCACGTGGTGAACCCGGTCACGCGGCAGGTGTTCGAGCACCTGAAGAAGCACCTGCGGCTGCCGCGCACCGACGCGGCGGGCTGAACCCGGGGCTGAGCGGCGCGGGCGCGTTCAGCGCGCCGCGGGCACGGCGTGGCCGTCCTGCTTGGCGCGGTACATCGCCTGGTCGGCGGCCGCGAGCAGGTCGCGCGGCGTCTCGCCGCCACGGCCCAGCGCGATGCCCACCGACACGCCGATCAGCGTGCGCGCGCGTGCCAGCTGCAGCGGCTCGGCGATCGCCGCGATGCAGCGCTGCGCCAGCACCTGCGCGCCCTGTTCCGCGGGCTCCACGAGGCCGGTGGCGAGCAGCACGAACTCGTCGCCGCCGATGCGCGCCACGGTGTCCGTCTGCCGCACCAGCGCCTGCAGCCGGCGCGCGATCTCGCGCAGCGCGAGGTCGCCGGCCTCGTGGCCCAGGGTGTCGTTGAGCTGCTTGAAGCCGTCGAGATCGAGGTAGAGCACCGCCACCGGCTGCCCGTGGCGCGCGGCATGGGCCAGCGCCTGCTGCAACCGCTCGTCGAGCAGCTTGCGGTTGGGCAGGCCGGTCAGCGTGTCGTGGTGGGCCAGCCGTGCCAGCGCCTGCTGGTTGTCGACCAGCTTGGCCAGCAGCCGGTTGAAGGCCTGCGTCAGGTGGCCGATCTCGTCGTCGCGCACCACGCGCAGCGGCGCCAGCGGCAGCTCGCCGCGCGTCATGCGGTCGGCCTGGTCGGCGGCACGCAGCAGCGGGCGCAGCAGCCAGGCCATGATCAGGCCGATCACGATCAGCACCATCGTCACGGCCGGCGCGCGCTGCCGCAGGATGAAGGCCTGCATGCGCGCCACCGGCGCGAGCGCCTCCGCCACCGGCAGCCGCGCGACCACGAACCAGCCGGCCGTCGGCACCGAGGCGATGGCCGAGATCTCGTCGATGCCGCGGGCGTTGCGCGTCGTGCCGCTGCCGCGGTAGCCCGCCATTGCGCGGTCGTGCAGCGGGTTCACGCCGTCGGGCGGCGTGGGGGTCAGCATCATCGTCGCGTCGGTCGAGGCGACGAAGAGCCGGTCGCGCGGCGAGATCACGAGGATGCCGCCGGCCTGGCCCACGCGGCCTTCCAGCAGGTGGTCGAGCAGGCCGTCGGCCGTGAGGTCGGCGGTGCCGAGCAGCACGGCCACCACTTCGCCACGGCCGTCGCGCAGCGGCACGGCCATGGGCAGGGCCGCGTGATGCGCCGCCGTCGCCTGCGCCCGGCCCACCGCGCGCCGGCCGGCGCGCGCGGCGGCGAATTCCAGCGCCTCGGTCGAAAACTGCCCGTCCTGGTCGAGCCGCCTGCCGTCGGGCGTGGCGAGCGCCAGGCCGAGCGGGAACAGCGGGTTCAGCGCGCCGCGCTCCGCGAGCCAGGCATGCAGCGGCGCGGGTTGCGCCAGCAGCTCGGGCGGCACGGCCTGCGCCAGCCGCTCGAGGAAGGCGAGCCGCTCCACCAGGTAGTTGTCGACGTCGCGCGCCACGTAGGCGGCCAGTGCCGTCTGCTGCGAGGCCACCGATTGCGTCAGGTCCTCGCGCAGGAAGCGGCTGAGCTGGATGTAGCTGGCGGCGGTGCCGATGATCGCCATCACCAGCCCCATCACGAGGAGGCGCACGACCAGGCTGCGAGCGGATTTTCGGAGGGTCACTCTGGCGGCGGGTCGTGAGGCGGGAGGTGCGGGACTGTAGCCGAAAGCCTTAGCGCCGCCGCCGCGGCGGGGGACTTCAGGTCGACCAGATGCGCGGCGTGGCGGCCGGCAGCGACCACAGCTCGGCGCGCCAGTCCTGCCACACCTGGCGCAGCAGCCGCATCGCGGGTTCGACCACCGGCGCGAGCACGCGCAGCACCACCACCTCGGCATGCGGGCTGGTGGCGCCGGCGCTGCCGGCCAGGCCCTGGGCCTCGATGCGTTCGCGTGCGAGCGCGAGCAGTGCCTCGCGCCGGGCGCGCGCGGCCGGCGTCCCCGCCACGTAGAACAGCGAGGCCAGGCAGCGGTGGCCGCCCAGGCCCAGCGGGCTTTGCAGCAGCCTCTGGTCGGCCGCGTCGATGCGGCCGCGCTCGAGCCATACGCCGGGCGCCTCGATGTGCTGCAGCAGGCTGCCGCGCTCGAAGGGCTGGTGCGCATGCGGCAGGCCCAGCGCCGCCACGTCCCAGCCGATCATCTCGGCGCCGGGTTCGGCCTCGATGGCGATGCGGTTCTCGGCCACGCAGCCGCTGTAGCAGATGGCCTCGAGCGGCAGCCATTCGAGCCGCGCGCCGGCCGCCAGCCGCAGCCGGGTGCGCTGCACCGCGCGCTCGCCCTCGCTGCGGTAGAAGCGCGAGGCGCCGGGCGTGGTCACCAGGCCATGGCTGCCGGCGGCGGCCTCGACCTCGATCTCGAGCGTGTCGCCGCCCACCAGCCCGCCCGGCGGATGCACCAGCACGTTGTGGCAGACGGCATCGCCCTCGGGGTAGAGGCTCTGAAGGATGCGCAGCGGGCCGTCGTGGCGGAAGCGGGCGACGGTGCGGTCGGCTTCGTGGCGGTAGGAAAGATGGAGGCGGGCGTGCCAGGGCATGCGGGGAGTCTATGTGCCGCGTCAGCTCTTCCAGGCGCCGTCGTGCGCGGCGCTGGCCTCGTCGACCAGCGCCGGGCCGATGCATTCGATCGGGTGCGGCGAGACGCGGAACACGTCGCGGCACGACAGCTCGGCATCGCGCTGGTCCTGCCGCTCGCCGCGGAACACGCGCAGCCGCTCGGCGTCGATGCCGAACACCACGCGGCCGATGTTCGACCAGAAGATCGCGCCCGCGCACATCACGCAGGGCTCGCCCGAGGCATAGAGCGTGGCGCCGGCCAGTTCCTCGCGCGAGATGCCGCGGCCCGCGAGCGCGCGGATCGCGTTGGTCTCGGCATGGCCGGTGCAGTCGCCGGTCTCGCCGGTGTTGTTGTAGGCCTCGGCGATCACCTCGCCCGCGGCCGAGACGATGACCGAGCCGAAGGGCCGGTTGCCGCGCCGGCGCGCGAGGTGCGACCAGACGATGGCCTTGCGCAGGTAGCGGCCGTCGCGTTCGTCGAGCGCGGTTTCGGCGGGGAAGGAGGGAGAGGGGGTGTCGCTGAAGTTCATGCGTGGAAAGAGGGCGTGCGTTCGCCGCGGCGGGGCGGCAGTTTCGTTTGTCTCGGATCGGATGTCCTGGTGACCGCATCATGACCGCCTGAACGGCGGGCCATGGCGCGGGCGCTGCAAGAGCAATTTCCGGGCGGCGCACTTCGATGGTGCATCTGCCGCTGAACGCTTCTACTCTCGGCGGCGTGGAATGCATGCCGCATGCCAAGGCGGCGCGTTCGGGCATTGCGCACGGTGGATCGCCCGCGCGACACAATGCGGGCGCGCAACTTGCATCGGGCAAGGCGCAGAGTAGAAGCGTTCAGTCCACCGGCCTTCGTCCCACCCCCTGGCGAAGCCGGCCGCGACGGGAAATTGCTCTTCGGTTCGTCCCCGCGCATCGCTGGTCGTGCGCGGACATGCAACGCAGAAGGAGTCCCACGCATGCTCGTCACCCGTCAACCCGTCTTCCGCAAGTTCTGGCATGCCGTCATGCCGCTCGCCGACCTGGCCCAGGGGCCCAGGCCCTTCCGGCTGCTCGGCGAGGACATCGTTCTCTTCCTCGACGCCGAGGGCCAGCCGGCCGCGCTGCGCGACCGCTGCTGCCACCGCACCGCGAAGCTCTCCAAGGGCTGGTGCGTGGACGGCGCGGGCCAGGCCTGTGGGCAGGGCGCGATCCAGTGCGGCTACCACGGCTGGACCTACGACCGCCGCGGCCAGGTCATTCGCATCCCGCAGTACGACCCCGAGCGGCCGATCCCGCCCGACTACCGCACCACGGCCTACCGCTGCACCGCGCGCCATGGCTATGCCTGGGTCGCGCTCGAGGAGCCGATCGCCGACATCCCGGCCATTCCCGAGTTCGACGATCCGGGTTACCGCACCATCTTCCAGTTCCACGAGGAGTGGCGGACCAGTCCGCTGCGCGCGCTCGAGAACTCCTTCGACAACTCGCACTTCAGCTTCGTGCACCGCGCCACCTTCGGCGTGGCCGCGAGCCCGAAACCGAGCAAGTACGAGCTGGTGGAGAACGAGGCGGGCTTCCACGCGGAGACCGTCATCGAGGCGACCAATCCCGCGAAATTCCATGCGATCAGCGGCGTGAGCGATCCCATCACCACGCGCCACATGCGCAATGCCTATTTCCTGCCGTTCTCGCGCCGCCTCGACATCGAGTACCCGAGCGGCATCCGCCACATCATCATCAACTGCTTCACGCCGATCGACGATCACCGCATGCAGCTGTGCCAATGGCTGTTCCGCAACGACACCGAGGCCGACTGCCCGGCCTCGATGCTGATCGCCTTCGACGAGGAGATCACGCGCGAGGACAAGGACATCCTCGAGTCGACCGATCCCGATGCGCTGGTCGACACGCGCCGGCGCGGCGTCGAGTACTCGATGGAGTCGGATCGCCCGGGCATGCTGATCCGCAAGCACCTGATGCAGCTGCTCGCGCGGCATGGCGAGGCCGAGGTGTACCGGGGGATGGACAGCGGCGTGACGGTTGCGAAGGCCGCCTGAAAAACGGGATCGGGCAGCCGGACGCAGAGAACGCGAAGGTTTCGCAGAGGACGCGAAAGGAAAACCAATTTTTTATTGAATTGTTTTGCGCCCTTCGCGAAACCTTCGCGTCCTCTGCGTCCGGAAGTCCGCTTTCTCAGGCCGTCGCAGAGGCCGGGCGCGGTTGAGGCATACGCTGCGACCCCTGCTCGTAGCGGTCCATCGCGAGCCCGTCGGTGCGGATCTCGGGCCGCTGGCCGGTCACGATGTCGGAGATCAGCTTGCCCGAGCCGCAGGCCATGGTCCAGCCCAGGGTGCCGTGGCCGGTGTTGAGGAACAGGTTCGGGTAGCGCGTGGCGCCGACGATCGGGGTGCTGTCGGGCGTCATCGGGCGCAGGCCGGTCCAGAAGCTCGCGCGCGGCAGGTCGCCGCCCGGGAACAGGTCGCTCACCACCTTCTCGAGCGTGGCGCGGCGCTGCGGGTTCAGGCGCAGGTCGAAGCCCGAGAGCTCGGCCATGCCGCCCACGCGGATGCGGTTGTCGAAGCGCGTGACGGCCACCTTGTAGGTCTCGTCGAGCACGGTCGATTGCGGCGCCAGCGATTCGTCGATCAGCGGCACCGTGAGCGAATAGCCCTTGACCGGGTAGACGGGAATGTCGAGGCCCAGCGAGGCGATGGCCGCGCGCGAGTAGCTGCCGAAGGCCATCACGTAGCGGTCGGCCGTGAGCACCTTGCCGGCCGTGGTGCGCACGCCGCTGATGCGGCCGCCCTCGGTCTCGAGCGCCTCGATGCTTTGGCCGAAGCGGAAGTCCACGCCCAGGCCGCGCGCGATCTCGGCCAGGCCGCGCGTGAACAGGTGGCAGTCGCCGGTCTCGTCGTTCGGCAGCCGCAGGCCGCCCGTGAGGCGGTCGCGCGCGCCGGCCAGCGCGGGTTCGACGCGTGCCAGCGCATCGCGGTCGAGCAGTTCGTAGGGCACGCCGCATTCCTCGAGCACCGCGATGTCGCGCTGCACCGCGTCGAGCTGCGCCTGGGTGCGGAACAGCTGCAAGGTGCCGCCGGTGCGGTGCTCGTACTGCAGGCCGGTCTCGGCGCGCAGCGCCTGCAGGCAGCCGCGGCTGTACTCGGCCACCCGCATCATGCGTTCCTTGTTGATCGCATAGCGCTCGGGCGAGCAGTTGCGCAGCATCTGCGCCATCCAGCGCAGCTGGAACAGCGTGCCGTCGGGGCGGATCGACAGCGGCGCATGCTTCTGGAACATCCACTTGATCGCCTTCAGCGGAATGCCGGGCGCGGCCCAGGGCGTCGAGTAGCCGGGCGACACCTGGCCCGCGTTGCCGAAGCTGGTTTCCTCGGCCGGACCGGCCTGCCGGTCGAGCAGGGTGACGTCGGCGCCAGAGCGCGCGAGGTAGTAGGCCGTGGTGGTGCCGATCACGCCGCCGCCCAGAACGATGACTTTCATGGTGTATCCGCTGATTCGAATGGAATGATGAGAATTTATGCGTCAGAATGAAGTGGATTTCACTGTTTTCAAGCGTTCGGCAGCGAAATCCCCTGTGTAGAACCTTCCTATGCGCCGCGCGGAGTGAAAGTGCCCGAGCTCGACCGAATCGACCGCAAGATCCTCGACCTGCTGCAGCGCCAGGGCCGCATTTCCATGACCGAACTGGCCGAGCGCATCGGCCTCTCGGCCTCGCCCTGCGCCGAGCGCGTCAAGCGCATGGAGCGCGACGGCGTCATCAGCGGCTACCACGCGCGCGTGTCGCCCGAGGCGCTGGGCAAGACGCTCTTGGTGTTCGTCGAGATCAAGCTCTCGGCCAAGTCGGGCGACGTGTTCGACAAGGTCAGGCAGGAGCTGCTGCACATGCCCGAGGTGCTCGAATGCCACCTCGTGTCGGGCAGCTTCGACTACCTCGTGAAGGCGCGCCTGAGCGGCATGAGCGAATACCGCCACCTGCTCGGCGACATCCTCAAGAAGCTGCCCGTGGCGGCCGAGTCGCACAGCTACGTCGTGATGGAAGAGATCAAGGAAACCCTGATGCTCGCCACCGACCGCTGAAGGCACGGCTACCATCGCCCGCCCATGTCCCCCGACCCGATCACCATCCGCCCCTGGCGCCTCGACGACTTCGACGCCGTCAAGGCCATCCTCGACGACACCTTCGCGAGCACCTGGCTGCCGCAGCTCACGCCCGAGGCCGCGCGCGGCTACCGCGAGAGCGGCGAGCCCGTGGGCTACATCGACGAGATGGGGCCCGAGTTCTTCGTCGCCGAGATCGGCGGCGAGGTGGTCGGCATGGTCCATTGGCAGCGCGACTTCGTGCAGGCGCTGCACGTGCCCGCGGCGCATCGGCGCAAGGGCATCGCGCGCGCGCTCATGGCCTTCGCCGAAGCGGGCATGCGCGCCGACGGCGTCGAGCTCGCGCGGCTCGAGACCGACACCTTCAACACCGCGAGCCAGGGCTTCTACCTCGCGCTCGGCTATCGCGAGGCCGACCGCTATCCCGACCTCGAATGGCACAGCGGCTTCACGACCATCCTCTACGTGAAGCCGCTGCTTTCCTGAACCTCTCCTCCACCCCAAGGACACCGCCATGAGCATCTCGATCCGCCGCGACGGCACCACCGGCACGCGCCACATCCTCAAGATCCGCAACCACGAGATCGCGGTCGATGCCTCGCCCGCTGGCGGCGGCAACGACGAGGGCCCCGAGCCGCACGACCTCTACGACGCCTCGCTGGCCGCCTGCAAGGCGCTCACCGTGCTGATCTACGCACGCCGCAAGGGCATCCCGGTCGAGGACATCGAGGTCGTGGTCGACCGCGACGACAGCGAGGAGCGCAAGGGCATCTACCGGCTCGACTCGACGTTGCGCGTGAGCGGCAACCTCACCGATGCGCAGCGCGACGAGCTGCTGCGCGTGGCGGGCAAGTGCCCGGTGCACAAGCTCATGACCGAGGTGAAGACCGAGATCCAGACGAACTGGGCGGCCTGACCCCGGGGCGGTCAGCGCAGCACGCGCCAGGCCCGCACCGCGCGCAGCAGCGACCACAGGCCGGCCTCGGCCGGCACCTTCTTCTCGTTGAAGGACACGGCGACGTAGAGGTCGTCGGCCGGCACGTAGGCGACCACGCTCGTGAAGCCCTCGATGCCGCCGCTGTGGCCCAGCATCAGGCCCGGCCCGTCGGGCACGTCGTAGAGCTGCACGCCCATGCCGTACGAGGCATTGCCGCCGCTGTAGGGACCGAGCATCGCGGGCATGTCGCCGAACATGCGCCGCACCGTGGCCGGCGGCAGCACCCGGCCGCCGAGCAGCGCATGCCAGAAGCGCACGAGGTCGCCCGCGGTCGAGGCCAGCGCGCCCGCGGCATAGGGCGTGGCGTACTGGTCGGGCGCCTCGACCGGCCGGCCGCCCGCGTGGCCGCTGACCACGGGCAGTTCGACGCCGGGCCGGCGCATCGTGGTGTGCGTGAGCGCGAGCGGGCCGACCAGCCGCTTCGCCAGCACCTGCTCGAAGGACGCGCCCTCGAGCCGTTCGACGATGACGCCGAGCATCGCGTAGCCGGTGTTGCTGTAGCTCCAGTTCGTGCCGGGGCAGAACTGCGGTTTCTGCGCGAGGCCCATGGCGATGATCTCCGCGGGTGGCCGGTACTTCGTGCCGAAGTCGGGCAGCGCATTGAAGCTCACGAGGCCGCTGGTGTGGCGCAGCAGGTGCTCGATGGTGACGAGCCCGGCGTTGGGCGCCTCGGGGAACCAGCGCTCGATGCTGTCGCCGAGCGCGAGCCGGCGTTCCTCCGCGAGCTGCAGCACGATCGTGGCGGTCAGCGTCTTGGCGGTGCTCGCGACCTGGAAGCCCTGATCGGGCCGGACCGGCTCGCGCGGCTCGGTGCGCGCCAGGCCGCGGGTTGCCCGCCAGCTGCCTTCGCCGGGGAGCGCGACCGCCACGCTCGCGGCCGGCACGTGCTGCAGCATTTTGTCGAGCGCATCGCCGAGGCTCTTCTGCAGGTCGGCGGGCAGCTCGCCGTCGATCGCGCGGCCGAAGTCGCGCTGCCAGACCGCATCGGGCGCGGAGCGCCGCGGCGGGCCGGCATAGGCGGCGCGGACCGAGCAGCCCTCGTCGGCGCGCGCGCTGCCCCATGGCAGTGCCATCGCGATCATCGTGGCCAGCGCGTTGCGGCGCGCCGGGTCGTTCAGCGTCGTTGTCATCCGATCTCCATCAGCCCTGCCTGGCGGCTTCCGACTGCTTGCGCGCCGCCTCCACGCGCTTGGCGTAGCGGTCGCCCCAATCGGCGAGCGGGCCGAGCGCCGCGTTGAGCGTGGCACCCAGCTTGGTCTCCGAATACTCGACGCGCGGCGGCACCTCGTGGAACACCTCGCGCGCGACCACGCCGTCGGTCTCGAGCTCGCGCAGCTGCTGGATCAGCATCTTCTCGCTGATGCCCGGCAGCATGCGCCGCAGCTCGCCGAAGCGGCGCGGCTGCAGGTGCAGCTCCCAGAGGATCAGCGCTTTCCATTTCCCGCCGATGACTTCGAACGCGGGGCCGATGCCGCAGACGTAGGGCTTCTTCGCTGCCATGCCTTCTCCAATACTGACATTTTGGTAAGTACCGCACTTTATCGTAGGTACTTGACCATCGGGAGGTGCGATTTCTACCATGCGGCCATCGTCAATCCTTTTCGGAAACACCCCATGAGCAGCAAGCAGAAGATCACCGTCATCGGCCTCGGCGCGATGGGCGCCACCATCGCGCGCCTCTACCTCGAACAGGGCCACGAAGTCACGATATGGAACCGCAGCGCCGACAAGGCCGCGCCGCTGGTCGCCCAGGGCGCGGTGCTGGCCGACAGCGCCGCCGCCGCGGTGCGCGCGAGCCGCGTGGTGCTGATGTGCGTCTACGACTACCGCGCGGCCGACGCGATCCTCGGCGCCGAGGGCGTGGCGGCCGCGATGGACGGCCGCCTGCTGGTGCAGCTCACGACCGGCAGCCCGCGCGATGCGCGCGATGCGCAGGCCTGGGCGCAGCGCCACGGCGCCACCTTCCTCGAGGGCGCGATCCAGGCCGCGCCCGAGCAGATGGGCAAGGGCGACACGCCGATCCTGATGTCGGGCGACGAGCAGGTGTTCCGTGCCGTCGAGCCGCTGCTCGCGGTGCTCGGCGGCGGCATCGTCTACCTCGGCGAGAAGATCAGCAACGCCGCGGCCATGGACCTCGCGACGCTCTCGACCATCTACGGCACGATGCTGGGCTTCCTGCACGGCGCGCGCGTGGCCGAGTCGGAGGGCTTCGACGTGGCCGAGTTCGGACGCATCGTCGCGGGCATCATGCCGACCTTCGCGAGCTTCCTGCAGCACGAGGGCGCGGTCATCCAGTCGGGCGACTTCAAGATCTCGCAGAGCCCGATGCGGATCTCGGTCGAGGCCACGCAGCGCATCCTGCAGACGGCGCGCGAGAGCGGCATCAACAGCGAGTTCCCGGCCTTCGCGGCCGGCCTGTTTCAGCGCGCCGATGCCGCGGGGCTCGGCGGCGAGGAACTGGCGGCGCTGATCAAGCTGCTGCGCGCGCCGGCCTGACATCGCCGGCCGGCCCTCAGGCCCAGCGCATCGCCTCGATGGCGCGCACCAGCTCGGCCTCGCGCTCGATGAAGAAGTCGCCGTGGCAGGCGTCCTCGAGCACGAGCTGGTGGCGAGTCTTCAGCGCCGCCATCAGGCGGGCCGCGTCGTCGACGCGCACGTAGCGGATCGCGCGCAGGTAGGCGGCCGCGTCCTTTTGCGTGGCATCGTCCAGCGTCTCGGGCAGCGCGGGAAAGATGTCGCGGATGTCCCCCGGCATGGCGGTTGCGACGAGAGCGAGCGCTCGCACCGGCGTGTAATCGGGCGAGAAGGAATGGCTGGCGGTGTCCATCGCGTCGGCCACGGCGGCGGGCGTGTTGAGGCGCACGCTGCCGTCGGGCCGTGGGTCGAGCTGGTCGCGCAGGTTGGCCTCCAGCGGCGCCGACCAGTGGCGCACCGTGCGCCGCGCATAGGCGATCGCTGCCTCCATCGAGGCGCCGTCCTCCTCGTTCGGCACCGGTTCGCGAAACAGCCGGTTGTCTGGCACGGGCAGGCCGCCGGTGCCGGGGTTGCGCGTGTGGTCGAAGGTGGCATCGAGGTAGACCAGCCCGCGCACGCGCTGCGGATGCCGGCCCGCGAAGCGCGTGAGCTCGTTGCCCGCGATCGAATGGCCCGCGAGCACCACGCGGTCGAGCCCGAGCCCGTCGAGCAGCGCATGCAGGTCGGCCACCAGCGTGTCGACCTCGTAGTGCTCGGTGGCGGTGCGCACCGGCAGCGGCTTGTCCGACTGGCCGTAGCCGCGGCGGCTCACCGCGATCACGCGCGAGCGCGGCGCGAGCGCATGGGCCAGGCCGTCGAAGACGTAGGCATTGGCGCCCAGCCCCGGCAGCAGCACGATGGCCGGGCCGCGGCAGTTGTCGCATTGCCAGTCGCGCACATGCAGCGAGACATCGTGCGCCACCTTCACGCGCCGGTCGGTCACCGACACCACGATCGGGCCGGCGGGCGCACTGGCCTGCGGGGCGACCGGATGGCTGCTGCCGCCGCAGCCGCCGAGGGTGACGAGGCCGCCGAGGCCCGAGAGCGAGACGGCCGAGGGCCAGGCCAGCGCGGCGCGCAGGAAGGCGCGCCGCGGCGGAAAGAAGAGGGGGTGGAACCGGGGCATGGCGCGCAGTGTGGGCAACCGACCTGAAGCGCGGCTGTGGCCTTCATGAAGGAATCCTGAAGTCTTCGAAGGCCGCTTGGCAGATACTTCCGGCTCCCCAGGTGCCGGGCGGCGCACCGCACGGAGACTGTCATGAATCTTTTGCTCGTGGAGGACGACCTCGAACTCGGCAACGGCGTGCGCATCGCGCTCGCCAACCAGGGCATGGACGTGGTCTGGGTGCGCCGTCTCGACGATGCCATCCGCACCCTCGACAGCGGTGCCTTCGACATGGTGCTGCTCGACCTCGGCCTGCCCGACGGCGACGGCATCGAACTGCTGCTGCGCCTGCGCCGCGAGCGCCAGATCCTGCCGGTGCTCGTGCTCAGCGCGCGCGACGCGCTCAACGACCGGCTGCGCAGCCTCGACGACGGCGCCGACGACTACCTGGTCAAGCCCTTCGCGCTGGCCGAGCTGCTGTCGCGCGTGCGCGCGCTCGCGCGCCGCAGCTACGGCTTCGACGACGAGACCATCCGCATGCGCGGCCTGGCGCTGCACGAGCCCACGCGCGGCGTGCTGGTCGACGGCCAGCAGGTGGAGCTCTCGCGCTGCGAGTTCGACCTGCTCGCGCTGCTGCTCAAGCGCACCGGTCGCGTGGTCACGCGCCGCGTGATGGAGGAACAGGTGCTGCCGGGCGGCCCGGGCATCGGCAGCAACTCGCTCGAGGTGCACATCTCGAACCTGCGCCGCAAGATCGGCCAGGGCTACATCCGCACCGTGCGCGGCATCGGCTACGTGGTCGACGCCCAGTCGCTGGCGCGCGCCGGCAGCCCGCGCGCATGATCCGTGGCGCGCTGCGCTTCATCGGGCGGGTGATCCAGCCCTCGCTGATGCGCCGGCTGGTGCTGGCGCAGATGGCGGTGGTGGCGGCGCTGTGGACCTTGATCGTCGGGCTGCTGTTCTACGACTCCTACAAGGACCCGGAGCTGCTGCGCTTCGGCAAGATCTACGAGAGCGTGGCGGCGATCGCCATCAACCTGGCCGACGACCCGAAGCGCCAGTACGACACCCTGCATGCCTTCGACCTCGCGCTGATGGAGACCGCGAGCGACGGCAACGCCGAATCCGACACCTCGCCGATGCTGCAGGTGTGGCAGCGCGGCAAGCTGATCTACCGCACCACCGACAGCGTGCCCGAGATCGTCAACAGCGCGCCCGACGTCATCGAGACGGTGCACGCGGGCGGGCGCGAATGGCGCGCGCGCACGCTGCATTCGCCGCAGCTCGACACCCGCGTGATGATCGCCGAGCCCGGCATCTGGCGGCTGGTGGTCAACATCACCTACCGCGGCTATTACCTGCTGCCGCTGCTGGTGAGCCTGCCCTTCCTGGTGGTGCCGGCCTGGCTCACGGTGCGGCTCGCGCTGCGGCCCTGGCGCCGCGTGAGCCGCGAGACCTCCGAGCGCGGGCCGGCCGATCTCACGCCGCTGTCGTACCGGCCGCCGCACCGCGAGCTGCAGCCGCTGGTGCAGAGCATCAACACGCTGCTGCAGCGGGTGCGCGACAGCACCACGCGCGAGCGCAGCCTGATCGCCGACGCGGCCCACGAGCTGCGCACGCCGCTGGCCGCGATGCGTGTGAACGTGGAGGCGCTGAAGGCGCAGAGCATCGATTCGGGGCAGCGCGAGCTGATGGCCAACCTGCTGCGCAGCAACGACCGCGCGACCCGGCTGGTGGGCCAGCTGCTGCAGCTCATGCGCAGCGACGCGGTGTCCGATGCCGCGCTGCCGGTGGCGCTGTCGCTCGACGCGCTGGTGCAGGACCGGCTCGCGATGATCGAGGCCGTGGCGCATGCGCGCGGCGTCGAGCTCGAACTGGCCTGCGAGGGCGAGGTGCCGGTGCTCGGCGAGCGCGAGAGCCTGGTGTCGATGGTCGACAACCTGGTGGACAACGCCATCAAGTACAGCCCGCGCCGCACGGTCGTCAAGGTGCAGGTGGCGCGCGAGCAGGACCAGGCGGTGCTGCGCGTGGCCGACCAGGGACCGGGCATTCCGCCGGGCCTGCGCGAGCGGGTGTTCGACCGCTTCTTCCGCAGCCCGGGCCAGGCCCAGAGCGGCAGCGGGCTGGGCCTCGCGATCGTCAAGTCGGTGGTCGACAAGCATGGCGGCAGCGTAGTGCTGGAGACCGGCGCCGGCGGCCGCGGGCTGCTGGCGGTGGTGCGGCTGCCGCTGGCGGTCGACGGGCAGGCGCAGCCGATGCTCGAGGGGCGCGGCTGAGGGCACCAAGACCCCGCTCAGCCCCGCCGAAGTGTGAAGATTTAAAATGTCCGGTGCTCTCCGGCACCCCTCCCGAACAGGACACTCCCCCATGAAGTGGGTCATTCTCGCCATCTTCGCGCTCAGCGCGCTCTACGTGCACTTCCGCGGCCAGGTGCGCCACCGATTCTTCCGCCAGCTGTCGGACCACTCGACCTTCCTCGCGCCGCTCAACGTGTTCATGTACATGTTCTCGAAGGTGCCGAGCACGCCCTACCTGTCGCCCAAGGAATTCCCCGAGATGCGCGTGCTCGAGGAGAACTGGGAGGTCATCCGCGAGGAGGCGCTCGCGATGCGCAACGGCGGCAGTATCAAGGCCTCGAGCCAGTTCAACGACGTGGGCTTCAACTCCTTCTTCAAGAGCGGCTGGAAGCGCTTCTACCTCAAGTGGTACGACGAGGCCCATCCCTCGGCCGCGGTGCTGTGCCCGCGTACGACCGAGCTGCTGCGCGGCATCGGCACCATCAAGGCCGCCATGTTCGCCGAGCTGCCGCCCGGCAGCCGGCTGGTGCGCCACCGCGACCCCTTCGCGGGTTCGCTGCGCTACCACCTGGGCCTGTGGACGCCGGGCGTGGAGGGCTGCTACATCGACGTCGACGGCCAGCGCTACCACTGGCGCGACGGCGAATCGGTGGTGTTCGACGAGACCTACATCCACTATGCCGAGAACACCACCGACCACGACCGCGTGATCCTGTTCTGCGACATCGAGCGTCCGCTCAAGTACCGCTGGGCCAGCGCGGTCAACCGCTGGTTCGCGAAGAACCTGCTGGCCGCGGCCAGCTCGCCCAACGATGCCGGCGACAAGACCGGCGGCATCAACCGCGCCTTCAAGTACATCTACCAGATCCGCGTGATCGGCAAGCGCCTGAAGGCCTGGGACAAGCGTGTGTACTACCTCGTGAAGTGGGCGATCTTCGGCGGCCTCGCGCTCTGGATCTTCTGGTAGTGAAGGGCCGGGCGCCGCCTCAGGCGCCCACCAGGATCAGCCGGCGCCGCGCCGGGCCGGTGATCCAGCTCATGAAGCCCGCCAGCGCCGTGCCGCCGAGCACGTCGAGCAGCACGTGCTGGCGCGTGGCCAGCGTCGAATAGACGATGCCCGCGGCCCACAGCCAGTTGAGCATCAGCACCCAGCCGGGCGCGTCCACGCTGCGCAGCTGGCGCGTCATCAGCACGGCCGTGAACACCGCGAACGACACGTGCAGCGAGGGGAAGGCATTGCCGCCCGCGTCGGTGCTCTTGAGGAACTGCAGCGAGGGGTACTGCGCCCAGTCGACCGGGAAGGCCGGCACGGTGGTCGGAAAGAGCCAGAACACCACGAGCCCGATGGCCGCCATCAGCGCCGCCGCCTGCGCATGCAGCAGCAGCTCGGCGCGGTCCTTCGCGAAGGCCGGCGCGAGGCCGACGTAGAGCCACAGCGAGCCGTAGAGCGGCAGCGCGTCCTCGCTCAGCGGCACCCAGTGGTCGATGGCCGTGAGCGGCATCGTGAGCGGCAGGCCGAGCGGGTGGTGCATGACCCAGAAATACAGCACGAAGAAGCCGGAGATGCCGAGCGTGGTGCCGAGCATCTTGGTGACCCAGAGCGTGGCGATGCGCCGCAGCAGCGCCGCGTGCCATGGCGTGCCGGCGAGGCGGGACGAGAGGGGTGTCACCTGGGCTCCCTGGATGGATGAACCGGCCAGGGTAGGCGAGGGCATTGCGTGAACATTACGGGGGCCGCCCTCTAGAATTCCCGCCCGATATGAGAATCCTGCTGGTCGAAGACGAAGCCGAACTCGCGCAGGCGCTGGCGGCGGCCCTGCGCCAGAACCAGGCGGTGGTCGACGTGGCCGGCTCGCTGCGCGAGGCGCAGGACGCGGTGCTCGCGGGCCAGCACGAGGTGATCGTGCTCGATCGCGGCCTGCCCGATGGCGACGGCCTGAGCCTGATCGAGTTCCTGCGCGCCAGCGGGATCGCGGCCGCGGTGCTGGTGCTCACCGCGATGGCCGACATCTCCGAACGCGTGCTGAGCCTCGACGGCGGCGCCGACGACTACCTCGCCAAGCCCTTCTCGATGGACGAGCTGATGGCGCGCGTGCGCGCGCTCGCGCGCCGTCCCGCGCTGCGCGCGAACCCCGTCACCGCGCTGGCGCGGCTGCGCTTCGACCACCTGCAGCGGCAGGCGCATGTCGATGCGCAGAGCCTGCTGCTCACGCGGCGCGAGCTGCTGGTGCTCGAGGCCCTGCTCGAGCAGCGCGGGCGCACCGTGCTGCGCGAGTCGCTGCACGACCGCGTCTACGGGCAGGAGGGCGACATCCATTCGAACGCGCTCGACACCCATGTCTCGCGCCTGCGCTCCAAGCTCGACAAGTCGGGCGCCCAGGTCGAGATCCACGCCATCCGCGGCGTGGGCTACCTGCTGTGCGCGGCGCCGGGCGCCGCATGAAGCTGCTGTCGCTGCGCTGGCAGCTGATCTGGAGCCTGATCCTGCTGCAGGTGGTGGTGGGGCTGCTGGTGATGGGCGGCTTCATCGGCCTGGCCTGGGTGCTGGGGCGGGTGGTCGACGAGACCGGCGAGGAGACGGTGCGCGTGATCCGCGATGCGGTCGTGCGCGCGGACGACGGCGTGCTCGCGCTCGCGCCCACGCCCGAGTTCGAACAGCTGCGCGGCAACGCCGGCGCGGGCCTGTGGTTCATCGTGCGCGATGCGCAGGGCCACCAGCTCGTGCAGGGCGAGGTGCCCGAGCGCTACCTCGGCCTGGCCGGACGCTTCGACGGCATCGACCGCGTGTGGATCGACCTCGCCACGAGCAACGGCCAGCCGAAGGCGCGCTTCGAGCGCGTCGAGACGCGCGCCGGCCCGGTCGCGATGATGGTTCAGACCGGCAGCCCGCTGTCGATGAAGAGCACGCTGCGCGGCACCGGCGTGGCCTTCCTGTTCTTGGTGGCGCCGATGGCGCTGGTCACCTGTCTCGGCGTGATCCTCGCGACGCCCTTCGTGGTCAAGCGCGGCCTCAAGGGGCTGATCGCCACCGCCGCGCATGCCGAGAGCATCGACGTGCACGAGCGCACCACGCGGCTGCCGCTCGATGGCGTGGCGAGCGAGATCCGCCCGCTGGTGAATGCCGTCAACCGCGCCTTCGACCGGCTCAACGAAGGCTACGATCGGCAGGAGCGCTTCCTGGCCGACGCGGCGCACGAGCTGCGCACGCCGATCACCATCCTGCAGATCCGCCTCGAGGGGCTGCCCAACGATCCGCTCAAGGTCAAGCTGATGCAGGCCTCGGCGCGCCTGGCCACGCTGGCCGAGCAACTGCTCGACCTGCAGCGGCTCGACGGCGTGGTGGTGCAGGCGCAGCAGGTGGACCTGAAGGCGCTGTGCGAGCGCGTGGCGGCCGACCTCGCGCCGCTCGCGATCATGAACCGCTGCACCCTGTCGGTCGATGCGCCGCAGGCGATCGTGGTCGGCGGCGATGCGCCCTCGCTCGAGCGCGCGCTGACCAACCTGATCCAGAACGCGATCGAGCACGGCGGGCAGGGCTGCGACATCCAGGTGCGGCTGTGCGAGCCCTTCTGCATCGAGGTACTCGACTCGGGCCCTGGCATCCCCGAGTCGGAGCGCGAGCGCGTGGTCGAGCCCTTCCACCGGCTGGTGCCGCGCGGGCGCGGCGCCGGGCTCGGGCTGCACCTCGTGGCCGAGGTGGCGCATCTGCACCGCGGGCGGCTCACCATCGGCAGCAACGACACGGGCGGCGCGCGGATGCGGCTGGAGCTGAACCTCGGGACCTGATCAGGCCTGGCGCAGCCAGCGGTTGCAGGGCTCGGAGAAGCCTCGTGCCACCACCTGCCCCAGCAGCCCCGACACGGCCAGCAGCGCGAGGTAGCCGAGCGGAATCCACATCGCCGGCAGGCCCGATTGCTGGAACCACCAGGTACCGGGAATCACCACGAACATGTGGCTCAGGTAGACCTCGTAGCTGTATCGCCCGAACCAGCACAGCGGCGCCGCGGCCGCGCCCGCGCACCAGCGCCAGGGTCGCCAGTGCGCCGCCACCAGCAGCAGCGCGAGGCCCAGCTCGAGCAGCGTGACCTGCAGGCCGAAGCGCGTGAGGCCGAGCTGGAACACCTCGCGCCGAAAGCAGAACACGCCCGCCACCAGCAGCGCGCCCGTGGCCAGCAGCAGCCGATGCACCGTGGCCGAGGGCGCGCGCGGCACGCGCTGCGCGAGCAGCGCCGCGAGGCAGCCGAAGGCGATGCCGTCCATGCCCGAGAGGTAGGCGTGGTCCTGCCACAGTTCGTTGTCGCTCCACACGCTGCGCGCCAGCGGACCGAGCGCGATCGGCACCAGCATCAGCAGCGCGAAGCGGCGTTCGCCGCGCGCGAGCAGGCACAGCCCTGGAAAGCCCAGGTAGAAGGCCTCCTCGACCGAGAGCGACCACAGCACGCCCCAGGGACCGGGCAGGTAGCCGACCTGCGCCTCGAGCCAGTTGAGGTGCAGGCCCAGCGCCGCGAGCAGCGCGCGCGGCAGCGAGACCCTGGTCGTGTCGAGCGCGAACCAGGCGCTGCCCGCGAGGTGCAGCACGCTCAGTACCGCGAGCAGCAGCACGAGGCTCGGCAGGATGCGCGCCGCGCGCAGGCGGTAGAAGGCGCCGGGCGGCACGCGCGACAGCGTGCCCCAGCGGCGCAGCGAGGCGCTCGCGATCAGGTAGCCCGACACCACGAAGAACGCGATCACCGCGTAGTAGCCGCTCCGGAACAGGAGGCCCTGCAGGCGCGGCCCGAGCGCCTGCGCGAGCTCGGGCGGACCGAAGGGCAGGCGCAGGTTCGCATGCAGCAGGATCACGAAGACCACCAGCAGGCCGCGCAGCAGGTCGACATGCGGCAGGCGGGGCAGGGCATCGGAGCGGACCATCGCGGCGATTCTGCGGACGAACGCCCGCGCGGCCTGAAGGGCTGCTGAAGCACCGACAATCGCGCCTCGACCGTCCCGCACCGCATGCCCGATTCGCCTTTCGCCGACCCGGCCCTTCTCGCCACGCCGACCGACCTTGCCAGCGCGCAGGCCCTGATCGCGCGCATCGCGCCGCTGCTCGCGGCGCGCGGCCTGGCGATGCGCGCGCCGCCGCCAGAGCCCACCACCTGCTGCGGGCGCGGCTGCAACGGCTGCGTCTGGGAAGGCTGGCTCGCGGCGGTCGCCTACTGGCGCGACGAGGCCTCCTTGCTGCTCGATTGAGCGGCGCGCTTGCGCGGCGCCTTGCGATCGGGTGCCGCGATGGCGCCCGTGCCCGCGGCGCGCAGGATGCGCCGGAAGGTCGGGCACTCCATGTGGCTGGGCGCGCGGCACACGGCCGCGTGCCGCAGGCCGTCGCGCATCGCGGCGAGCTGGCGGATGGTGCGGTCGAGCTCGTCGGCCTTGGTCTCGAGCATGCCGCGATCGATGCGCGGCTGGCCGTCGGGCGCGAACATGCGCGCGATCTCGTCGAGCGAGAAGCCGGCGGCGCGGCCCAGCGAGATCAGCGCCAGCTTCTCGAGCACGCCGGGATCGAACAGCCGGCGCAGCCCCTGCCGGCCCGTCGAGGCGATCAGCCCCTTCTCGTCGTAGAAGCGCAGCGTGGAAGCGGGCACGCCCGATTGCCTCGCCACCTGCGCGATATCCAGTGGTGCCATCCTCTTGACCTCAAGTCGACTTGAACTTGCATAGTGCGTTCTCCGCCTTCCGAAGGCAAGCCAGAAAGGAAAGAAAGATGCACGACACGCAAGAGTCCGACAGCGAGCAGTCGCGGCTGTGGAACGGCCCGGCGGGCCGCGCCTGGGTCGACCGGCAGCCGCTGCTCGACCGCCTGTTCGCACCGCTCGGCACGCTGCTGATCGAGTCCCTGGCCGGGCATTCGCTCGGTCGCGTGCTCGACGTGGGCTGCGGCACCGGTGCCGTCACGCTCGCGCTCGCGAGCCCGTCGGGCGATGCTGGCGAATGCGTCGGCATCGACATCTCGGCGCCGATGATCGAGGCCGCCCGCGCACGCGCCGAGCGCGAGGGTTCGCGGGCGCGCTTCGTGTGCGCCGATGCCCAGGCCCATGCCTTCGCGCCGGCCGGGTTCGACACCCTCGTCTCGCGCCTCGGCGTGATGTTCTTCGACGATCCCGTCGCGGCCTTCGCGAACCTGCGGCGTGCCGCGCGCGACGCTGCCGCGCTGCGCTTCCTCGCCTGGCGCGCGGCCGCGGAGAACCCGTTCATGACCACGGCCGAACGCGCGGCGGCGCCGCTGTTGCCTCGACTGCCCGCGCGCCGGCCGGGCGCGCCGGGGCAGTTCGGCTTCGCGGACCGCGAGCGGGTCGAGTCCATCCTCGCGCAGGCCGGCTGGGGCGCCATCGCGATCCGTCCCGTCGATCTGGCCTGCAGCCTGCCCGCGCGGGAGCTCGTGCCCTACCTGAGTCGCCTCGGCCCGGTCGGCCTCGCGCTCGAGCAGGCCGATGCGGCAACGCGCGATCGCGTCATCGAGACGGTGCGTGCCGCCTTCGAACCCTTCGTGCAGGGCGACGAAGTGCGCTTCACCGCGGCCTGCTGGCTGGCCGGCGCGCAGGCCGCGAGCGCGGCCCGGCCGGCATGACGCTCACTGGTTCTGCGACCCGCGGTGCGCCCAGCCCGTGGTGTGCTTCTCGACCACGCTGAAGAGTTCGTACATCAGCATCGCCATCGCGCCCACCACCATCAGCCCGGCGAAGGCCAGGCCCATCTGCATCGACGAGCCGGCCGAGATCAGCAGGTAGCCGATGCCTTCGTTGGCGGCGGTCATCTCGCTGACCGTGGTGCCCACGAAGGCCAGCGTGATCGCGACCTTGAGCGAGCCGAAGAAGTAGGGCATGGAGCGCGGCAGGCCGATCTTCACGAGCACGTCCCAGCGCTTGGCGCCGAGCACGCGCAGCACGTCCTCGAGCTCGGGCTCGAGCGTGGCGAGGCCGGTCGCGATGTTGACCATGATCGGGAAGAAGCTGATCAGGAAGGCCGTGAGGATCGCGGGCCCGATGCCGATGCCGAACCACACGACCAGGATCGGCACGAAGGCCGCCTTGGGCAGCGCGTTGAAGGCCGTCATCAGCGGATAGATGGCCGCGTAGGCCAGGCGCGAGCTGCCGATCACGAAGCCGAGCAGCACGCCCACCACGATCGCGAGGCCGAAGCCCGCCATCGTGACCCAGAAGGTGCGCCAGGCATGGCCCGCGATGATCTCCTTGAACTCCCAGAACTGGTTCCAGATGCGCAGCGGGCTCGGGAAGATGAAGTCCGAGACGCCGAAGCCCGCGCAGATCACCTGCCACAGCAGGATCACGGCCACGAGCAGCAGCCAGGGCGACCAGCGTTCGAGTTGCTTGTTGTTCTTCATGGCCGCTCCTCAGTGGGCCACCGCGGCGGCACCGCTGGCGCCGGCGGCATTGCCGCGGATCGCGCCGATGTGGCTGCGCAGCTCGAGCACGATGTCGGTGAACTCCTTGGTGTAGGTGAGCTCGAGCTCGCGCGGGCGCGGCAGCTCGATCTCGCGCTTCACCACGAAGCGGCCCGGGCTTTTGCTCATCACGTAGACCGTGTCGGCCAGGAACACCGATTCGCGCAGGTCGTGCGTGACCAGGATCACGTTGAAGCGCTGCTCGGTCCAGAGGTCGCGCAGGATGCACCAGAGCTCCTCGCGCGTGAAGGCATCGAGCGCGCCGAAGGGCTCGTCGAGCAGCAGCATCTTGGGCTCGTGGATCAGCGCGCGGCAGATGCTCGCGCGCTGCTGCATGCCGCCCGAGAGCTGCCACGGGAACTTGTCCTCGTAGCCGCCCAGGCCCACCTTCTGCAGCAGGCGGCGCGCGCGCTCCTCGTATTCCTTGCGCTTGGCCTTGAAGCTCGAGCGGTAGGGCTCGACGATCTCCAGCGGCAGCAGCACGTTGTCGACCGTGGTGCGCCAGGGCAGCAGCGAGGGCGCCTGGAAGGCCATGCCCGAGATCTTGAGCGGCCCGGTCACCGGCTCGCCGTCGATGCGGATGCGGCCCATCGAGGGCATCTTGAGCCCGGTCGTGAGCTTCATGAAGGTCGACTTGCCGCAGCCCGAGGGGCCGACGATGGCGATGAACTCGCCGCGCCTGACCTTCAGGTCGATGGCCTCGACCGCGAAGTGGTTGGCGCGCAGCAGCTCCTCGTTGTAGGCGAGCCAGACGTCCTGGAAGTCGACGAAGGGGGCGGCCTCGTTCGCGGCGTCCGCCATCACTTGCGCAGGATTCCGCTGAGTTCGGCGGCCGGCGGCAGCAGCGCGGCGGTCCACACGGCCTCGGGGCTCACGCGGGTCTTGGTGTTGAAGGCATCCGACACCTGCGAGGCCATCAGCGACAGGCGGCCCGCGTTGACCGCGCCGAAGCCGTCGGCGCGCGCGTCGGCGCTGTTGATCACGGTGTCGATCGCGAGCTGCAGGCGGCGCGTCTCGAGCTTGCTGTCGACGATGCCGTCGCGCGCCTTCACCGACTCGATGCCCTGCGCGGGATTGGCGATCACTTCCTTGGCGCCCTTGGCGAAGGCCGAGAGGAATTTCTTCACCGCCTCGGGGTTCTCCTTGATCAGCTTGGGCGAGGCAATGATGACGTTGCCGTAGAGCTTCACGCCGTAGTCGGGGTAGGGCAGGATCACCACGTCGGCCGTCTTGGCGCCGCGCGCCTCGAGGTTGAGCAGCGAGGTGAAGGTGAAGCCGGTGATGGCGTCGATGTCGCCGCGCATCAGCATGGTCTCGCGCAGGGTCGGGTCCATCGCGGTCCAGTTGACCGTGCCGATGTTGTTGGCCTTGGCGAAGATCGGGAACGCGCGGCGGCCCGCGTCGAACACCGGCGCGCCGAGCTTCTTGCCCGTGAGGTCGGCGGGCTTGGTGATGCCGCTCTTCTTGAGCGTCATGACCGAGGCCGGCGTGTTGTTGTAGACCATCATCACCGCGACCGGCTTGTTCGGGCTGTCGGGGTTGTTGGCGTGGAATTCCATCAGCGCCGCGAGGTCGGCGAAGCCCATGTCGTAGGCGCCCGAGGCCACGCGCGTGACCGTGCCGCCCGAGCCGTTGCCCGCGTCGATGGTCACGTCGAGGCCGGCGGCCTTGAAGTAGCCCTTGGCGGCCGGATGCAGGAACAGCGCGGCCGGTCCCTCGAAGCGCCAGTCGAGCTGGAACTTGATCGGCGTCGTGGCCTGGGCGAAGGCCGAGGGCAGGCCGAAGCTCAGGGCCGAGGCGGCGAGGAAGGACTGGAGCAGATGGCGCTTGTTCATGCGGGCTTGGTTCCGTGAAGGTGAAATGCTTCCGGATTCAAGCAAAAACGGTGCCCGCACGTGATTGGTGCGAACCCTTCCCGCGTCTCGATGCGGTGCGTCGCTGGGGAAAACCGCACCGCGAGGGTGAGAAACCTTCGATTCTCAGGGGACGTTCGCACCGAAGCCGAGCCTGGGGCGCGATCGCGGCCCCAGGCTCGGCCTTCCTGCTTACTTGTCGACAGTGACCTTCGCCACCGCCAGCGCCGTCATGTTGATGATGCGGCGCACCGTCGACGAGGGCGTGAGCACGTGCGCCGAGCTCGCGGCGCCCAGCAGCACCGGGCCCACCGTGATGCCGTTGGCGCCGGTCATCTTCAGCACGTTGTAGAGGATGTGGGCCGAGTCGAGGTTCGGGCACACCAGCAGGTTGGCCTCGCCCGAGAGCGTGCTGTCGGGCAGCGCGGTGCGGCGGATCTCCTCCGAGAGCGCCGCGTCGCCGTGCATCTCGCCGTCGCATTCGATGTCGGGCGCCATCTGGGCGAACAGATCGCGCGCCAGCCGCATCTTGCGCGCCGAGCCGCGCGAGGAACTGCCGTAGTTCGAGTGCGAGAGGAAGGCCACCTTCGGCGGCAGGCCGAAGCGGTGGATCTCCTCGGCCGCCATCAGCGCGATGCTGGCGAGCATCTCGGCGCTCGGGTCCTCGTTCACGTTGGTGTCGGTGATGAAGATGGTGCGCTTGTCGAGCGTGAGCGCGTTCAGGGTCGCGAAGCCGGGCGCGCCGCGCTTCAGGCCGATCAGGTCGCGGATGTGCTCGAGGTGGGCGTCGAAGCGACCGACCATGCCGCAGATCATCGCGTCGGCGTCGCCGAGGTGGATCATCAGCGCGGCGATCACGGTGTTCGAACGGCGCACCGCGGCCTTGGCGGCCTCGGGCGTCATGCCGCGGCGGCCCATGAGCTTGTGATAGCTCTCCCAGTAGATGCGGAAGCGCGGATCGTCCTCGGGGTCGACCACCTCGAAGTCGGCGCCCAGACGGATGTGCAGCCCGGCCTTCTTGATGCGGGCCTCGATCACGGCGGGGCGACCCACCAGGATCGGTCGCGCGATGCCTTCGTCGACCGCGTACTGGGCCGCGCGCAGCACGCGCTCGTCCTCGCCCTCGGCGTAGGCCACGCGCTTGGCGGTGGCCAGCTTGGCGGCGGTGAACACCGGGCGCATGAACATGCCGGTCTGGTAGACGAAGCGCGTGAGGTGCTGGCGGTAGGCCTCCATGTCCTCGATCGGGCGCGTGGCCACGCCCGAGGCCTGCGCGGCCTTGGCGACGGCCGGCGCGATGCGCAGGATCAGGCGCGAATCGAAGGGCTTGGGAATGATGTAGTCGGGGCCGAAGGCCAGTTCCTGGCCCGCGTAGGCGGTGGCCACTTCCTCGCTGATGTCGGCCTTGGTCAGGTCGGCGATCTCGCGCACGCAGGCCAGCTTCATCTCTTCCGTGATCTTGCTCGCGCCGCAGTCGAGCGCGCCGCGGAAGATGTACGGGAAGCACAGCACGTTGTTGACCTGGTTCGGATAGTCCGAGCGGCCGGTGGCGATGATGCAGTCGGGCCGCACGGCCTTGGCGAGCTCGGGGCGGATCTCGGGCTCGGGGTTGGCCAGCGCCAGGATGATCGGCTGGCGCGCCATGGTCTTGACCATGTCGGCCGTCATCACGCCCGGGGCCGAGCAGCCGAGGAACACGTCGGCGTCCTTCACCACGTCGGCCAGCGTGCGCGCGCCGGTGTCGGGCTGCGCGTAGCGCGCCTTCGATTCGTCGAAGCCGCCCGCGCGGCCGGTGTAGATCAGGCCCTTGGAGTCGCAAGCGTGGATGTTGGCGGGCTTCACGCCCAGGCCCACCATCACGTCGAGGCAGGCGATGGCGGCGGCGCCCGCGCCCGAAACGGCGATCTTCACGTCCTCGATCTTCTTGTCGACCAGTTCCAGGCCGTTGATCAGCGCGGCGGCCGAGATGATGGCCGTGCCGTGCTGGTCGTCGTGGAACACCGGGATGTTCATGCGTTCGCGCAGCTTCTTCTCGATGTAGAAGCACTCGGGCGCCTTGATGTCCTCGAGGTTGATGCCGCCCAGCGTGGGCTCGAGCGCCGCGATGATCTCGACCAGCTTGTCGGGGTCGGTCTCGGCCAGTTCGATGTCGAACACGTCGATGCCGGCGAACTTCTTGAACAGGCAGCCCTTGCCTTCCATCACGGGCTTGGCGGCCAGCGGGCCGATGTTGCCCAGGCCCAGCACGGCCGTGCCGTTGGTGACCACGCCCACCAGGTTGCCGCGCGCGGTGTATTCGGCGGCGGTGGCCGGATCGGCCGCGATGTCGAGGCAGGGATAGGCCACGCCCGGCGAATAGGCCAGCGACAGGTCGCGCTGGTTCAGCAGGGGCTTGGTCGGGGTGATCGAGATCTTGCCCTTGACGGGCGAGCGGTGGTATTCACGGGCAGCTTCGCGCAGTGCTTCTTCTGCCGGTGACAGGGGGGCGGCCATGGAAAGTCTCCTTGTTTCTGACGGGGAACGAGGCTACCGCAAAAGCGCTACCTCTTCTTGCCAGGGCGATGCCGAAAAGGCCTGAACCCATAGCGGGCGTGGCCCCCGATGGATGCGCGGCGGCCGCGGCCGCGCGCCGGAACGGGTTCGGCGCGGCCCGGGGGGCCGCTAAACTGCGCTCCGGCCGGTTGCGGCCCTGCCGCGAGGGCGGCTTCATCCTCCACATGACAGAACGACAACAAGAGGCTTGCAGCGAATGACTTCCGGACCTTTCACCAGCACCGAACCCGACGTCGTGGTCATCGGCGGCGGCCCCTCGGGTTCCACCGTGGCCGCGCTGCTCGCGGACAAGGGCCACGACGTGGTGCTGTTCGAGAAGGCGCAGCATCCGCGCTTTCACATCGGCGAATCGCTGCTGCCGATGAACATGCCGCTGTTCGACCGGCTCGGCGTGCGCACCGAGGTCGAGGCCATCGGCATCCGCAAGCACGGCGCCGAGTTCGTCTCGCCCTGGCACGACCACAGCAGCCATTTCGACTTCGGCGAGGCGATGGACAAGAGCTTCCCGTATGCGGTGCACGTGCGCCGCTCGGAGTTCGACGAGCTGCTGTTCCGCCATGCCGGCAAGCGCGGCGCGCGGACCTTCGAGGGCCAGCGCGTCACGGGCGTCGACATGGACGCCGGCAAGGGCACGCCCGACAACCGGCCGCTGGTGAAGATCAAGGCCGACGACGGCACCGAGACCGCCTGGCGCCCGCGCTTCGTGATCGATGCCAGCGGGCGCGACACCCTGCTGTCGAACCAGTTCGATGCCAAGCAGCGCAACCGCAAGCATGCGAGCGCCGCGCTCTACGGCCACTTCGCCAATGCCGAGCGCCGGCCGGGCCGCTTCGAGGGCAATATCTCGCTCTTCTGGTTCGACCACGGCTGGTTCTGGTACATCCCGCTCAAGGACGGCACCGTGAGCGTCGGCGCGGTGGCCTCGCCGGCCTACTTCAAGCGCCGTCAGGGCGCCTCGCTCGAGGACTTCCTGATGGAGACCATCGCGCTCGCGCCCAAGCTGGCCGCGCGATTGAAGAACGCCACGCTGATGGAGGGCGCCACCGCCACCGGCAACTACGCCTACGACTCCAAGTTCTGCCGCGGCGACCGCTTCATGATGGTGGGCGACGCCTATGCCTTCGTCGACCCGATGTTCTCCTCGGGCGTCTACCTCGCGATGAACAGCGGCTTCGAGGCCGCGACGGCCGCCGACCTGTGGCTGGGCGGCGAGGCCAGGGAGGCCGAGCGCGCGTTCCGCCACTACGAGAAGGTCATGAAGCGCGGTCCGAAGATGTTCTCGTGGTTCATCTACCGCATCACCTCGCCGGCGATCCGGCGCCTGTTCATGGCGCCGCGCAACGTCTGGCGCATGCAGGAGGCGCTGCTGTCCATCCTGGCCGGCGACCTGTTCCGCGACACCCCCATCGGCCCGCGCTTCTGGGGCTTCAAGGTGACCTACTACGCCTCCTGCCTCGGCATCCTGCCGCAGGCCATCAAGACCTGGGCCTGGCGGCGGCGCAACCTCAAGGAGTCGCTGGAGGCGGCGAAGTAGGGAGCGGACTTCCGGACGCAGAGGACGCGAAGGTTTCGCGAAAGACGCAAAAGAAATCTCAAAGTTGTCTTCGGTCCCTTTCGCGTTCTTCGCGAAATCTTTGCGTCCTCTGCGTCCGGCTGCCCGATTTCGACGGTTTCAGTCCGGCGCCACCGTGTGCTGCGCCAGCGCTTCCAGCGCGCGCACCAGCGCCGAATGGTCCTGCTGCCCGTGGCCCAGTGCCGCGCAGGCGTTCATCAGTTGCGCCGCGCCGGCCGTCTGCGGCAGCGCCACGCCCAGCGAACGCGCGCTCTGCAGCGCGAGGTTCAGGTCCTTCTGGTGCAGCGAGATGCGGAAGCCCGGCGCGAAGGTGCGCTTGATCATGCGTTCGCCATGCACCTCGAGGATGCGCGAGCTCGCGAAGCCGCCCATCAGCGCCTGGCGCACCTTGGCCGGATCGGCGCCGGCCTTGCTCGCGAACAGCAGCGCCTCGCCCACGGCCGCGATGTTCAGCGCCACGATGATCTGGTTGGCCACCTTGCAGACCTGGCCGTCGCCCACGCCGCCCACCAGCGTCACGTTCTTGCCCATCTTCTCGAGCAGCGGGCGCACGCGGCCGAAGGTGCCCTCGTCGCCGCCGCACATGATCGTGAGGCTCGCGGCCTTGGCGCCCACTTCGCCGCCCGAGACCGGCGCGTCGATGTAGCCGCAGCCCAGCGCCTCGATGCGCTGCGCGAAGCCCTTGGTGGCGATCGGGTCGATCGAGCTGCAGTCCACCACGATCTTGCCCTTGCTCAGGCCCGCGGCCACGCCGTCGCGGCCCGGCTCGCCGAACAGCACCTTCTCCACGTCGGGCGTGTCGGGCACCATCACGAACACGATGTCGGCCTGGCGCGCGACCTCGACCGGCGAGGCGCAGATGGTGGCGCGCGAGATGAAGGGCTCGGGCGTGTTGCCGTGCGTGTTTACGAACAGCTGGTGGCCGGCCTCGAGCAGGTGGCCCGCCATGGGCGCGCCCATGATGCCCAGGCCGATGAATCCGATGCGTTGCGATGCTTGTTGCGTCATGTCTGAGGTTTCCTTGAATCTTGTCGTGTCGTCGTTCACTGCGCGCGGGTCAGCGCCTCGCGCCAGCCCAGGCCTTCGACGGTGGTGGCGCGTGGCTTGTATTCGCAGCCGATGAAGCCGTCGTAGCCGAGCGCATCGATGTGCTGGAACAGCCACGGGTAGTTGATCTCGCCCGTGCCCGGCTCGCCGCGGCCCGGGTTGTCGGCCAGCTGGATGTGGCCGATGCGCGCGAAGTGCTTCGTGAGCGTGTTGCCCAGCTCGCCCTCGGTGCGCTGCGCGTGGTAGATGTCGTACTGCACGCGCAGGTTGGCCGAGCCCACTTCGTCGATCAGCGCGATCGCCTGCTCGGTGCGGTTGAGGAAGAAGCCGGGAATGTCGAAGGGGTTGATCGGCTCGATCAAGAGGCGGATGCCCGCCGCCTCGAGCTCGGAAGCCGCGAGGCGCAGGTTCTCGACCACCGTGCGGTGGGCGATGTCGTGGCTCACGCCGGCCGGCACCTTGCCGACCAGGCAGTTGACCTGCGGGCAGCCGAGGGCCGTGGCGTAGTCGATGGCCATCGCGATGCCTTCGCGGAACTCGCCGGTGCGGTCCGGATGGCAGGCGATGCCGCGCTCGCCCTTGTCCCAGTCGCCGGCCGGCAGGTTGTGCAGCACCTGCACGAGGCCGTTGGCGCGCAGCGCGGCGGTCAGGTCCTTCTTCTCGAAGGGGTAGGGGAACAGGTACTCCACCGCCTCGAAGCCCGCCTTGGCGGCGGCCTCGAAGCGCTGCAGGAACGGCAGCTCGGTGAAGAGCATGGTGAGATTGGCTGCGAACTTGGGCATGGGGGTCTCTCAATCAAAGCAAGTCAAATCGGGATCGGACTTCCGGACGCGAAGGACGCAAAGGTTCCGCGAAGTTCGCGAAAGAACAGCCACAAAAGTTTTCTTGAATTCCTTTGGCGTCCTTCGCGAAACCTTCGCGTCCTCTGCGTCCGGCTGCCCGCATTCAGTCCAGCAGCACCGCCGCCACTGCGGTGGGCGCATCGGCCGGCGTCTCCGCGAGCGGCTCGAACTCGGTGATGTTGTCGATCTCGGTGCCCATCGCGATGTTGGTCACGCGCTCGAGCATCACCTCGATCACCACCGGCACGCCGTGCTCGGCCATCAGCGCCTCGGCGCGGCGGATCGCGGGGGCGATCTCTTCCTGGCGGTTGACGCGGATCGCCTTGCAGCCCAGGCCCTCGACCACCTTCATGTGGTCCACGCCGTAGCTGCTCTCGATGCCGGCGTCGGGGCCCGCGTTGATGTTGTCGAAGGCCAGCTGCACGCAGTAGTCCATCTCGAAGCCGCGCTGCGCCTGGCGGATCAGGCCGAGGTAGGAGTTGTTGACCACGATGTGGATGTAGGGCAGCTTGAACTGCGCGCCCACCGCGAGCTCCTCGATCATGAACTGGAAGTCGTAGTCGCCCGAGAGCGCGACGATCTTGCGCGTGGGGTCGGCCGCGCGCACGCCGAGCGCGGCGGGAATGGTCCAGCCCAGCGGGCCGGCCTGGCCGCAGTTGATCCAGTGGCGCGGGTTGTAGACGTGCAGGAACTGCGCCGCGGCGATCTGCGACAGCCCGATGGTGCTGACGTAGCAGGTGTCGTTGTCGAAGTTGTTGTTCATGCACTGGTACACGCGCTGCGGCTTCATCGGCACTTCGTCGAAGTTGGTCTTGCGCAGCATGGTCCTCTTGCGCTCGATGCACGCGTTGGCCCACTCGCGGCGGCTCGGCAGCCGGCCCGCGGCCTTCATCTCCTCGGCCACCTGCACGAACAGCTCGAGCGCGGCCTTGGCATCGGAGACGATGCCGAAGTCGGGCGTGAACACGCGGCCGATCTGCGTGGGCTCGATGTCCACGTGCACGAACTTGCGGCCCTTGGTGTAGACGTCGACCGAGCCGGTGTGGCGGTTGGCCCAGCGGTTGCCGATGCCCAGCACGAAGTCGGAGGCCAGCATGGTGGCGTTGCCGTAGCGGTGGCTGGTCTGCAGGCCGCACATGCCGGCCATCAGCGGATGGTCGTCGGGGATCGAGCCCCAGCCCATCAGCGTGGGGATCACGGGCACGCCGGTGGCTTCGGCGAAGCGCACCAGCAGCTCGCTCGCGTCGGCGTTGATGACGCCGCCGCCGGCCACGATCAGCGGGCGCTCGGCCGCGTTCAGCATCTCGATCGCGCGCTCGATCTGCGCGCGGCTCGCGGCCGGCTTGTAGGGCTTGAGCGGTTCGTAGCTGTCGATGTCGAACTCGATCTGCGCCATCTGCACGTCGAAGGGCAGGTCGATCAGCACCGGGCCCGGGCGACCCGAGCGCATCAGGTGGAAGGCCTGCTGGAACACCTGCGGCACCTGGCCGGGTTCGCGCACCGTCACCGACCACTTGGTGACCGGCTTGGAGATCGACTCGATGTCGACCGCCTGGAAGTCTTCCTTGTAGAGGCGCGCGCGCGGTGCCTGGCCGGTGATGCACAGGATCGGGATCGAGTCGGCCCAGGCCGAGTACAGGCCCGTGATCATGTCGGTGCCCGCGGGGCCCGAGGTGCCGATGCACACGCCGATGTTGCCGGCGACGGCGCGGGTGTAGCCCTCGGCCATGTGCGAGGCGCCCTCGACGTGGCGCGCGAGGATGTGCGCGATGCTGCCGCGTTGCCGCAGCGCCGAGTACATCGGGTTGATGGCGGCACCGGGCACGCCGAAGGCCTGCGTCACGCCCTCCTTCTCCATCACCAGCACGGCGGCCTGGACCGCGGTCATCTTTGCCATTGAAAGTCTCCTTAAAAGCTTGGGTCCACTGTAGGAAGCGGGGCGGATTCCAAGAAGACGGCACGGGACCATAAAACCTATTCCATTGCGGAATAAGTGATTAGGATGGCGGCGATCCGAAGGAGTGGCGATGGACCGTTTGCTGGCAATGGAAATGTTCGTGCGCGTGGTGGAGACCGGCAGCTTCTCGAAGGCCGCGCTCGAGTTCCACACCACCCAGCCCACGGTGACCAAGCAGATCGCCGCCACCGAGGCGCGCCTGAAAGTAAGGCTGCTCAACCGCAACACGCGCGGCGTGAGCCTCACCGAGCCCGGCGCGCTCTACTACGAGAAGTGCAAGTCGATCGTGCGCGACGCCGAGGAGGCCGACAGCGTGGTGCAGCTGCGCCAGAACCAGGCACAGGGCCTGCTGCGCGTCGGCACCTCGGTGGCCTTCGGCCGCCGCGTGGTGGTGCCGCTCGCGCTCGAGTACATGCGCCGGTATCCGCAGGTGCAGATCGACCTGAGCTTCGAGGACCGCTACGTGGACCTGATCGCGCAGGGCATCGACGTGGCGGTGCGCATGGGCAAGCTGGCCGATTCCTCGCTGGGCGCGCGCTACCTGGGCGCCAACCCCTGGGCCATGGTCGCCTCGCCGGCCTACCTCAAGAAGCACGGCACGCCCAGGCGCGCGCAGGACCTGAGCGCGCACGTGGCGCTGATCTACAGCAGCGTGGTGGGCGACGAGTTCTGGCGCATGCACACGCCCAAGGGCGAGCCGGTGACGGTGCCGGTGTCGGGCCGCTTCCGTTCCAACAACCTCTCGGCCGTGCTGGCGGCCGCGCGCGACGGCCTGGGCATCGCGCTGATGCCGCGCTACGTGGCCAGCGAGTCGCTGGCCGCGGGCAAGGTGCGCGCGGTGCTGGCCGACCATGCGCTGCCCGAGCAGGAGATCCACGCCGTCTTCCCGTCGCCCAAGCTGGTGCCGGGCAAGGTGTCGAGCTTCGTGGCCTTCCTGCAGGGGCGCTTCGACGAAGGCTGGTGGGACGCCTGAGGCGTCCCCTCGCGCCTCAGGCCTTCACGAAGGCGCCGTGCAGCCCCAGCGGCAGCGCGTAGGGCAAGGTGGCCTGCGCCACCGGCCCCGCCGCGAGATGGTCGGCCGCGAAGCAGGACAGCACCGTGCACTTGCGGCCGAAGTCGAGCGAGGTGCCCAGCACCCAGCCCGGCTTCCTGCCGTCGGGCACGAACACATGCTCCTCGACGATCGACTGCGCGCCATGGACGAAGCGCTCGCTGCGGCCGCTCTCGACGTCGGTGCGCGCCACCGCCTGGAAGCCCGGCACGTCGGGCCGCGTCAGCGTGGCATGGATCACCTGCCGATGGCGCAGGCCGACGCGGCGCGGATCGATGCGCGGGAACTCGGCCTCCTGCGGCAGCACCTTCTGCGTGGCCCGGCCGGCGGCCAGGTCGAGCGTGGCGACGGTCAGGCGCGGTTCGTTCTGGCGCACGCGGCGTGCGCGCATCAGCTCGCGGTTGGTCGTGAACACCGACTCGGCGTCCTCGGTGCGCACGTAGTCGATGTGGATGCGCGGGCCGCGCGGCGCGTCTTCCTCCCAGGCATTGCCGACGTGGAACAGGAAGCCGGCCGGCAGGGTCAGCAGCTGGCGCCGCTCCCAGTCGCGCTTGTCGACCACCAGCGCGCGCATGCCGAGCTCGGGCCGCCAGACATGGGCGTCGAGGAAGCTGGCGCCGGCTTCCTTGCGCTTGCCGTCGTAGACCAGCGGCGGCATCAGGAACACCAGGTGGCGCTCGGTCACGGCGAAGTCGTGGACCATCGGCAGCTCGGGCACCGGCACCGCGGCGGCGCGGCGCAGCGTGCCCTCGGGCGCGATCTCGTAGAGCGCGAGCAGGCTCGCGCCCGAACTCACGCCGAAGTTCCACACCGTGCCGTCGGGGTCGACCTTCGGATGGGCCGAGAACGGCATGCCCGCGAGGTCGGCGCGCCAGGTCTTCAGGCCCAGCGTGTCGAGCGTGCGCGCATCGAGGCGCGTGGCCGAGCCGCCTTCCCACAGCGCCAGCACCTCGCCCTGCAGCGGCAGCACACTGGTGTTGGCGACGTTCATCGCGTCGGGCGAGGCCGGCGGCTCCGCGCCCGGCGGCACGGTGCCGAAGGCCTCGACCAGCCGGCGCCCGGCGCGCAGCTCGGCCACGCGCTTGGGCGTGGCCACGTAGCGGCCCTGGTGCAGCACCTCGCCGCCCGCGATCGCTAAGCGGTGCACCATGCCGTCGCCGTCGAACCAGTGGCGGTAGCGCTCGCCGCCGAGGTCGTGGCCGGTGGGGCCGACACGGAACAGCGTGCCGGCCACCGCGTCGGGAAAGCGCCCGCGCACCGTGGCGCGGGTCGGCGGCAGGTCGCCGGGCGGGGTGGCGAAGCCGATCTTCCAGAGGGCGTCGGCGGCCTCGAACTGGGCCTGCCAGTTCTCCTCGCCGGCCGCGCCCGCCGCTCGGGCCCAGGGCGCGAGCAGGGGCAGGGCGCCGGTGCCGGCCAGCAGGCGCAGCAGTTCGCGTCGTTGCATGGCGGCCTCCTCAGCGCAGGTGGATGGCGCTCTGCAGGTCGGCGTCGACGCCGATCGCCGCGGCCTCGAAGTCGGGCGCGCCGAGCTTGCCCCTGGCATCGTTCGAGAAGCCGTAGCGCTCGGTCGGCAGGCCCACGAGGTTGGTGTCGAGCTTGCCGTTGCCGTTCTCGTCGGCATAGGCGCGCACGGCATAGCGGCCCGGCGGCAGGCCCGCGAACACCACGCGCGCCTTGCCCTCGCGCAGCGGCAGGCTCTGCGAGGCCAGCGGCTTGCTGGCGCCGAAGCTGGCGGCATCGGCGTACAGCGCGATGTAGAGCGTGGCCTCGGTCGCGGGGCCGTCGGCCACGTTGAGGCTGAGGTCGGCGGCCCGCGCGCTCAGCGGGACGAGCGTGGCGGCCGCGAGGGCGGCGACGGCGGTCGCGGCGTACAGGGTGCGCGCGGCCGGGCGGGGCAGGAAAGCGGGAAGGTGCATGGCGGTCCTCGTCGTGGTGGATGGAAGACCCGACGATCCCAAAGGCGGCGGATGCTGCCCACCGCCATGCGACGGAATGCGCGAATGCACGCGCGAAATGCGCGAGAGCCGGCGCGAACGGCCGGCGCTCGCTGTGTCCTCAATGCTTGTGAGGATTCTTGCGGCGGCCTTCCTCGCCGTCCGCTTCGGGGGGCTCGTGGCCCGTTCCCACATGCCCCGAATCGGCGAACAGGCTCCACGCCGCCATGAACAGCGCCGCCACCACCGGCCCGATCACGAAGCCGTTGATGCCGAAGATCGCCATGCCGCCGATGGTGGACATCAGCACGATGTAGTCGGGCATCTGCGTGTCCTTGCCCACCAGCACCGGGCGCAGGATGTTGTCGACCAGGCCGATCACGAACACGCCGACGAAGATCAGGATGCCGCCCTGCCAGAAGTGGCCGGTGGCGAGGAAGTAGATCGCCACCGGGCCCCAGATCAGCGCCGCGCCCACCGCGGGCAGCAGCGACAGGAAGGCCATCAGCACCGCCCACAGCAGCGCGCCCTGCACGCCGAGGAACCAGAAGGCCAGCCCGCCCAGCGTGCCCTGCGCCACCGCCACCGCCACGTTGCCCTTGATGGTGGCGCGGATCACGGTGGTGAACTTGTTGAGCAGGTAGTGCGTGTGCGGCTTGGCCAGCGGCAGCGCGTCGCGCACCTTCTTCGACAGTTCGGCGCCATCGCGCACCAGGAAATAGAGCAGGTACAGCATCACGAAGAAGCTGACCACGAAGTCGAAAGTGTTCTGTCCGATCGCCAGCGCCTGGCTCGCGATCAACTGGCTGCCCTGGCCGGCGATGGCCGAGATGCGCGCCTGCCAGGCGGCCGCGTCGCCGAGGTTGAAGCGCTCGACGAGGTTGAGCAGCCACTGCGGCGTGGCGGCCAGGATCTGCTGGAAGTAGGCCGCGAAGTTGATCTGCCCCGAGCGGATGTTCTGCGTGACCAGCGCCACTTCCTGCACCAGCGACACGCCGATCATCGCCAGCGGCAGGATCACGATCACCAGGCAGATCGCGAGCGTGGACAGCGCCGCCGCGTTCGGCTTGCCGCGCATCTTCCTGAGCAGCCACTTGTAGAGCGGCGTGAACAGGATCGCGAGCGCCACGCCCCAGAGCACCGCGCCGAAGAACGGCATCAGCACCCACAGGAAAGCGACGGTGACGACGGCGAGCAGGGCGAGGAACACGCCGCGCTGGAGTTGGGGAGAATTCATGGTTGTCCCGGACTGTAGCCGAGCGCGCCGGGCCGCTTTTGTAGTCGCCGGCCCCTTCGTGCGCCCTCGCCAGCGGCCGGCGCGGACCTAATGCACGGTTCTCAGCGCTTGGCGCGCGGCAAGGCCACCGGCGCCAGCGTGGCGCGCAGCCGCGCCGAGGCATCGGGTTCGGCGCTGGCCTCGACCTCGAGCGCGCGCTCGACGTTGCCGATGTGCGCCAGCATCAGGCTGCGCGCGCGCGGCCGGTCGCCGTTCTCGAGCGCGGCCACGATCGCCTCGTGGTCGGCGCAGGACTGGCCGGCCTCGTGCTTCGACTGGTAGAGCGTGGCCGCGAGCGTGGTGCGCGCCGTCAGGTCGCGCAGCACGTCGACCAGCAACTGGTGGCCGAGCTGCTCGGCCAGGCAGACGTGGAAGTCGGCCAGCAGGAAGGCGCGGGTGGCGGCATCGGCGCCTTCCACCGCGCGCTGCTCGTCGGCGATGTGGTCGCGCAGCTTGCGGATCACCTTCGCCAGCGGCCGGCCCTCGGGCTCCGAGAGGATGCCCGACTCGATGATGCGGCGCGCGCGGAAGGCGTCGCGCGCCTCCTCGGCCGAGGGCTCGACCACGTACCAGCCGCGGCGCGACTGCACCTCGACGAAGCCGCGCGCCTGCAGCTGCATCAGCGCCTCGCGCACCATGGTGCGGCTGACCGCGAAGTTCTCGGCCAGCGCCTGCTCGCCGAGCCGCTCGCCGGGCGCGAGCTTCTGCGCGAGGATCGCCTCGACCACGCGCTCGGCGATGACGGTGGGGCTGACTTCGGTGGTGCTCATCGGTGGCGGCGGTGGCTTGCTTCAGTGGCGTTCGAGGGCGGCGCCGGCGAGCGGCGCGCCGGATTCTGCCAGCGCCGGCTCGAGTGCCGGTTCTTCGGGCGCCACGCGGCCGTCGAGCACCGCATGGGCGCGCTCGCGGTCGATGTCGCCTTCCCAGGCGGCGATCGCCACCGTCGCCACGCAGTTGCCGATCAGGTTGCCGAGCGCGCGCGCGATGCCCATGAACCAGTCGACCGACAGCACCAGCACCAGCCCGATCGCGGGAATGGCCGGAATCGCATGCAGGGTGGCGGCCAGCACCACGATCGCCGAGCCCGGCACGCCGTGCGCGCCCTTGGAGGTGACCAGCGAGATCGCGAGGATCGTCAGCAGGTCGGTCATGGTGATCGGCGTGTTGGTGGCCTGCGCGATGAACACCGCCGCCAGCGTGATGTAGATCGAGAAGGCGTCGAGGTTGAACGAGTAGCCGGTGGGGATCACCAGGCCCACCGTCGAGTCGCGGATGCCCATGCGGCGCAGCTTGGCCATGATCTGCGGCAGCACGCTGTCCGACGAGGTGGTGGCGAACACGATCGCGAGCTCCTCGCGCAGGTAGCGCAGCAGCTTCCAGAGGCTGAAGCCCGACATGCGCATCACGAAGCCCAGCACCACGAACACGAACAGCAGCACCGCGAGGTAGAACAGCGCGATCAGCATGCCCAGCTGCTTGAGCGAGCCCAGGCCGTACTGGCCCACCGTGAAGGCGATCGCGCCGAGCACGCCCAGCGGCGCCAGCTTGATGAGGATGCCCATGATCTTGAACAGCACCAGCGAAAGCGCGTCAACCACCACCGCCACCGGCTTGCCGCGCTCGCCGAGCAGCGACAGCGCGCAGCCGAACAGCACCGCGAACAGCAGCACCTGCAGCACATCGCCGGTCGCGAAGGCGTTCACCACCGTGGTGGGGATCAGCTTCATCAGGAACTCGACCGTGCCGCCGCTCGTGAGCTTGTCGGCATTGGAGGCATAGGCGCTCATCGCGGCCGGGTCGAGCTTGCCCGGATCGACGTTCATGCCCACGCCGGGCTGGAACACGAAGGCCAGCACCAGCCCCATCGCCAGCGCGATGGTGGTGAGCACCTCGAAGTAGATCAGCGCCTTCACGCCGACGCGGCCCACGCGCTTGAGGTCGCCCGCGCCGGCGATGCCATGCACCACCACGCAGAAGACCAGCACGGGAATGATCATCTTGATCAGCTTGATGAAGCCGTCGCCCAGCGGCTTGAGCTTGACGGCGAACTGCGGGGCCACGAGGCCCAGCACCACGCCGATCAGCAGGGCGAGCACGACCTGGCCGAACAGGGAGCGGGTGAAACGACGCATGGAAATCTCCTGTGTTATTTGCATGCAAGTCGTCGGAAATCTTGCATACAAGCAATGTAGGCAAGAAAGGGCCCGGGCTGGCAGAGGGTATTCCCGGGCCTGTGGGAGCCCTTTCTTCAGGCGCCGGCCCATGAAAAATGCCCCGCGCGAGCGGGGCATCGGGCCTGGAAGCGGGGTCCGCCTACTTCGCGGCCAACAGGAACACCTGCTGCGTCGGGTCGCGCTGCAGCCGCGTGGCGTTGCGCGTGCTCGCGAAGGCGATCACACCGCCCGAGGTCACGGGCCAGGTGTTGATGCCGGTGCCTTTCAGCAGCGTGCCGGTGTCCCAGCCCGCGGGCTTCCTGTAGACCGCCGTCATCACGCGCCAGCGCCAGTCGGCCGAGCGCGAGTCGAACCAGACCACGCGCACCGAGCCGTCCTTGTCCACGCCCAGGCGCGGGCGCTGGCTCATGGTGGTCGGCTCCGCGGCCAGCACCGTGGGGGCCGAGAAGGTCGCGCCGCCGTCGCCCGACACCGCCGCGAGCACCGCGATGTTCTTGCCGGCCGGCTCCTGCTCCTTGCTTTCCCAGGCCACGACCAGGTCGCCGTTGCCGCCGAAGATCACGTCGGGGTGGCGATCGGCGCGGTCGGTGGCGCCGAGGCTCACGGGCGTCTTCCAGGCGCCGGCGGCGTCGCGCACCGCGACCTGCACCTGCCAGTCGTCGGGGTTCGAGCCGTCGCCGTAGGCGGCGGCGCCGGTCCACAGCGGATCCTGGTCGTTGCGGTTGTCCTGCCAGGCCACGGCGACACGGCCGTCGGCCGCGACCGTCAGGTTCGGTAGCACGGAAGCCGGGTAGTGCGGCGAGCGCGTGTCGTCGAGCACGCCGGCATCGACCGACTTGCCGGCGCGCGAGAGGTTGCGCGGCTGCGCGTCGGTGCCGACCTCCTGCACCATGATGTCGAAGGGCTGGTCGGCCCGGATCTCCTGCCATGCCAGCACCGGCTTGCCGCTCGCGGCCACGGCGACGTCCGGATGCTCGGCGCGGCCCTCGAGCGAGCGCACGGTGTCGGTCGAGGCCCAGGTCGCGCCGCCGTCGGCCGAATGGCGCAGGTTGATGACCGGGCGGTGCGGCACCTGCACCGCGTCTTCCTCCCACGCCACCCAGACGTCGTTGCCGCGCACGGCCACGCGCGGGAAGCGCGCCTGGCCCTTGCCGCTCAGCGTCTGGCCGGCATCGCTCCAGACGCCCTTGGCGTCGCGGCGGCGGTAGACCACGGTGCTGGTGGCATCGCCATGCATCTCGGTGACCACGTGCGTCACGCCGTCGGCGGTCACGAGGTCGGGGAAGCCGGCGAAGTCGCCGCGCGCACCGGCGACGCGCAGCGCGCCGTCGGCCACACTGTCTTCCTTCGGCACGGCGATCTCGGCCTTGGCCTCGACCGGGGCCGGCGAGACGAAGATCGGCGACACGGCCGCCTTGAGCTCCATCGCGGCCGCGGCCGGCGGAATGGGCACGTTGATGCCGCGCACCTCGACGCGGTACCAGTCGGGCTGCGAGCCGGCGGTGATGTCGACCGTGTAGGTCTCGTCGTCGCGGGTCGGCTTGAAGGTCTTCATCGGGCCGGCGCTCTTGCCGGGCATGCGGAACAGCAGCACGTCCATGCCGGCGGCGCGCTGCACGCCGATGCGCAGGTGGCCGGTGGTGCCCGCGGGCACGAAGACCTCGTCGCCGCTCATGGCGGTGTAGCCGCCGCCCTTGAGGTCGGTGGTCATCGAGACGCCGGGGCCGGTCGGGTTGATCGACAGGCTGGTGTAGCCCGCGCGCAGCGCCTCGAGGATGCCGCGCTCGTTGTAGCCCTTGGCCAGCACCTTGGTCACCGGCATGCCGGGGCTGTTGAGGTAGGGCGCGCCCCAGTACTCGCGGAAGTGGTTGTCGCTGGCGCCGGCCACGCCGAAGCGGAAGCCCGCGTTCCAGCGGTTCTCCGCGTAGTCCATCTGCTTGTCCGGGCTCTTCGAGCGGTTCCAGACCTCGACCAGGTTGACGCCCTGCACGTTGGCGTTCACGTTGGGCGAGCCGTCGGCATTCGTCTCGCCGTCGTCGGCATGCGCGACCGACCAGATGGCGCCCTGCGCATGCGCATCCCAGACCGACTGCTGGACCAGCGCGAACTGCGCGCGGTCCGGATGCATGGCCCCTTGCTCCACCGAGTCCACGCCGCCGAGCGCGATGGCGTGCGGCTTGCCGTTGGCTTCCTCTCCGCGGATCAGCAGCAGCGAGGACGACTCCCACAGCGGGTCGTAGTGCTGGTCGTAGGTGCGGTGGTCGGTGAAGGGCACGAAGTCCAGGCCGGTGCGGCCGGCCTGGCCGATCTGGTCGGCCAGCGAGAGGTTGCCCTTGGCCTTGTCCTTGTTGAGCTGGCGCGGCGCGCTGCCGTCGTCCGAGTGGTCGTCGTGCACGTGGGTGTCGCCCTTGAACCAGGTGCCCGTGGGCGCGGCGTTCGCGGCCAGCGAGAACTTCGCCACCACGTTGCGCGCCTGGTCCATCGTCAGTTCGCAGGCCTCGGTGCCTTCGCAGGCGCCCTGCCAGCCGTCGAAGACCGAGCCACGCGCGGCGGTCGCGATGAGCTTGACGCTCGCACCCTCGGCGTAGTCGGCGCTGCAGTCGGCATGGCAGGCGAGCGTGGTGTCGAGCGACTCCACGTCGCCGCTGCCGTCGCCCTGCACGCTCACGGCCGCGGCATGGCGGACGTTCGGGTTGTCGGGCGTGCCGGCGCCGCCGGAGCCGCCGGAGTCACTGGAACCGCCTGTGCCTTGGCCGGCGGGCGGAGGAAGGAAGGCCAGCCCGCCGTTGCCCGAGCCTCCCCCGCACGATGCGAGGAAGACTGCGCAGGCCACCGCGAGGAAGCGTTTGGAAAAAGACTGGGGCGTCGTCAACACCATGAACCTCTGGAAGTAGGGACGGGTTCCGCCATGCAGGGCTGCGCGGTCGGAGGGCGCCGTCGAAGTGAGAACCAAAGGATGTGGTTTGCTCGTTACATCGCCATGAAAAATGTTCAGCCTAATTTCTTCATAAGATAAAGAAAACTCAAAGACGCGTGGTTCCGTGCGCCGCCAGCAGCGACTGGATCGTCGCGCGCAGCGTCTGCGCATCCACCGGCTTGTGCAGCAGCGGCCAGCGTGTGGCGCGCGCCTCGCGCAGGGCCTCGGACGAGGTCTCGCCGGTGATGAAGACCACCGGAAACTCGCCATGGATCTCGCGCATGCGCGCGACCAGCGCCGGCCCGTGCTCGTTGCCGCGCAGCCGCAGGTCCGCGATCAGCAGGTCGGGACATCCGCCTTCGTCGAACAGCGCCGCCGTGCCGGCGACATCGAGGGCCGTGCGCACCTCGAGCTTCCAGGCCTGCAGCAGGGTCGTCATGCCGCGCACGATGTCGGGCTCGTCGTCGACGAGGTAGATCCTCGGCCGGCTGCCGGCCACGACCTCGAGCGCGACGGCCATCGGCGCCGGCGCGGCCGCGGCAACGGGCGGCGGCGCATCGCGCACGCCGGGCATGCGCACTTCGAAGCGGCTGCCGGCACCGAGCCGCGATCGCACCGAGATCCGCGCGCCGATCAGCGTCACCAGCCGCTCGACGATCGCCAGCCCCAGTCCCACCCCCTGGCTGCGGTCGCGTCCCGCGTTGCCGAGCTGGTAGAACTCCTCGAAGATGTGCGCGTGCTCCGAGGCGGCGATGCCCTTGCCGCTGTCCTCGACCACGAGGATGGCGCACAGGCCGTCGTGCCGCAGCCGCACGCGCAGCCCGCCGCGCTCGGTGTACTTGATGGCGTTGTCGATCAGGTTGCGCGCGATGCGCAGCACCGCGGTGGGATCGCTCTCGAGCGTGACGGGCCGCAGCTCGCGCTCGAAGTACAACCCCTTCTTCGCGGCGGCCGCCTCGAATTCGGCACAGACGTTCGCGATCACCGCATCGAGCGCGAAGCGCTGCCGCGCCGGCACGTAGTGGCCCGAGGACAGCTGCGACAGGTCGAGCAGTCCGTGCAGCAGCGCACCGAGCGAACGCACCAGCTGGTCGATGTGCGTGGCGACCTCGTCCAGCGTGGCCGGCGTGGGGCTCGTGGCCAGGATCGCGCTGTAGACCGACAGCGCATGCAGCGGCTGGCGCAGGTCGTGGCTCGCCGCCGCGAGCACGCGCGTGCGCGCCAGCGCCGCGGCCTCCGCGCGCGTGACCGCCGCGTTGACCTCCGCGTTGCTGCGTTCGAGGTGGCGCACCATCTCGTCGCGCTCGCGCCGGATCGCCACCGAGCGCGTGAGCAGCTTCTCGTTCTCGTTGGCGGCGAACAGCAGCGCGAGCATGTAGGCGAGCGTCATGACGATGGTCGCCAGCAGGTGCTCGGGATGCAGCAGCACCCAGGCGGTGGAGGTGGGCACGAGGATGGCGGCTGCGTAGACGCCGGCGAGCAGGCGCGAGGAGATCGAGACCGCGACCCCGATGGCCGGCAATGCCACCAGGATGAAGGTCAGGAAGGTCTGGTTCAGCGCGCTCAAGTCGGGCTTGAACAGCGGCAGCATCACGCCGGCCTCGGCACCGGCCAGGAAGGCCAGCGCGACCTGCTGGCGCAGGGCCTTGCGCAGGTCGAGGCGGGAGAGCCGCCGCAGCAGTTGCCTGGCATGGGCGGCGCGCGCTCCCTCCATGCACAGCACCGCGACGGCCCACAGCGCGAACTCGATGAGCGGCACCTGCGGCAGCAGCACGAAGGCCGAGCCACCGACCAGCAGGGCCTGCACCAGCGGAATGCGCAGGGTGACGCGTGCATGCAGCTCGACGAACTCCCGCAGCAGCTCGCGCTGGAACGAGGCCTCGGCCGCGGGGTCGTGGGTGGCTGGCACGCTGTCCCCGGGGCCGGGTCAGCAGGGACGCGGCAGGTCCAGCAGGCCGAGCCGGCTCGCGGTGATCACGGCCTCGGTGCGGTTGTGGACGTCGAGCGCCTCGAACAGCCCGCGTATGTATTCCTTGACGGTGTATTCGGAAAGCCGCAGCTCGCGCGCGATCGCCTTGGTCGGCAGGGCCCGGGCCAGGCCGCGCAGCACATCGACCTGGCGCGGGCTCAGCGCGGGAAGCTCGTGCGCCAGCGCGATGGTGTTCAGCACCTCCTGCGGCAGGTAGATCTGGCCGGCCAGCACCCGGCGCAGCGCCCGCGTCAGGGTCTCGGGCGGCATGCTCTTGGGCACGAAGCTCATGGCGCCGGCATCGATGCAGGCCCGCACGGTGGCCAGGTCGCTGGTGGCCGACACGATCACCACCGCGACGTCGGGCGCGGCCGCCTTGAAGGCCGTGAGTGCCTCATGGCCGCGTTCGCGCGCGAGCGTGAGGTCGAGCAGGCAGACGGCGAGATCGGGGTGTGCGGCAACGGCGGCCGTCGCCTCGCGCAAGGTGGCGGCCTCGTAGACCGCCGCGCCGCTCTCCATGCTGGCGAGCAGCAGACGCAGACCCGCACGGAACAGTGCGTGGTCGTCCACGACAAGAATCTTCATCTTGTACCTCTCCCTGCGCCGGGCCGGAGCTGGCTCTGCGGCCGCGTTTTTACACCATCGCAAGCCCGATCGGGCGCGGCCCCCTCGCAAGAGGGGATGTTTTCCGGGGGGCGAAAAACTATGGTCGGGGCATGACGCTCAAGCGCCTTCATCAACTGCTGCGTGTGACCTCGCACCTGCTGGACCAGGCGGCCGCCGATGCCCACAGGACGCAGCTGCACCCCCTGTCCACCAACATCGAAAGAATAGGCCGCGCGCTGATCGAGGTGCTCGACGTGCAACGGCAGATCCACATCGCGCACCCCGAACTCAGGCCGCGGTCGCTGGCGGCGCCGGCACGCGAGCGCGATGCCATCCTTCTGTTCGCGCGCTGCATGGCGGAGGCGCTCGAACTCGAGGAACGCGGCGAGACCCAGGCCGCGATCGCGACCTACGAATGGTTCCTCGACAATTCCCGCTCGCTCTCGCGGCGGGCCATTGCGCAGGCGCAGATCCGGCGGCTGTCCTCGTCGGCGGTTCCGGCGCGTTGAGCGCCCGGGTCCTCAGTGGCGGGTGGCGGGGTTCTCCGCTTCCTGTCGCAGGCGTTCGGCCTCCCGCGCCAGCGCGACGATCTCGACGATCTCGCGCAGCGCGAGCCGCCCGGTCAGTTCGGCCTCGCCGGCCAGCACGCTCTGCAGTGCCTCCCGGCCCTTGGCGCCGGTCAGCCAGGTGGCGGCCGACGAGATCGATCCGCCACCGAAGCGGACCTTCAGCGCCTTGCCCGCGGCGTGGCTGATCCGCACGAACTCCTCGTGGTTCGTCGCCGCCGATGCCTGGCGCACCACCAGGCAGAAGGCTTCGAGCTTGTCGGTTTCGGTGCGCAGGCGGCGGGCCTTCGCTTCGCTCGGTGCGGTGGGCCCCAGAAGCACCGGTTCCGAGGCTTCGGTGAACAGCCGGATCTCGCGGCCTTCCGCCCATCCGGCATCGCCGCGCGACAGCACCTCGACCGGCCGGCCCTGGGCCTGGGCCGCTCGCTCGGCGGCAGCGCGCGCTTCGTCCGCCCGTGCCGCAGGCCATGCGAGCAGCGGCGAGTCCGGCGTGCCATGCACCGCCCACCGGCCCGCGGCGTTGAGGCAGCGCGCATGGCTGTCTTGCCGTTCGGCGGCAGGCGACGCCGAGGGGTGATCCGCGAGGGACAGGAACAGGTACTGGGTGGGCGGCATGGGAGCGGGCTTTGCGGACAAGGGCCCGATTGTCCCCTCGTTGCCTTCGCGTGCTACGCCGCCTTGCGCTCCTCGGACTTCCTGGCCGGCGCTGCCTTCGCACGCGTCGTCTTCTTCGCGGCCGCCTTGCCCGCCTTGGGCGCCGCGCGCGCACCCTTCTTCGCGGCGGCCCCCGCCTTCGCGCCCTTGAGGCTGCGCGTCAGCAGCTCGGTCAGGTCGATCACCTTCGCGCCCGGGCCCGGTGCCTCTTCCTCGGGCTCGACCACCGTCTCGGTGTCGCCGGCCTTGACCTTCTTCTCGACGATCTTCATCACCGCGTGCTTGAACTCGTCCTTGAAGTCCTCGGGGTCCCAGGCGCCCGACATGTCCTTGACCAGCTGCTCGGCCATCTTCATCTCGGCCGGCGTGATCTTCGCGCTCCTGGTGCCTTCGGGCGGCAGCTCCAGCCCCTCGGTCGACTTCACCTCGTCGCCCCAGCGCAGCAGGTTCAGCACCAGCACCTTGCCCGAGGGCACGAGCACGGCCAGGTGCTGCTTGGTCGAGATCACCACCTTCGCGAGCCCGACCTTGCCGGTCTTCACGAGCACCTCGCGCAGCAGCGCATAGACCTTCTGGCCCTTGTTGATCGGCGCCACGTAGTAGGGCCGCTCGAGGTAGACGAAGGGAATCTCGCCGGCGTCGATGAAGCGCTCGATCTCGATGGTCTGCGTGGTGCGCGGAAAGGCGGCCTCGATCTCGGCCGGCGAGACGATCACGTACTTGCCGTCCTCGTACTCGACGCCCTTGACGATGTTGTCGCGGTCGATCTCGCGGCCGGTGCGCTTGTTGATGCGCTTGTAGCCCACGGGGTCCATGCTGCGCTTGTCGAGCCAGTCGAAATCCACGCCCTGCTCGCTGCTCGCGGTGTGCAGGCCGACGGGGATGTGGACCAGGCCGAAGCTGATCGCGCCTTTCCAGAGGGTTCGGGTGCCGGTGGCCATGGGCGTGACTCCTTGCCGGCTCGAAACGCAGCCGGTTCATGGCCGCACCATGCGCGCGGCTGCGGCCGCGGCTCGTAGGAGACCGGCGGCCGATCGCGTCGGGCCGTTGCCGCGGTGATCAGCCGGCCATGGCCAGCACCACCCGGTCGCGCCCCTGCGACTTGGCGCGGTAGAGCGCCTCGTCGGCCTGCCCGAGCATGTCGTCGATGTCGGCGCCCGGCCATTGCGGCGCCACGCCCACGCTGACGGTGAACGAGCCCACCGCGGCCAGCGGCGAATCGGCCGGGAAGGCCTGGCGCGCGCCATGGCGCAGTTCTTCGGCCAGCGCGGTGGCCTCGTCGGTGCTGGCTTCGGGCAGCATCACGACGAACTCCTCGCCGCCGTAGCGCCCGAGCACGCCCTGGCCGCCCAGGCTGCGCTGCATGCGCCCGACCGCCTCGCGCAGCACCGCGTCGCCGGTCTGGTGGCCGAAGCGGTCGTTGATCGACTTGAAGTGGTCGACGTCGATCATCAGCAGCGCCATGCGCCGCGGCGCCGAGGCCTCGCGGCCGGCCGTGCCGAGCTGGGCCTGGCAGGCGTCGAGCAGCGCGCGCCGGTTGAGCACGCCGGTCAGCGGATCGTGGGTGGCGAGGAACTCGAACTCCGAGTGCATGCGGTCGGTGGCCATCAGGATGGCGCCGATCGACAGCAGCAGCACGGTGAAGGAATACATCGAGATGTAGATCGACTGCAGCAGGGTCGCGTCCATCAGGCCCACGCCGGCCATGCCCAGCAGCGCCGACACCAGGCGCGCCAGGGCCACCAGCGACTGCAGCAGCAGCAGCACGATCATCAGCCGCATGCCGAGCACGCGGCCGCGGTTGCGGATGTAGAGCAGCGCGTGGTTGAAGAACAGGGCGGCGACCAGCGCCGTGACGATCACCAGCCGGATCTCGTAGTCGGGTTTGAACTCGCTGAACCAGAACAGCGCGCAGGCCATCACCACGGTCAGGCCGTGCCAGCCGGCGGTGTCGCTGCGGCCGTGCAGGAAGCGCTGGCTGCCGGCGTAGTAGAGGAGGCAGGCCTCGAACAGCACCACGTTCGCGACCACGATGGTGATGAAGTCCGGCAGCACGTCGCGGCCGGCGAACAGCAGGGTGCTGACGAAGGCCACCAGCGGCGCCCAGGCCCACTCGCGCAGGCCCTGGATGGTGGCCGGGTAGCTGCGGCGCATGAAGAACACGACCACCGACATCACGACGCCCATCAGGCCCGCCAGCATGATGACGGAACGGGGATCGAGAACGGAGGGCAATGCAGCCATGGGACCGGATTCTGCATTGCCCCGCACGGCCCGTGCCGGCGCGGGGCTGCGGGAGAACCCTGGGCGCGGCCCGATCTTCAGGAACGCGCGCTCAGAGCATCGCGAAACCGCCCGAGGCGCCCAGCGTCTGGCCGGTGACGAACAGCGCCCGGTCCGAGGCCAGGAAGGCCACCACGCCCGAGACGTCCTCGGGCCGCGAGAGCCGGCCCACGCCCTTGGCGATCGGGTAGACGTTGAGCATCTTGGGCAGGCGCTCGTCGTTCTCGACCGTGGCGTCCACGCGCAGCGGGCCGTCCTTGATGCCGGCGTGCGAGACCGCGCCCAGCGCGATCGAGTTGACCGTGATCGCGTGCCGGCCGTGCTCGCGCGCCAGCGCCTTGCCGAAGCCGGCGATCGCGGCCTTGGCGCCCGAGTACACCGCCATGTTGGCCTCGCCGATGCGCCCGGCCTCCGAGATGATGTTGACGATGCGCCCGCCCTTGCGCGCCACCATGCCCGGCAGCACGGTGCGGCAGCAGTGCATGGTGCCGTAGACGTTGAGGTTGACGATCTTGGCCCAGTCCTCGATGGGCATGTCGAGGAAGGGCGGCGTGCGCCCGCCCTTCTCGCGGCGCTCGGGAATGATGCCGGCGTTGTTGACCAGCACGCTGACCGGCGCGTCGAAGTGCGCCGTGCCTTTGGCGACCATGGCCTCGACCTGGTCGGCGCGCGTGATGTCGGCCGGCGCCGCGAGGGCCTGGCCGCCGGCGGCCGCGATCTCGGCCGCCACCGCTTCGGCGCGCTCGGCGAACAGGTCGTTGACGATGACGCGCGCGCCCTCGGCCGCGAGCTCGATGCAGATCTGGCGGCCGACGCCCTGGCCGCCGCCGGTGACCAGCGCGACCTGGCCTTCCAATCCGAGTTTCATGGGATGTGTTCCTTGGCTTGTGTGGATGAGGAAATGGGGGCTCAGCGGCCGGTGAACACCGGCTTGCGCTTCTCGACGAAGGCGCGCATGCCTTCCTTGCGGTCCTCGCTGTCGATGATCATGGCGGCCGCGTAGCGCTCGTACTCGAGGCCCGAGTCGAGGTCGGTCTGCATGCCGCGGTTGATGGCGCGCTTGGCGAAGCGCACCGCCAGCGGCGGATGCTCGGCGATGCGCTGGGCCAGCTCGAGCGCGGCGGGCATCAGCTCGGCGGGCGGCAGCACGCGGCTCACGATGCCGTAGCGCAGCGCGGTGTCGGCGTCGACCAGGTCGGCCGTGAGGATCAGCTCCTTGGCGCGCGCCTCGCCGATCAGCCGCGGCAGCCGCTGGGTGCCGCCGGCCGCGGGGATCACGCCGAGCTTGATCTCGGGCAGGCCGAAGCGCGCGGCCTGCGAGGCCAGGCGTATGTCGGCGCACAGCGCGATCTCGAGCCCGCCGCCGAGCGCCACGCCGTTGATGGCGGCGATCACCGGCTTCTCGAACTCCTCGATGTCGCGGAACAGGTCGTGCGTGGCCTTCTGCGCCACGAAGTAGTCGGTGCCGAGGGTGGCGTTGCCGGCGCGCTCCTTGATGTCGGCGCCGGCGCAGAAGGCGCGCTCGCCGCTGCCCGTGACGAGCACGGCGCGCACGCGCTCGTCGGCGCGCGCGTACTCGAAGAAGGCGCGCGCGAGGTCGGGCTTCATCGAGCCGCCGAGCGTGTTCATGCGATCGGGCCGGTTCAGCGTGACCACGGCGACGTTGCCGCGCACTTCGTACAGCAGGGTTTCGAGGGCAGGGGTGTTCGGGTTCATGGGGAGCTTCTTCCTGTGTCGTCTTCTGCTCTTCAGCCCTGCGCCGTGCCGCCGAGCACGTGCGCGATCGCCACCGACCCGAGGCCGATCATGTGGGCCATGCCCCAGCGCGCGGCCGGGTGCTGGCGGCCCTCGGCCTCGCCGCGGATCTGGCGCACGATCTCGGCGACCTGGCCGATGCCCGTGGGCCCGAGCGGATGGCCCATGCCGATCAGCCCGCCCGAGGCATTGATGGCGCAGCGCCCGCCGATGCGCGAGTCGCCGCGCTCGAGGTAGGCCGCGCCCTCGCCGGGCTGGCACACGCCCACGGCCTCGCTGTAGAGCAGTTCCTCGACCGAGAAGGCGTCGTGCAGCTCGAGCAGGTCGAGCTCGGTGGCGCCGATGCCGGCCTGCTCGAGCGCGGCGCGCGCGCTGTCGCGCACCAGCTCGACCGGGCCCTCGCCGTAACGCGTTTCGTCGCGCTCGCTGTTGGCGGCCGAGGCCTGCACGCGCACGCAGCGCTTCGGGTCGAGCCCGAGCCGCGCCAGCGCATCGCCCGACGCCAGCAGCACCGCGGCGGCGCCCTCGCCGCGCGGGCAGCACTGCTGCACCGTGAGATCGCCCGCCACCTTGGGCGAGGCCAGCACCTGCTCGAGCGTGCGCGGCTTGCGGAACTGCGCATAGGGGTTGAGCGCGGCGTTGCCGTGGTTCTTGACCGCCACCTTCGCCATCGATTCCATGCCGCCGCCGTGCTCGCGCAGGTAGCTGCGCGCCATCAGCGCGAACTTCACGGCCGGGATGGTGGCGGTGTCGCTGAGGCGCTCGAGCCCGTCCTTGTTGGCCGCGCGGCGGCCGTCGCCGTGCTTGTCCACGCCCATCGCGAGCACCACGTCGCTGATGCCGTGCGCCACTTCCATGCAGGCCTGGCGGAAGGCGAAGGAGCCCGAGGCCGAGGCGTTCTCGACCTGCGTCACCGCGAGCCCGGTCGAGCCCAGGTGGCGCAGCATCACGCGGCCCGCGGCCATGCCGATCGAGGTGGTGCCCACGTACGCGGCCTGCACCTGTTTCCAGGCCAGGCCGGCGTCGGCCAGCGCGGCGCGCACGGCCGTGAGGCCCAGGTGGGTGTAGGGCGTGTCGCTCGGGAACTGGTAGGGATGCAGGCCGATGCCGACCACGTAGACGCCGCCGTTGCCGGCCAGCCAGTTGCTGCTGCTCATGCCGTGGCTCCTTGCGCATCCGCCGGCACGAAGTGGCAGCCGTAGTGCTCGCCCGAGGGCAGCGGCACCGCCACCGCGCGCAGCGTCATGCCTGGCGCGAGCAGGCTTTCGTCGGCCACGCCGATCACGCCTTCCTCCACCACCTGCTCGGCGATGCGGATGTCGCCCGCGATGCTGGGCGCGCTCAGGCCCGGCACCATCGGCACGTGCAGGGTCACGTACTCGAGCAGGGTGCCGCCGCCGGGCCGTGCCACCTGCGCCGAGGCATCGATGGCGTGGCCGCAGTGCATGCAGCCCGGCGCGTTGGCCGGAAAGCTCAGTTGCCGGCATTGCGGGCACTGGGCGAACAGGAAGTCGAGCGAGCGGCCGTCGGCCGCGAGCCGGTAGAGCGTGGGCCGCAGGGGCTGGAGCGTGGTCAGGTCTGGGGTCATGGAGGAAGGAATCGCGGAGGAAAGGAAGAGGCGTGGGGTCAGTCGATGCGGGCGCCCGATTGCTGCACCACCTCGCGCCAGCGCACCATCTCGGTCTTGACGAACTCGCCGAGCTTCGCGTCGCGCAGGTCCTTGAGCGGCACGCTGCCGAACTTCTCGGTGACCTGCAGCATCTCGGGGTCGACGATGGCCAGCGCGATCGCGTCGCCTAGCTTCTTCACGACCTCGGGCGGCGTCTTCGCGGGCACGAAGACCGCGCTCCAGGCCGAGGACTCGGCGCGCGGGAAGCCGAGTTCGCCCACGGTGGGCACCTCGGGCATCACCGACAGCCGCGCGCGGCCGGTCATCGCGAGCGGCTTGAGCTTGCCGGCCTGCACGAAGGGCATGACCACCACCGGGTAGTCGAACATCAGGTCGAGGTTGCCGGCCATCAGGTCGGTCAGCGCCGGGCTGCTGCCCTTGTAGGGCACGTGGGTCATCTTGATGCCGGTGGCGACCTGGAACAGCTCGGCCGTCAGGTGCGTGCCGGTGCCCGGGCCGGCCGAGCCGAAGTTGAGCTTGCCGGGATTGGCCTTGGCGTAGGCGATCAGCTCGGGCACGGTCTTGAACGGCCGGTTCGGGTTGATCACCAGGATCAGCGGCGTCTCGGACATGGCGTGCACCGGCACGAAGTCCTTCACAGGGTCGTAGCGGATGTTCTTGTAGAGCGCGAGGTTGGCCGCCTGCGTGCCCTGGGTGCCGTAGATCATGGTGTAGCCGTCGGGCGCCTGGCGCGAGGCCGCCTCCACGCCGATCGAGCCGCCCGCGCCGGGCCGGTTGTCGACCACCACCGGCTGCCCCAGCTTGTCGCCCACGATCTTCGCGAGCACGCGCGAGGTGTTGTCGGTGATGCCGCCGGGCGTGAACGGCACCACGAAGGTGATGGGCTTGGCGGGCCATGCCTCGCCGGCCGCCCGGGCGGGGCCGCCGAGCAGGGCGGACACCGCCGCCAGCCCCACGAATGCTGTCTTCCAGAACTTCTGCATGCCTTGTCTCCGGGTTTGTTTTGGGTCTCGTTTGTCTACGAGTAATCGCAATATACTTCGACCATTCGTAGAAAAACAAGAGGAAATCCGCCGATGCACGAAAACCCGCATCGAAGGAAACTGCCTGTCACCAATGGAAGTTCTAGACCGTCCCTTCGTTAATATTCGTGGGTATCTACGAAATATCGGAGGAAATATGCCCACACTCGTCCCCGCCGCCGCCCGCACGATGGCGCTGCTCGAGCTGTTCGCGCGCGAAAAGCGCGAGCTCTCCAATTCCGACCTGGCGCGGCTCATGGACCTGCCAGAGAGCAGCTGCTCGGACCTGCTGCACACGCTGCACGAGCTCGGCTACCTGCTGCGCACCGCGCGCAGCCGGCGCTTCTATCCGACCGCCCGGCTGCTTGCGGTGGCAAAGGAGATCTCGGCCAGCGACCCGCTCTACGCGGTGGCCTCGGAAGCCGCCGAGCTGCTGCGCGACAAGACCGGCGAGACCGGGCTGGTCGGCCGCGTCGAGGGCGGCGTGGTCAAGGTGCTGGCCTTCTTCGAGGGCCGCCATCCGCTGCGCTACATGCAGAACCCCGGCGACAAGCTGAGCCTGCACGTCTCGGCGCTCGGCAAGGCGGCGCTGGCGCTCGGCACGCCCGAGGAGGCGGCGCGCCAGCTGCGCCTGAAGCCGCTGCGCCCGCTCGCCGAGGGAACCATCACCGACCTCGCCGCCCTCGAGGCGCAGGTGGCGCGGGCGCGCGAGCAGGGCTGGATCTGGGTCGAGAACGAAGGCGGCGACGGGCTCTCGGCCCTAGCCGTCGCCGGCTACGTGGGCGGGGAGCCGATCGCGCTCTCGGTCGCCGGCCCCACCGACCGCCTGCGCCAGCAGCGCGAACCTTTCCTGGCCGCCCTGCAGGAAGTGCAGGCGCTGGTCTTCCGTCCCCGCAACGCCCGGGAGCCCGGCGCCTCGTAGACCGAGGGCCGGGCGCCCGGCGTGCGTCCTCTTTCCATCCAACGCCACACAGGAGACATCTCGATGAATTTCACCCCCGACGCCGACCAGGAACTGCTGCGCGACAGCATCCGGCGCTTCATGAAGAGCGAGGTGGCGCCCCTGGTGGCGAAGCACGACGTGGAGAAGACCTTCCCGTTCGAGATCCTGAAGCAGCTCGCGCAGTTCGGCTACATCGGCGGCCGCCTGCCCGAGTCCGAAGGCGGCATGGGCCTGGACCAGATGACCTGGGCCATGCTGATGGAGGAGGCGGGCCACACCTGGTTGTCGCTGCGCACCATGCTCAACATCACGAACGGGCCGATCCACAAGATCGCGAGCGAGGGCACGGCGGCGCAGAAGAAGCGGTTCCTCGAGCCGCTGCTGGCGAGCGAGCGCCGCGTCTTCACCGCCATCAGCGAGCCCGGCACCGGCTCGAACATCGCGCAGATCCAGACCCGCGCCGACCTGCAGGGCGACCATTACGTGCTCAACGGCCGCAAGCTCTGGATCACCAACGGCGCCTTCGCCGACTTCGGCATCGTGGTGGCGCGCACCTTCAGCCCCGACTGCCAGGGGCAGCTGTCGACCTTCCTGGTCGAGCGCGAGGTCTCGCCCTTCGAGGCGCGCCGCGTCGACACCATGGTGCTGCGCAGCACCGGCACCGCCGAGCTGAGCTTCGACAACGTGAAGGTGCCGCGCGAGAACCTGCTGGGCGAGGAGGGCAGCGCGCTCAAGCGCATGCTGGTGGGGCTGGACGGCGCGCGCGTGAACATCGCGATGGGCGCGGTCGGCGCCGCGCGCGCGGCGCTCGAGTTGTCGATCGACTATGCGCGCACGCGCACCCAGTTCGGCAAGCCGATCGGCAGCTTCCAGCTGGTGCAGAAGCTCATCGTCGACATGACGGTGCGCGTGGAGGCGGCGCGCGCGCTGGCGCTGCGCGCGGCCGCGGCGCTCGACGCCAACGCAGACGACGCGCGCATGGCCTGCTCGATCGCCAAGCTCTATGCCACCGAGGCCGCGCACGAGGTCGCGAGCATGGCGCTGCAGGTGCATGGCGGGCTCGGCTATTCCACCGACTATCCGATCGAGCGCATCTTCCGCGACACCCGCGGCGGCACCATTCCCGAGGGCACGACCGAGGTCCAGACGCTGATCGTCGGGCGCGAGATCCTCGGCATGTCGGCGATCGCCTGAGGGGAGCACCGCAATGCAAGGCACCCAGGACACGCGCCCGGTCGACATCGCGCGGCTGATCCGCCCGCGCTCCATTGCGCTGGTCGGCGCTTCCGAGCGCGAAGGCAGCATCGGCGAGCGCACGCTGACCAACCTGATCGAACACTCCGAATTCGACGGCGAGGTCTACCTCGTCAATCCCACCAAGGCCGAGCTTCGCGGCCGGAAGTGCTGGCCCAGCGTGGCCGCGCTGCCCGCCACGCCCGACGTGGCCGTGGTCGCGGTGCCCGCGAGCGGCGTGCTGGCCGTGATCGAGGAATGCACGGCGCGCGGCGTGGGCTTCGCCGTGATCCTCAGTTCGGGCTTCGGCGAGGCCGGGGAGGAAGGCGAGCGCGAGCAGCAGCGCATGAAGGAGATCGCCGCGCGCGGCGGCCTGCGGCTGTACGGCCCCAACTGCCCGGGGCTGACCAACGTCAACCACCGGCTGGGCCTGACCTTCTCGCCCTCGTTCCCGCACGACCTCACGAAGGGCCCGATCGGCCTGGCCACGCAGGGCGGCGGCCTGGGTCGCAACGTGATGCAGGCGATGGAGCGCGGCATCGGCATCGGCCTGTGGGCCTCGACCGGCAACGAGGTCGACCTGCAGGTGGCCGACTTCATCCACTACATGGCCGACGCGCCCGACATCCAGGTGGTCGTCACCTTGCTCGAAGGCATCAAGGACGGCGCGAAGTTCGCTGCCGCGGTGCAGCGCTGCGCGGCCAACGGCAAGCCCGTGATCGGGCTCAAGGTGGGCCGCTCCGAATACGGACGCAAGGCCGCGCAGTCGCACACCGCCTCGCTCACGGGTTCGGCCGAGGTCAACAGCGCGGTGTTCCGCCAGTTCGGCGTGATCGAGGTCGACGACATCGACGAGCTGGTCGACACCGCCTGGCTGTTCGCGCGCGCCATGCCGGGGGCGCAGGAGGCGCTGGGCATCTACTGCTCCTCGGGCGGCACGGCCGCGCTGACCGCCGACGCGGTGGGCGCCGCCGGCCTCACCTTGGCCAGCTTCGCGCCCGAGACCACGGCGGTGCTGCGCGCCAAGCTGCCCGACTACGCGGCCATCGGCAACCCGGTCGACACCACGGCGATGGTGCTCAGCGACAAGACCGTGGTCGAGACCACGCTGGGCTGCGTGGCGAACGATCCGCACACGGGCCTGACCATCGTGCCGATCGCGCTCGACTACGGCGAGACCACCACGCGCATGGCCGACAACATCATCAATGCGCAGAAGGACAGCGCCTCGCCGATCGTGCCGATCTGGATGAGCGACCGGCTCGGCGAGGGCTATCGCAAGCTGGTGGCGGCCGGCTTCGCGCCGCCGCGCTCGGTCAACAAGTCGATCGCGGCGATCACGCGCTGGGTCGAGTACGGGCGCTGGAAGCGCGCAAACCCGTCGAACCCCGAGGCGCAATTGGTGCTGCCGACGCGCGCGCCCGAGGGCGAGTTCGCCACGCGCAGCCTGTCGGAGTCGCAGGCCAAAGCGCAGTTGAAGCAGGCGGGCATCGCGCTGCTGCCGCAGGGCCTGGCGCGATCGGCGCAAGAGGCGCATGCGCTGGCCGAGGACATGGGCTACCCCGTGGTCGCGAAGATCGCGAGCGCGCAGATCGTCCACAAGTCCGACATCGGCGGCGTGAAGGTGGGACTGCAGGACGCGCCCCAGGTCGCCGAAGCCTGGCGCGAGATCATGGCCGCGGCCGCGAAGCACCATCCCGAGGCCACGGTCGATGGCCTGCTGGTCGAGAAGATGGCGCCGCGCGGCGGCACCGAGCTCATGGTGGGCGTCACGCGCGACCCGGTGTTCGGCCATGTCATGACCTTCGGCCTCGGCGGCATCTACGTCGAGGTGCTGCGCGACGTGACGCGGCGCATGCTGCCCATAGGCCCGCGCGACGCGGCGGCGATGGTGCGCGAGATCCGCAGCTTCGCGCTGCTCGACGGCGCGCGCGGCCGGCCCAAGGCCGACCTCGCGGCGCTCGAGACGCTGCTGCTGCGCGTGTCGGAGTTCGTGGTGGCGAATGCCGACCGCATCGAGGAGATGGACCTCAACCCGGTCTGGGTGGGCGCGGCGGGCGAGGGCGCGCTGCCGCTCGACGCCGTGATCATCGAGCGCGTGCCGGCATGACGCGGGACGTCGCAACGCCGCCACTGGCCGGCATCGTGGTGGTCGACTTCAGCGAACTGCTGCCCGGCCCCTTCTTCACGCAGAACCTCGCCGAGCTCGGCGCGCGCGTGATCAAGATCGAGCGCCCGCCGCATGGCGACAACGTGCGGCGCATGGGGCCGGGCGTGTTCGAGGCCGTGAACCGCGGCAAGCAGAGCCTGCTGGTCGATCTGAAGGACGAGGCGCAGCGCGCCGAGGTGCGCGCGCTGATCGCCACGGCCGACGTGGTGGTGGAGTCGTACCGGCCCGGCGTGATGGCGCGGCTGGGGCTCGATGCCGACAGCCTGCGCGCGGAATTCCCGCGGCTGGTCTACGTGTCGCTCAGCGGCTATGGCCAGCAGGGGCCGTGGGCCGACCTGCCGGGGCACGACATCAACTACCTCGGCGCGGCCGGCGTGCTCGCGGTCTCGGGCGTGCCCGGCGGCGGTCCGGCGCAGAGCTTCGGCCTGCCGGTGGCCGACCTCTGCGGCGCGATGTATGCGCTGTCGTCCACGCTGGCCGCGCTGCTGCAGCGCCAGCACACGGGCCAGGGCCAGCATCTCGACGTGGCGCTGGCCGACTGCGCGCTGCACTGGATGAATCCGCGCCTCGGCGCCTGGCGCTCGTCGGGCGATGCGGACCTGGAGGCGCAGCGCGAGGCCACGCTGGTGAAGGCGGCCTACGGCGCCTTCCTGTGCCGCGACGGCAGGCACCTGTCGGTGGCCGCGCTCGAGGACCATTTCTGGGCCCGGCTGTGCGAAGCGCTCGATCTCTCGCCCTATGGCGACGCGGCCTTCCGCTCGCATGGCGCGCGCAAGAAGGTGGCGCCGGCGATCAATGCGCGGTTGGCCGAGGCGCTGGCCGTGCTCGATGCCGACGACGCCTTCGCGCTGCTGCAGCGGCACGACGTGCCGGTGGCGCCGGTGGTGGAACCGGCCGCGCTCGCGGCGCTGCCGCAGTTCGCGCAGCGTGGCAAGTTCGACGGCGATACGGCGCTCGCGCTTGCGCGCTATCCGGTGCCGATGACGGGCGTGGCGCCTGGCGGTCTCGGCGGCGCGCCGCGGCTCGACAGCGCGCGCGGCTGAGCGGCCATGACGGCACCGCTGTTCCGCACCCGCATCACCGAGCTGTTCGGCATCGACCATCCGATCCTCGGCGGCGGGCTGATGTGGCTCTCGGATGCGCGCTACGTGGCCGCGCTGGTGAACGCCGGCTGCATGGGCTTCGTCACGCCGCGCTCCTTCGCCGACGACACGGCCTTCGCGGCCGCGCTCGTGCAGTGCCGCGAGCTCACGCGCGGGCGGCCCTTCGGCGTGAACCTCACGCTCTCGAAGCGGCCCGAGGCCAACACGGCGGTGCGGCGCTGGATGGAGATCGCGCTCGCGCATGGCGTGCGCCACTTCGAGACCGCTGGCTATGCGCCCGGCGAGCTGATCGGCACCTTGCACGCGGCCGGCGCGGTGGTGATCCACAAGGCGCCGGGCCTGCGCCATGCGCTCGCGGCCGAGCGCGCGGGCGCCGACGCGGTGGCGCTGGTCGGCATGGAGGAGGGCGGCCATCCGGGCGCCAACGAGCTGCCGACCATGCTGCTGGGCGCGCTCGCGGCCGAGCAGCTGCGCGTGCCCGTGGTGCTGGCCGGCGGCATCGGCCACGGGCGCCAGCTCGCGGCCGTGCTCGCGCAGGGGCTCGACGGCGTGCTGATCGGCAGCCGCTTCCTGGTGGCCGAGGAGATCGCCACCCATCCGGCCTACAAGCGCCACCTGCTCGACTGCGACGAGCAGTCCACCGTGCGGCTGCTGCACACGCTGGGCAACACCTGGCGCGTGCTGCGCAATGAGACCGCGCGCGAGGTCGAGGCGATCGAGCGCGCCGGCGCGGCCGACCACACCGCCTTCGGCGCGCTGATCGACGGCCGCCAGACGCGCGACCACTGCTATGCGCAGGGCGACTGGCAGCGCGGCATGGTGTCGCTCGGGCCGGCTATCGCCTTCGCGCGGCGCATCGAGCCGCTGGCGGCCATCGTGGCCGAGCTGCTGGCGCAGGCGCGGGCCTCGCTCGCGCGCCTGCCTTCCCTCGTGTCCCCCGCATCGGAGCCCGCATGACGCAGCGCCTGCCTTTCCTCGACCGCTTGGCGGTGCCCGCGATCGCCGCGCCGATGCTGCGCGTGTCGGGCATCGAGCTGGTGTCGGCCGCCTGCCGCGCCGGCGTGGTCGGTGCCTTTCCGACCGCCAATGCGGAATCGCTCGAGGCCTTCGCGGGCTGGATGGCGCGGCTCAACGACGAGGCGGCCGCGGCGCGCGATGCCGGCACCGCGCATGCGCCCTGGTGCCCCAACCTCATCATGCGGCGCGACCCGGCACGCGTGCGCGCCGAGGTCGAGCTGATCGTGCGCCATCGCGCCGAACTCGTGATCACCAGCGTGGGCTCTCCCGCGGCGGTGATCCCCGCGCTGCACGACGGCGGCTGCCTGGTGCTGGCCGACGTGGCCTCGGTGCACCACGCCGAGCGCGCCATCGAGGCCGGTGCCGACGGCCTGGTGCTGCTGACCGCGGGCGCGGGCGGCCACACCGGCTGGGCCAATCCCTTCGCCTTCGTGCGCGCGGTGCGCGCCTTCTTCGACGGCCCGCTGGTGCTGGCCGGCGGCCTGCCCGACGGCGTGGCGCTGCACGCGGCCACCGTGCTGGGCTGCGACCTGGGCTCGATGGGCACGCGCTTCATCGCCACCGAGGAGAGCCTGGCCTCGGCGCCCTACAAGAAGATGCTGGCCGCGAGCTCGCTCGACGACGTGATGACCACGCGCGCCTTCACCGGCCTGCCGGCCAACTTCCTGCGGCCCTCGGTGGTGAACGCGGGGCTCGATCCGGCGGCGCTCGACGAGACGGTGTCGGTGCAGGAGGCGCGCCAGCGCTTCGGCGGCGGCTCCGAAGGCGCCGTGATCCAGCGCTGGGCCGACCTGTGGAGCGCCGGGCATTCGGTCGGCGGCGTGGCCGGGCTGGCCACGGTCGAGCAGGTGGTGCGCGGGCTGCGCGCGGAATACAGCGCCTAGGGTTTTCCCTGAAGGGTGCGTCCGAAACGCCGGACGGCCCGCGCGGGCCGCGTCCGGAAGCGCGGCGCGGGGCCTTGTCGGCCCCTGATTTTCTTCAATGAAATCAACGACTTGAGTCGGGTTCACGTGCCGTTTCGACTGGCATGTGCGTTGCTCTGTGTTCTCCACTGCCGGCGCCGCCTTTTCGGACGGCGCAGCCGGCGACAACGAGCCCAGGAGACAACCATGACCCTCAGCCGACCGGCCTTGCGGCCCCCTTCGCCAGCACGCCCCGCTCCGAGCGGCGGCGCGCCGGCGCGCTGACCCCGTCCGACCGCGCCCGTCGGGCGCACCCCTTTCCATCCCAGTGTTCAGCCCCGGCCGGCCCCCGGCCTCAAGGAGATTTCCCGTGGACCACGTATCCGCATCCGCCCCCAAGCCCTTCTACAGATCGCTGTACTTCCAGGTCATCACCGCCATCGTCATCGGCGTGCTGCTCGGCCACTTCTATCCCGACACCGGCGCCGCGATGAAGCCGCTGGGCGACGGCTTCATCAAGCTGATCAAGATGATCATCGCGCCGATCATCTTCTGCACGGTGGTGGTCGGCATCGCCGGCATGGAGGACATGAAGAAGGTCGGCAAGACCGGCGGCCTCGCGCTGCTGTACTTCGAGATCGTCAGCACCATCGCGCTGATCGTCGGCCTGGTCATCATCAACATCGTGCAGCCCGGCCACGGCATGAACGTGGATCCGAGCCAGCTCGACGCCAAGTCGATCGCGGCCTATACCGGCCCGGGCAAGATGGCCTCGACCACCGAGTTCCTGCTCAACGTGATCCCGACCACCGTGGTCGATGCCTTCGCCAAGGGCGAGATCCTGCAGGTGCTGCTGTTCGCCGTGATGTTCGGCTTCGCGCTGCACCGCTTCGGCGGCCGCGGCACGCTGGTGTTCGACTTCATCGAGAAGTTCTCGCACGTGCTGTTCACCATCGTCGGCTACATCATGAAGGTGGCCCCGATCGGTGCCTTCGGCGCGATGGCCTTCACCATCGGCAAGTACGGCGTGGGCTCGCTGGTGCAACTCGGCGCGCTGATGGCGACCTTCTACGCCACCTGCCTGTTCTTCATCTTCGTGGTGCTCGGCGCGATCGCGCGCGCGCACGGCTTCAGCATCTGGAAGTTCATCAAGTACATCAAGGAAGAGCTGCTGATCGTGCTGGGCACCTCCTCGAGCGAGGCCGCGCTGCCGCGCATGATGGCCAAGATGGAGAACCTCGGCGCCAAGAAGTCGGTGGTCGGCCTGGTGATTCCCACCGGCTACTCGTTCAACCTCGACGGCACCTCGATCTACCTGACCATGGCCGCGGTGTTCATCGCCCAGGCCACCAACACGCCGATGTCGATCACCCAGCAGATCACGCTGCTGCTGGTGCTGCTGCTGACCTCGAAGGGCGCGGCCGGCGTGACCGGCAGCGGCTTCATCGTGCTGGCGGCCACGCTCTCGGCCGTGGGCCACGTGCCGGTGGCGGGCCTGGCGCTGATCCTGGGCATCGACCGCTTCATGTCGGAAGCGCGCGCGCTGACCAACCTGATCGGCAACGGCGTGGCCACCATGGTGGTCGCGAAGTGGACCGGCGACCTCGACACCGAGCGCCTGACCAGCCAGCTGAACCAGGGCAGCGGCGCCGAGGCCGACGAGCCCGAGCTGGTGCTCGACGCCAAGGAAGCGCACATGCCCGCGGGCAGCGGGCGCTGATCGGGGCCGGCGTTCGCGCCGGTCTTTCCTCGGACGCCCGCCTCGCGCGGGCGTCCTGCCTTGCGGCTTCGCAATCTGCATTAACCTGCGCCCCAGAATCGAACCGGAGCGGCGCGCCCTTCCATGGAGACTTCCACCGTGACCTTCCGTCCCCGCACCCGGCGCGCGGTGGTGCGCTGGTGCGCCGCGCTCGTGCTGGTGGCGCTGTCCGCCCTGGTCGGCCACCACCTCTCCATGCAGGCCGGCCTGGCGCGATTGCGCGAGGCCGCCGAGCACCGGCTCGACATGGTCGCCACCGGGCTCGACGCCGAGCTCACGCGCTTCGACTACCTGCCCGCGCTGCTCGAGATGACGCCAGTGGTGCCCGCGCTGCTGAACGCGCCGGCCGACGCCTCGCTGCGCGACGCCGCCAACCGCTACCTCGCGGGCGTGAACGCCACCGCGCGCGCCGAGATGCTCTACGTGCTCGATGCCGGCGGCACCTCGCTCGCGGCCTCCGACTGGGACCGGCCCGGCACCACGCTGGGCCAGCACTACGAGTTCCGGCCCTACATGATCGATGCGCTGGCCCAGGGGCGCGGGCGCTTCTACGGCGTGGGCATCACGAGCCGCCGGCCCGGCTACTACCTCTCGTACGCGCTGCGCCGCGAGCGCTCCGTGCCCGGCGTGGTCACGGTGAAGATCAACCTCGAGGACAACGAGGCCGCGTGGCGCAAGCTGCCGGGCGACGTGGTGGTGGTCGACCAGCGCGGCGTGGTGATCCTCGCCACGCGCGACGACCTCAAGTTCCGGCCGCTGCTGCCGCTCGACGCGCTGCAGCGCGCCGAGGTGCTGCGCTCGCGGCCCTATGGCGAGGCCGCGCTCGCGCCGCTGCGCTGGCAGCGGCTGGAGGCACTGGCGCCGGGCGTGCAGCTGATCCGCGTGGAGGGCGCCGACCGGCTCGTCGCCAGCCGTACCCTGCGCAACGCGCCGTGGCAGTTGCTCACGCTCGACGACATGGCGCCGCTGCGCGTGGCCGCGCGCAATGCCGCGATGACCGCCGCGCTCGGCATGGTCGCGCTGCTGCTGCTGGGCGTGACGCTGTGGCAGCGCCGCCGCGCCGAGCGCCAGAAGCTCGCCAACCAGGCCGCGCTGCAGGCCGCGCACGACGGCCTCGAGTCGATGGTGGCGGCGCGCACCGCGCAGCTGCGCGCCGCGCAGGACGAGCTGGTGCAGGCCGGCAAGATGGCCGCGCTGGGCCAGATGTCGGCCGGCCTCGCGCACGAACTCAACCAGCCGCTGACCGCGATGCGCACGCTGTCGGAGAGCGCGGCCATCCTGCTCGACCACGAGCGCCACGACGAGGTGCGCGGCAACCTCAAGCGCATCCGCGACATGGTCGACCGGCTCGCGCGGCTGACCGCGCAGCTCAAGACCTTCTCGCACAAGAACCAGCTCGGGCCCTCGCCCGTGGCGCTGGCCGCCGCGATCGACGATGCGCGCGTGATCGTCGCCGGCGCCGAGCAGAAGCACGGCGTGCAGGTCGAGGTCGACATCGAGCCGCCGCAGCTCGCCGTGATGGCCGACGAGGCCGCGCTCGGCAGCGTGCTGGTGAACCTGATGCGCAACGCGATCGAGGCCATGGAGCACATGCCGCAGCGCGTGCTGCGCCTGCAGGGGCGGCTCAGCGAGGACGGCCGCGCGGTGCTGACGGTGAGCGACACCGGGCCCGGCATCCGCGACGACGTGGTGCCGAAGCTGTTCGAGCCCTTCGTCACCACCAAGCCCGCGGGTTCGGGGCTGGGGCTCGGCCTCGTGCTGTGTGCGCAGCTCGTGCGCGCCATGAACGGCGGCCTGCGGGCGGACAACCGGGAGGGCGGCGGGGCATACTTCGTCGTCGACCTGCCGGCCGCCAGCCCCCACGCCCACCCATGACACCACCGCCCGCCAACGAAGCCTCCGCCATCCGCGTGCTGCTCGTCGAAGACGACGACGACGTGCGCCTGAGCACCGCGCAGATGCTGAGCCTGGCGGGCTTCGAGGTCGAGGCCTTCGCGAGCGTGGAGCGGGTGCGGCCGCACATCGCCTTCGGCGTGCCCGCGGTGGTGGTGTGCGACGTGCGGCTGCCGCGCATGAGCGGCACCGAGTGGCTGGTGGAGGTGCGCGGCATCGATCCCGAGCTGCCGGTGATCCTGGTCACGGGCCATGGCCACATCGCGATGGCGGTGGCGGCGATGCGCGACGGCGCCTACGACTTCATCGAGAAGCCCTTCACCACCGAGCGGCTGGTGGCCATCGTGCGGCATGCGATCGAACGGCGGCAGCTGGCGCTGCAGGTGCGCAGCCTGCGCGAGGCGCTCGACAACTGGAACGGCATCCAGTCGGTGCTGATCGGCCGCTCGGCCCAGATGCAGCGGGTGCGGCGCAACGTGATGACCCTGGCCGGCACCTCGGCCGACGTGCTGATCTACGGCGAGACCGGCACCGGCAAGGAGATGGTGGCGCGCTGCCTGCACGACCACAGCGAGCGGCGGCGCGAGCACTTCGTGCCGCTGAACTGCGGCGGCCTGCCCGAGGCGCTGGCCGAGAGCGAACTGTTCGGCCACGAGGCCGGCGCCTTCACCAGCGCCAACCGCACGCGCGTGGGCAAGTTCGAATACGCGAGCGGCGGCACCCTGTTCCTCGACGAGATCGAGAGCATGCCGATGGCGGTGCAGATCAAGCTGCTGCGCGCGCTGCAGGAGCGCAGCATCGAGCGCATCGGCTCGAACAAGCCGATCCCCTTCGATTGCCGCGTGGTGGCCGCGAGCAAGGAGGACCTGAAGGCGCTGAGCGACCGGCAGAAATTCCGCGCCGACCTCTACTACCGCATCGGCGTGGCGTTCATCGAGCTGCCGCCGCTGCGTGAGCGGCGCGAGGACATCCCGCTCTTGTTCGAGCATTTCACGCTGCAGGCCGCGAAGAAATACGACCGGCCCGCGCCGGTGCCCAGCCATGCCCAGCTCGCCGACCTGATGGCCTATGCCTGGCCCGGCAACGTGCGCGAGCTGCGCAACGTGGCCGACCGCTTCGTGCTGGGCCTGCTCGGCGAGCGGCTCACGCTGCTGCGCGCGAGCGACGAGGAGGTGCTGCCGCAGGCCCTGCCGCAGCAGGTGGAGGCCTTCGAGCGCGCCGTCATCGTCGAGGCGCTGCGCCAGCACCAGGGCGACCAGCCGGCCACCGCGGGCGCGCTGGGCATCGCGCGCCAGACCCTGTTCGACAAGCTGCGCAAGCTCGGCATCGCGGCCGAGGAATTCAAGTAATCCGCGTGTGGCATTCGGCCGGCGCTAGCATGGCCCGATGCGAACACTCTCCTTTCCCCAAGGCGCCGGCAACGGCAACGAGATGCCCGTGCTCGGGCTGGGCACCTGGCGCATGGGCGAGGCCGCGGGCCGCCGCCAGGCCGAGGTGGCCGCGGTGCGCGAGGCCATCGCGCTCGGCTACCGGCTGATCGACACCGCCGAGATGTACGGCGAGGGCGGTGCCGAGACCGTGGTGGGCCAGGCCGTGGCCGAGGCGCTGCGTGCCAGCGAGGTGCGGCGCGACGAGCTCTTCATCGTCAGCAAGGTCTATCCGCACAACGCGAGCCGGCGCGGCACGCCCGAGGCCTGCGAGCGCAGCCTGAAGCGCCTGGGCCTCGATGCCATCGACCTCTACCTGCTGCACTGGCGCGGCAGCCATCCGCTGGCCGAGACCGTCGACGCCCTGCAGGCGCTGGTGGCGCGCGGACGCATCGCGCGCTGGGGCGTGAGCAACTTCGACACCGACGACATGGAGGAGCTGGCGCCGCTGGGGCAGGGCGGCCCCTCGTGCGCGGCGAACCAGGTCTACCTGTCGCTCGGCGAGCGCGGTCCCGAGTTCAGCCTGCTGCCCTGGCAGCGCGAGCGCGGCATCCCGCTGATGGCCTACAGCCCGATCGACCAGGGCGCGCTGGCCGACGACGAGGGGCTCGGCGAACTCGCGGCGGACCTGGGCGTGAGCGCGGCCCAGCTCGCGCTGGCCGCGGTCATCGCGCGGCCGGGCGTGGCGGCGATTCCGAAGGCGGTGGGCAGCGCGCATCTGAAGGAGAACTTCGCGGCGGCCTCGTTGGCGCTCGATGCCGGCGTGCTCGAGAAGCTCGACCGGCTGCATCCGCCGCCGAGGCGCAAGACGGCACTGGCGATGATCTGAGCGGACCTCACGCGGCTTCGGCGCTGCGGTCGCAGAGGTAGCTGATCACCATGTCCGAGGCGTGCCTGAGCCGCGACTGCTGGCGGTCCGCCGCGCCGAGGTCGACGTCGAGCACGTACGAGAGCGTGTAGCGGTTGGTGATGAAGTACGAGCCCAGGCCCGAGATCGAGACATAGAGGTCGACCCAGTCGGCATCGCGGCGGAACACGCCCTTCTGCTTGCCAGATTCGAGGATGGTCGACAGCGCGGTGCGCAGCGGGTTGAACATCTCCGAGATCACCTTCGACTTGCGGATGTGCACCGCCTTGTGCAGGTTTTCGGTCGACAGCAGCTGGTGGAACTCGGGCTGGTCGATGAAGTGCTGCACCGTCTTCTCGACCAGCTCGCGCATGTCGCGCACCGGGTCCTCTCCCGTGAGCGCGAGCTCGTTCTGGCGTTCGCGCATCGCGCCGTAGGCGCGCTCCATCACCTCGATGAACAGCGCCTCCTTGCTGTCGAAGTAGTGATAGACGAGGTTCTTGCTGATCTTGCAGCGGGCCACGATCGCGTCGATGCGCGCGCCGTCGTAGCCGTGCGCGGCGAACTCCTTGCTCGCGATCTTCAAGATCCGGTCTCGCGTTGCCACGGCATTGCGCTGCCGCGGCTTGGGCGTCTTTGTGTCGTGTGTCATGGGTCCTGATGTCGGCGAGGCACCACCGAGGCCGCGAGTCTACTTCCGGCGCGGGCGCGAAAAAGATGCAAAACAAAGGTTGACACCGTGCGGTCACGGCTCCTATATTTCGCCCTCAATGGTACTAGCCAGTTAGTTAGTTAAGGCCGGTCCCATTATCGTCCAACCCCGCTAGAACGGAGCATCACAATGGGTTCTGCACCACAGCGAAGCAAAGGCGTGCGCGTCGGATGCGATATCGGAGGAACCTTCACCGATATCGTGCTCGCGATGCCCGACGGCCGGCTCTTCGTGAACAAGACGTCCACCACGCCGGAGGACCTCGGCAAGGCGATCGTCAACGGCTTGCGCGCATTGATCGACCAGGCCGGCATCGCGCCGGGCGACATCGCCGAGATCGTGCACGGCACCACCACCGCGTCGAACACCATCCTGCAGAAGGTCGGCGCCAACACCGGCGTGCTCACCACCGAGGGCTTCCGCGACGTGCTGGAGATCGGCCGCATCCGCACGCCCACCATGTTCGATCTCGGCTGGCAGAAGCCGCAGCCGCTGGCCACGCGCCGCTGGCGCCGCGGCGTGCGCGAGCGCATGGGCTCGCGCGGCGAGGTGGTCGTGCCGCTCGACGTCGAGCACCTGCTCGAGCAGGCCGGCGAGCTGGTGGCCGACGGCGTGAATGCGGTCGCGCTGTGCTTCCTCAACAGCTACATCAACCCGGCGCACGAGCTGCAGGCCAAGGCCGCGCTGCAGGCGCGCTTTCCCGAGCTGCTGCTGAGCGTGTCGTGCGAGGTGCTGCCCGAGATCAAGGAGTACGAGCGCACCAGCACGACGGTGGTCAACGCCTACATCCTGCCCGCGATGAAGACCTACCTCGCGCGCCTGAAGAAGGACCTGCGCGACATGGGCGTCGATGCCTCGCTGCAGGTGATGGCCTCCAACGGCGGCATGATGGGCATCGCCTCCGCGACCGAGAAGCCGGTGTTCGCCGTGGCCTCGGGCCCGGCGGGCGGCGTGGCCGGCGCCGCGCGCATCGGCGCGATGGGCGGCGACGACGACCTGATCGTCTTCGACATGGGCGGCACCACCGCCAAGGCCTCGGTCATCGTCGGCGGCCAGCCCTCGCTGACCAACGAGTACGAGTTCCGCGACGGCATCAGCGCGCCGAGCCGCTTCGTCAAGGGCGGCGGCTACGTGCTCAAGGTGCCCGCGATCGACATCGCCGAGGTGGGCGCGGGCGGCGGCTCGATCGCCTGGATCGACGGCGGCGGCCTGCTGTGCGTCGGGCCCGAATCGGCGGGTGCCTCACCGGGACCGGCCTGCTATGGCAACGGCAACGAGCGCCCGACCGTGACCGACGCCAACATGGTGCTCGGCTACCTCAATCCCCAAGCGCTCGCGGGCGGCAGCCTGCCGGTCTCGCCCGAGCTGTCGGCGCGGGCGATCGATGTGCACGTGGCCGGGCCGTTGAAGCTCGACCGCCTCGCCGCGGCGCACGGCATCCGCCAGGTCGCCAACGTGAACATGGCGCGCGCGATCCGCGCGGTGACGGTGGAGCGCGGCCGCGATCCGCGCGACATGTCGATGATCGCCTTCGGCGGCGGCGGCCCGCTGCATGCGGTGGCGGTGGCGCGGCTGCTCGGCATCCGCCGAGTGATCGCACCGATCATGGCCGGCGTCTTCTGCTCGGCCGGCATGCTCTCGGCCGACGCCGAGCACAACTTCGTGAAGGCGGTGCTGCGCCCGCTGGCCGATTGCGAACCGGCCGCGCTGGCACGCGCCACCGCGGTGCTCGCCGACCAGGGCTTCACGGTGCTGGCCTCCGAAGGCTACGCGGCCGACGCGGTGCGCGTGGAGCGCTTCGCCGACCTGCGCTACCTCGGCCAGAGCTCGGAACTCACCGTGGCGCTGCCCGCGGGCACGCTCGACACGGCCGTGCTCGAGCAACTGGCGCGCGACTTCCATGCGCTCTACCAGCAGACCTTCGGCTACAGCAGCGACGAGCCGCTCGAGCTGGTCAACCTGCGCGTCAGCGCCCATGGCCGCAGCGACTTCCGGCTCGACTTCGCCAAGTGCCGCGTCGACGCGACCGCGCTGCAGGGCACGCAGGGCGAACGCCTCGTGAGCTTCGCGCCCGGCGAGGCGCCCGCTTCGACGCCCGTGGTTCCGCGCGCCAGCCTCGGCGCCGCGCCGGTGCAGGGGCCGCTGATCGTCGAGTCCTACGACACCACCATCGTCGTGCCGCCGCACTGCAGCGCGCGCGCCGATGCCATCGGCAACATCGTCATCGACCTCCAGGAGATCCCGGCATGAACCGCGCCATCGACCCGATCACCTTCGCGGTGGTCAAGAACGCGATGGATTCCATCGTCGACGAAGTGGCCTACACCGTGCTGCGCACCGCGCGCTCGGAGATCGTCAAGGACGTGATGGACTACTCGGCCGCGATCTGCGACCGCCACGGCCAGATGATCGCGCAGGCCAAGACCATCGCGCTGCACCTGGGCGCCATCCCCGAGGCCATGGCCGAGGTGCGCAAGCGTTACGGCGATGCGCTCGCGCCGGGCGACGCGGTGATCGTCAACGACCCCTACCAGGGCGGCATGCACCTGCCGGACATCTTCATGTTCGTGCCCTTCTTCTACCGCGAGGAGCTCGAGGGCTTCTGCGTCGTCATCTGCCACCACACCGACGTGGGCGGCCGCGTGCCCGGCTCGAACGCCAGCGACTCGACCGAGGTCTACCAGGAAGGCCTGCGCATTCCGGTGGTCAAGCTCTACGAACGCGGCACGGTCAACGACATCATGGAACGCGTGATCGCGCAGAACGTGCGCGTGCCCGACCGCGTGCTCGGCGACCTGCGCGCGCAGTACGCGGCCTCGCAGGTGGGTGTGCGCGAGCTCACGGCGCTGTTCGACCGCTACGGCCGCGACGACGCGCGGCGCTACTTCGCCGAACTGCTCGACTATGCCGAGCGGCTCACGCGCGAGGAGATCCGCCGCTGGCCCAAGGGCACCTTCCACTTCGAGGACTTCATCGACGACGACGGCCTCTCGCCCGAGCCGATCCCGATCCGCGTCGCGCTCACGGTGCACGAGGATCGCGTCAGCGTGGACTACACCGGTTCCTCGCCGCAGGTGCGCGCGGCGATCAACTCGACGCTGTCGTACACCAAGTCCTGCACCTACCTCAGCGTGCGCTGCGCATTGAAGGGCGACGTGCCGAACAACGCCGGTGTGTTCCGCTGCATCGAGGTGCACGTGCCCGAAGGCACCGTGCTCAACCCGATCGAGCCGGCCGCGGTCGCGGCGCGCGCGCTCACCGGCTACCGCGTGTTCGACGCGATGCTCGGCGCGCTGGCCCAGGTGGTGCCCGACCGCATTCCCGCCGCGGGCGAGGGCGGCAACACCGTGGTCTGCCTCTCGGGCAAGAAGGACGACGGCAGCAGCTACATCATCGTCGACATGATCTGCGGCGCCTGGGGCGGCCGCCCCGGTTCCGACGGCATCGAGGCGATCACCAATGCCTCGCAGAACCTCTCGAACACGCCGGTGGAAACGCTGGAGGCGCAGCATCCGGTGCGCGTCGAGGCCTACGAGCTCGAGCCCGACTCCTGCGGTGCCGGTCGCTACCGCGGCGGCCTCGGCATCCGGCGCAGCTACCGCGTGCTGGCCGACGACGTGCTGCTGCAGCTGCGCGCCGACCGCATGAAGTTCCAGCCCTACGGCCTGCAGGGCGGCCTGCCCGCGAAGTCGGCCTCGAACCGGCTGCAGCACGCGGGCGAGACCACCGAGCTCGCGAGCAAGGTTGGCATGCGCATTGCGAGAGGCAGCGTGGTGACGCACACGCAACCCGGTGGCGGTGGCTTCGGCGATCCGCTGCTGCGCCCCGCGCAAGAGATCGAGCGCGACGTCTGGGACCACAAGCTCTCGGCCGACTTCGTGCGCCGGCACTACCGCGCGGTGGTCGATCCGGCCAGCGGCCGCCTCGATGCCGCGCAAACCCAGGCACTGCGCGCCGGCACGGCGGACTGAAGCACCGCGCCGTTCCCGCAATTCCCCCACCACCCCATGACGAAGAAGCAGAGGTAAGCGATGAAAAGACGTACGTTGACCCAAGGCCTCGCGGCGATGGCCGCGCTCCCGGCGCTGTCCCTCGGCCTGCGAACGGCGCAGGCGCAGGGGGCCACCAAGCTGCGCGTGCGCATGGACTTCTCGCCCTGGGGCATGCACGGCGCGGTGCACCTGGCCCAGCAGAAGGGCTGGTTCAAGGACGAGGGCCTGGAGGTCGAGGTGCAGGACGGCACCGGCACCATCTCGACGCTGCAGCTGCTCGCGGCGGGGCAGGTCGACGTGGGCCAGGTGGCGCTCGGCACCATGGCGGTGGCGAAGGAGAACGGGCTCGAGCTGGTCTCGATCGCCGGCTTCGCGCGCACCGGCGACCTCGCCGTCATGACCGACGCGGCGCAGGGCGTGAAGTCGCCGAAGGAGCTCGCGGGCAAGAAGATCGTGTGCTTCACGACCAGCCCGTGGGCGCCGTTCATCGAGCCCTTCCTCAAGGCCAACGGCATGAGCAAGAGCAGCATCGAGCTGGTGATGGTCACGCCCAGCGCGATGATCTCGACCTATGCCTCGGGCAACAGCGACGGCTTCATGTCGCAGGCCCCGTTCGGCCAGCCGATGGTGCTGAAGACCCGCAAGGCCAGCGCGCTGCTGCTGGCCGACAGCGGCATCAGCTTCCCGAGCTACGGCCTGGCCACGACGCCGAAGGCGATCGAGTCGAAGCAGGCCGCGATCGCGAAGTTCACGCGCGTGCAGCTGCGCGCCTGGCAGTACATCCACGACAACCACATCGACGAGGCGGTGGCCGCCATCGTGGCGCAACGGCCCAATGCGCGGCTCGACCCCGAGGTGCTCAAGGGACAGCTCGTGGCCTATCGCCCGTTCTTCCAGAGCCCGGGCGACAAGAACCTGCCGATCGGCCAGCAGTCCGACGCCGACTGGGCCGCGGCGATCCGTTCGATGGAACAGACCGGCCAGATCAAGCCGGGCCGCAAACCCTCCGACTACTACACCAATGCGCTCCTTTCCGTCTGAAGCGCCCGCGCGCGGAGCCCCCCACGTGGCCGATTTCCTGTCGATCGACGGCCTTCACAAGGTCTACCAGTCCGGCCGCAAGCCGATCACCGCGCTGCAGGACGTGCGCCTCGGCGTCGCGCGCGGCGAGTTCGTCTCGATCGTGGGCCCGAGCGGCTGCGGCAAGAGCACGCTGATGCGCTGCATCGCCGGGCTCGAGTCGATCACCAGCGGCCGGCTCGCGCTCGACGGCGTGCCGATCACCGAGCCACCCGACAACATGGGCGTGGTGTTCCAGCGCGACCTGCTGCTGGAATGGCGCAGCATCCTCGACAACGTGCTGGCGGCCGCCGAATTCCATGGCCTCGAGCGTGCGCGGCATGCGCCGCGCGCGCGCGAACTGCTGGCCCTGTTCGGCCTGGCCGACTTCATGGACCGCTATCCGCGCGAGCTCTCGGGCGGCATGCGCCAGCGCGTGTCGATCTGCCGCGCGCTGCTGCTCGATCCGCAGCTGCTGCTGATGGACGAGCCCTTCGGCGCGCTCGACCCCTTCACGCGCGATGCGCTCAACGCGGAGCTGCAGCGCACCTGGATGGCGACCGGCAAGACGGTGATCTTCATCACCCATTCGATCACCGAGGCCGTGTACCTCGGCGGGCGCGTGGTGATGATGGCGCGCGGCCCGGGCCGCATCGCCGACATCCTGCCGATCGAGCTCGAGCGGCCGCGCGGCCTCGACGTGCGCGAGACGCGCGAGTTCGCGGCCTACGTGTCGCGCATCAAGGAAACCTTCCGCGAACTGGGCGCCTACTGACCATGAAGACACTCTGGAACCACACCGAGCGCAGCCGCCAGGCCCTGCTCACGCTCGCCGTGCTGCTCGTGGCCTGGGAGGCGTGCGTGCGTCTGCTCGGCATCCGCGACTTCCTGCTGCCCGCGCCCTCGAAGATCATCGGGCAGTTCCTCGCGCAGCCCGGCTACCTGCTGCGCGAGACGCTCGACACGCTGCTCACCACCCTGTACGGCTTCGTGCTGGCAGTGGTGCTCGGCGTGGCCGCGGCCATCGGCATCGTCTATTCGCGCTTCCTCGACCGCACGCTCTACTCGCTGCTGGTGGCGCTCAATGCCGTGCCCAAGGTCGCGCTCGCGCCGCTGTTCGTGATCTGGATGGGCACCGGCGCGCTGCCCAAGGTGGCGATCGCGATGCTGATCGCGATCTTCCCGATCCTGATCGACTGCGTGCTGGGGCTGCGTTCCACCGACCCCGACATGCTCGACATGGCGCGGGTCAACAAGGCCACGCGCGGGCGCATCCTCTGGAAGATCCGCTTTCCCAATGCGCTGCCGAGCCTGTTCGCGGGCATGAAGGTCGGCGTGTCCTTCGCGCTGGTGGGCACCATCGTCGGCGAGTTCGTGGCCGGCGAATCGGGTCTGGGCCACGTGATCCTGGTGGCGCAGGGCAGCTTCGACACCTCCACCGTGTTCGTCGCGCTCGCGCTGCTGTGCGTGCTCGGCGTGGTGCTGTTCAAGGGGATCGAGCTGGCCGAGGAGCGGCTGCTCGGCTGGCATGCCTCGCAGCGCGGCGTGCCGGCGCACGCGGTCTAGCAGAGGCCGTGCGCGCTGCATGAAAAAAGGGGCCGACGGCCCCTTCGTTCGTTGTGGCGTGCAGCGGCTCAGTGCGCATCCGCGTGCTTGGCGGCCGCGATCACCGCCTGCTCGTCGTGCTTCGCGCCGTTGAGGAACAGGTTCAGCAGCACCGCCGCGATCGATGCGAGCAGGATGCCCGACTCGATCAGCGAGTGGATCGCATGCGGCATCCACTGCTTGAAGTTGGGCGCGATCAGCGGAATCATGCCGACGCCGATCGAGACCGCGACGATCATCGCGTTGTGGCGGTTGTGCTTGAAGTCCACGCCCGAGAGGATGCGGATGCCGGTGGCGGCCACCATGCCGAACATCACGAGGCCCGCGCCGCCGAGCACCACGGTGGGCAGCGACTCCACCAGCGCCGCCATCTTCGGCAGCAGGCCCAGCACGATCAGGATGATGCCGCCGGCCACGCAGACATAGCGGCTCTTGATGCCGGTGACGGCGACCAGGCCCACGTTCTGCGAGAAGCTGGTGTAGGGGAAGGTGTTGAAGATGCCGCCGATCAACGTGCCCAGGCCGTCGGTGCGCAGGCCCTTGGCGAGGTCCTGCTGCGAGATCCTGCGCTCGGTCATCTCGCCGAGCGCGAGGAACATGCCGGTCGACTCGATCATCACCACCACCATGATCAGCGTCATCGTGAGGATCAGGATCGGGTCGAACTGCGGCATGCCGAAGTGGAAGGGCAGCACGATGTCGAACCACGCGGCCTTGCCGACCTTCTCGTAGGTCATGAGGCCGGTGAGCGAGGCCACGACCGCGCCGATGACGATGCCCAGCAGCACCGAGATGTTGGCGACGAAGCCCTTGGCGTACTTCACGATCAGCAGGATCGACACCAGCACCAGCGCGGCCACGCCCAGGCCCGAGAGGTCGGCGTACTTGGGGTTGGGCACCGTGGGCATGATCGCGAAGCCCTTGGGCACCGCGGGGATGGAACTGCCGGGCGAGGTGACTTCGGCCAGCCACTTGGCGTAGACCGGATCGACCAGCGCGGGCGCCGTCGGGCCCACGGGATTGCCGAAGATCCAGTTGATGCCCACGCGCATCAGGCTGATGCCGATCACCGCGATGATGGTGCCGGTGACCACCGGCGGGAAGAAGCGCAGCATGCGGCTCACGAAGGGCGCGATCAGTATCGAGACGATGCCCGCGCCGATGATGGCGCCGAACAGCAGCTGCGCGCCGTTCTGGCCCGGGTTGGCATTGGCGATGGCCACCATGGGCGCCACCGAGGCGAAGGTCACGCCCATCATCACGGGCAGCTTGATGCCGAACCACTGCGTGGCGCCGAGCGCCTGGATCAGCGTGGCGATGCCGCAGCAGAACAGGTCGGCCGAGATCAGCAGCGCGACCTCGTCGGGCGAGAGCTTGAGCGCGCGGCCCACGATCAGCGGGACCGCGACCGCGCCCGCGTACATGACCAGCACGTGCTGCAGGCCCAGGGCGGTGAGCTTGCCGGCGGGCAGGCGCTGGTCCACCGGATGGACTGGGGAAAGGGAGTCGGCCGTCATCGTGAATCTCCTGCTGCGGCAATGAGAGAAAGACAGGGAGAGGTGCGGCGCGCAGTCGTCGGGCGCGTCCACCGCACCGGGTGTACGCGAAACTGTATACAATTTATGCGGCAATCCGGACTGAGGAAAACCCGGAGGGCCCGGGTGGGCCGGAGGCCGTGCCGCGGCGGGTTCAGGCCACGGGGTAGGGACCGTTTTCGAAGCGCTGCGCGTGGTAGCCCTTGCTGCCCACGGCCTGCGCCAGTTCGCTGCGGAAATCGCGGCCCTCGCGCAGGCTTTGCAGCACCTGCGCGAAGTCGTGCTTCGGCGCCCAGTCCAGGTCGCGCCGCGCGCGTTCGTTCACGTACACGCGATCGAGCTGCGCGGGCAGGGTCCAGCCACGCCGTTCGTAGAGCGCCTCGCAGTCGGGGAAATGCCGGCGTAGCACGGCCGGCGCATCGCTGCGCAGCAGCGCGAGCTCGTCGCGCGCGAAGGGCGTGGTGGCCGAGACGATGTAGCGGCCGAAGCCCAGTGCCGGTGCGCGCCGTGCCGCGCACAGGTGCGCATCGACGATGTCCGCGATGTCGGCGCGGCGGTGCAGCAGCTCGTTGGCCTGGGCGTTCTCGAGCGAGTGGCGTTCGCGGGCGCGCGGATCGTCGTCGTCCTCGGGGAAGAAGCGCGAGGTGCGCAGCACGATCGCATGGAGGCCGTGCTCGCGATGGAACAGCTGGCACAGGTCCTCGGCCGCGGTCTTGGTCACGCCGTAGATGTTCTTCGGGATCGGCGTCACCTCTTCCGTGATCCAGGCGGCGGGCTCGCCCGCGGCCGGCGTGAGCGCCGAGCCGAAGCTGCTGGTGGTGCTCGTGAACACGAAGGCCCGCACGCCGGCCGCCACCGCCTCCTCGAGCAGCGCGAGCGTGCCCGCGATGTTGGTCTCGACGAAGTCCTGCTTCGCATGCGTGCCCACGTGCGGCTTGTGCAGGGTGGCGGTGTGCAGCACGGTGCGTACGCCGCGCATGCTCTCGCGCACGAAGGCACGGTCGGCGATGGAGCCGGTGCGGTCGGTGAAGGGCGAGGCGAGCAGGTCGATGCCGCGGGCCTTGCCCAGGGTGTCGGGGTGCGCGCGCAGATGGCGCATCAGTGCTTCGCCGAGATGGCCGGCGCTGCCGGTGACCAGGGTGGTCATGGGAACGGTTTCCTTCATGCGATGGGGATTCTCGAAACCGCGAGGCTAGCGCGAGGCCGCGCGCCCCGTCCACGCATAAGTTATGCGTGGGGCGGTCCGCCCTCAGGCGATGGTGGTGACCAGCCGTCCCGCGCTGCCGTCGGCCAGCGCGATGCGTTCCCACAGCACGCGGCCCGGCAGGATCGGAATCACGGGGTCGAGCGTGCCGGCGGTCGCGATCTCGAGCGTGGCCAGCTCGCCCTCGTGCCAGCCGCGGTCCGTGAGCGTGGCCTCGGCCGCGAGGATCTCCTGCGAGGCATAGCCGATCAGCGAGCGGCCGAGGAACTCGGCCGGGTCGGCGCGCCATTCGGACTGGCGCGCGGGCGAGGCCGCGAGCAGCCGGTGCGTGCGGTCGCAGATCAGGTGCACCTTGCGCGCGGACGACTCCACCAGCCGCTTGAGGGCCGCGTCCTGGCGCGGATCGCGCGCCGCGGCCAGCAGCCGGTGCGCGGCCGCCTGCTGCGCCTTCGACAGCAGCAGGTCGCCGCGCTCCCAGCGCGACACCGTGGCCTGGTGCACGCCCATGAGCTGCGCGAAATGGCTCTGCTTGAAGCCGCGCAGCAGCCGCAGGCGCCGAAGCGCGAGACCGGTGTCGTGGGCCGCCATGCGCGCGTTCCTCAGGCCAGCAGCGCCTTCACCAGGTCGAGCTGGCGGTCGGGCTTGCCGGTGCCGAGCTCGAGGCTGGCCTCGATGCGGTCGAGGTGTTCGATCATGCAGTTCACGGCGGCCTCCACGTCGCCGGTGCGGCAGATGCGCAGGAAGTCGGCATGCTCGTCGGACGAGCAGTGCGGATCGTTCGACGAGTGGTAGAGCATCGCGATCAGCGAGCTGCGTGCGACCAGCTCGCGCACCAGCTCGGCCAGCGTGTGGTTGCCCGTGGCCTCGGCCAGCGCGACGTGGAAGTCGCCCAGCAGCTTCTCGCGCACCGTGCCCATGGTGGTGGTCTGGCGCAGCGCGTTGCGCTCGAAGCGGATGTGCTGGTCGAGCGCCTGGTAGTCGCGCGGCCGCGCGTTGGCGATGAACAGCCGCACCACCTCGCGCTCGAGGATGCGGCGCACCGCGAACACCTCGCGCGCTTCCTCCACCGTGGGCTGGCAGACGAAGGCGCCCTTGTCGGGAATGATCTCGATCAGCTTGTCCTTCGACAGCATCAGGAGCGCCGCGCGCACCTTGGTGCGGCTCACCGAATAGACGCGGCCCAGCGCCTCCTCGCGCAGCCAGGTGCCGGGCGGCAGGCGCTTCTCGACGATGGCGGTGGCGATGTCCTGGGCGATGCTCTCGATGGAGCTGGCCTTGTCCGCCTTCTCGCTGGCGGCGGCCGGGCCGTCGCCGGACGCAACCGGCGCGGCGGGGGAAGGAGCGGGGGTGGAACGTGCGCGGGGCATCGGTGGATTGTCGCTTGGCGCAAGCCGGTGCCGGGCGCACATGCTGCTATGGCCTCGCGAGGGTGAAGCCTTCGAGCGCGCCGACCATGGTCTTGGGCAGCGGCCGCGCGAGCTCGCCGCGCTTGCTGGTGCGCAGCTTGAGCCGCACCAGCGATTCGATCAGCTGCGTGCCCGCGGCCACGCCGTCGATCACCGGCACGCCGAGCAGTTCGCCGATGTGCTCGCACAGGTCGGTCATGCCGGCGCAGCCGAGCACGATGCAGTCGGAGCCGTCCTCCTCGAGCGCGCGCCGGCATTCCTCGACGATGCGTTCGCGCGCGCGCGAGCCCGGCTCCTCGAGCTCGAGCACCGGCAGCTCGCAGGCGCGCACGTTGGCGCAGAAGCGCTCCATGCCGTAGATCTCCGCCAGGTGCCAGGCCTGGCCGATGGTGCGCCCCAGGGTGGTGACCACGCTGAAGCGGCTGCCGACCATGCTGGCCAGGTGCATCGCGGCCTCGGCGATGCCCACCACCGGCCCGCGCGCGAGCTCGCGCGCGGCCTTCAGGCCCGGGTCGCCGAAGCAGGCGATCACGTAGCCGTCGATGCCGTCGCGCTCGCCGGCCGCGATCTCCTGCAGCAGGCCGGGCACGGCCAGCGCCTCGTCGTAGTGGCTCTCGATGGACACCGGGCCCATGGCCGGGCTCACGGCCACGATCTCGGTGCCGGCGTGCGCCACCGCGCGGGCGCAGGCACCGATCTTCTCGGTCATGCTCCAGGTGGTGTTGGGGTTGATGATCTTGATGCGCACGGTGCGCTCCCTTTCTCTTGCAGTGTGTTCAGCTCTTGGTGTTGCGGTTCAGCAGCGCGTAGATCACGAAGCCCAGCGCCATGCCGATGAACCAGGCGTAGTTGGCCGCGCCGCGCAGGGTCGGCACCATCACGCACAGGATCGGCACGATCGCCGAGGGGATCAGCGCCTGGATCGCCTTCGGGTTGTAGCCGCCGCTGTACCAGTACTTGCCCTGCGTGCTCATGCTGTAGAGCGCATCCACGTCGATCTGCTGCTTGCGCACCAGGTAGTAGTCGGCGATCAGGATGCCGAACAGCGGGCCGATGAACGAGCCCAGCACGTCGAGCGTGTAGTGGATGACCTCGGGGCTGTTGTAGAGGTTCCACGGCGTGAGGAACACCGAGCCCACGGCGGCGATCATGCCGCCGGTGCGCCAGCTGATGTGCTGCGGCGCGACGTTCGAGAAGTCGAAGGCCGGCGAGACGAAGTTGGCGACGATGTTGATGCCGATGGTGGCGATCATGAAGGTCAGCGCGCCCAGCACCACGGCGGTGGTGCTGTCGATCTTGCCCACCGTGTGCACCGGGTCGGTGATCAGTTCGCCGAACACCGGCAGCGTGGCGGCGGTGGTGATCACGGTCAGCAGCGAGAAGAACACGAAGTTGATCGGCAGGCCCCAGAAGTTGCCCTTCTTCACCGCGTCGAAGCTCTTGCCGTAGCGCGAGAAGTCGCCGAAGTTGAGCATCGGGCCGCTGAAGTAGCTGACCACCAGCGCGATGGCCGACAGCATCACCGGCAGCGCGTCCCAGCCCTGGAACTTGATGCCGCCGAGGTTCAGGTCGATGTTCTTCCAGCCGGCCTTCCACACCAGCCAGCCGCACAGGATGGCCATCACCACGTAGACCGCCGGACCGGCCCAGTCGATGAACTTGCGGATCGCGTCCATGCCGTGCCAGAACACGAAGGCCTGCAGCACCCACATCACCATGAAGGCGACCCAGCCCAGCGTCGACAGGCCGACGAAGCCGTGCTGCGCCAGGTCGGCGTAGGGCGCGAGGTTGGGAAACATGTGCAGCGCCAGCACCATGAAGGCGGCCGAGGCGAGGTAGGTCTGCACGCCGTACCAGGCCACCGCGATCAGGCCGCGGATGATGGCCGGGATGTTGGCGCCGAGCACGCCGAAGGAGGCGCGGCACATCACGGGGTAGGGCGTGCCGGTCACCTGGCTGGGCTTGGCGACCAGGTTGCAGAAGATCTGCACGATCACGATGCCCACCAGCAGCGACACCAGCACCTGCCAGCTCGACAGGCCCAGCGCGAACAGGCTGCCGGCCGTGATGTAGCCGCCCACGCTGTGCACGTCGGACATCCAGAACGCGAAGATGTTGTACTGCCCCCAGGTCTGCTTCTTGAGCGGCGCGAGGTCCTCGTTGGTCAGGCGCGGGTGGTAGCCGGGCTTGATGAGGGCATTCGATTCGGCATGCGCCGGGGCGCTGGCTGCGCTGGCCCCGGCGGGCGTCTGGCTGACGGCTGTGCTCATGGTCTTTACCTCGTCTCTTCGATTGGGTTGCGTTGGAGGACCTGCTTGCGACGCAATTTGTGCGCCCGTTTTTGAGTTCGTTATTTGTATACAAAAACTGAGCACAATCAAGATCATCCAGATATTCATATATCCGTAGATTCCCTGAGACGCCGGCGGGCGGGTGCGGACCGCTGCTGCAAGAAAAAGAGCGCCGGGCCCAGGGGCCACGGCGCTCTCGCGCGGAAAGGGAGGGGGAAGACGGGCCGGGCCTACTTCGCCGCCACCTTCACGAACACCGGGTTCGAATAGAACCAGAGGTCGGCGTAGTTGCGCGCGTTGATCGCGTTGAAGCGCGCCACGTTGTCGTTGCCCTCGGTTCGCGCGTCGGGCAGCGGCTCGCCGTTGGCGGTCTCGCCGGGCACGTCGGTCCCCAGGTTGGTGCCGCGCAGCCGGAAGTACTGGTTGGCGCCGGCCTTCACGGTGAAGCTGGCGGCGTAGTAGCCCTCGGCGTCGAGCTTCCAGTCGGCGCGTGTGAAGCGCTTGACGACGCGTGTCGACGGATTGGTCGCGCGGTCGTAGCCGGGCGTGCCGGGCTGCTCGCGGCCGGTCACGTCGCCCGCGATCAGGTCGATGTGGTCTACCACGGGCTTGACGTTGGCGTAGAGGCCGCTGCCGAGCTGGTACTCGAAGTTGTTGCGCTCGGGGCTCCGGAAGCGCACGGTGATCCGCAGCTCCTCGCCCGCGGCGGCCGCGAGTTCGCTGCCCATCCGGCCGGCGCCCTTGCTGCCTTCCACCCGGAAGTCGAGCGCATCGATCAGGTCGCCGTTGACCGCGAACAGCCGGCCCGCGCGCATCGCCGCGAGCAGCGACTTCGGATCCTTGATGTCGCCGAACAGGTGGTTCTTGGCGTACTCGCCGGGCGCGTAGCCGCTGCTGTAGAGGCCCTGCGAGGTGGTGAAGTGGTAGTCGGAGTCGGCCACGTTCCAGATCCGGCGGCCTTCCGACAGCAACGCGTCCCAGGTGCCGCCGAGCTTGGCCACCAGGTAGTCGACGCCGCCATAGGTGCGCGAGGGCAGGTTGGCGTCGAGGTAGGCGCTGTTGTAGCCGCCGCGGTCGGGCTCCATCTGGTTGCCGACCATGCCTTCGAGCGAGAACACGATGTCGGGCGCGAGGTCGTTCATCTCGCGCAGCTGCGCGATCGTGTACTTGCCGGGGTTGCGCGAGGGATGGTTGATCTGCAGGTAGCTGGTGGCCGGGTAGTTCTTCTTGAGCCAGGCCACGGCCTGCATCGTCTCGGCATGGGTGTTGTAGCCGGTGCCGGCCTTCGGGCCCCAGGCGGCCACGTCGGCGGCCGGGAACAGCGCGGCGTCGCGGTTGGTGAACAGGTATTCGAACTGGCTCACGGCCTTGAGCGCGGCGTCCGACATCGGGCTGTCGGTCAGGATGCCGACGTTGCCGTGATCGTGCGCGGGCATGTCCCACTCGGCCGAGGCGAAGATGGTCTTGTCGGCGTACTTGCCGCCGGCCTGCAGCGCCTTGATGCGTGGCACCTGGTACTTGGCCATGCCCTCGGAGAAGGGGATCTGCGCCGGCAGCTTGTTGCCGGCGTTGTCGTAGGACGAGAGGCGCAGGTGGTCCGAGATCGCGACCCAGTCCAGGCCGAAGCGGTCGAAGGCCTTGGCCAGCACCTGGTCGAGCGTGGAGATCTGCTGCGTGTCGTCCGACTGCCAGGTGTGGACGTGCAGGTCGCCGACGGTCCAGCGGCCGGCTTCGGCGGCCGGCGCGGGCGGCGGGGCCGGGGGCGCGGGTGCCGGGGCGGGCGCCGGCGCGGCGGGCAGGCCGCCGAACAGCACGCCGCTGTCGGAACCGCCGCCGCAGCCGGCGAGCAGGGCCGTGCCGAGCACGAGCGAGAAGGCGAGGCGCGACAGCGGCAGGCCGGGGAGGGAAGGCAGGGATTTCATGAAGACGGAAACAGGAACGCGGAGAGGAGCACGAGGCAGCCACGACGATGTCGCGACGCTCGGGGACGGACCCGGCGCGCGGGCGCCGGGAACGCGCTGCAGTCTCGGTGCGCGCCATGACGCGCCCATGAAAGATTTTTGAAAGTCACGCCGCCGTCATGCCCGCGGCATGACCCGCGACATCAGCCCGTCACCGCATCGTCGGCCTGCGCCTGGAACATGCGCGTGAAGTCGCAGCAGGACTGCGCGAGCATCACGATCGACGAGGTCAGCGCGCTGCGGTGCTCGCCCTTGTGCATCGCCACGTAGCGCACCACCGGCAGGGCCGGCGCCACCTCGATCTCGGCCAGCATGCCGGCGGCCACCATCGGCCGCAGGCATTCGCGCGGCAGGTAGCTCACGCCCAGGCCCGACACCGTGAGGCCGACCAGCGCGATCAGGTTGCTGACCACGATGGTGTCGGCCGGCTGCACGCCCTGTTCCTTCATCCAGGCGTCGTAGGCGCGGCCCGTGCCCGAGTTGCCGCCCTGCACCAGCATGCGCTGGCGCGCCAGCTCGTGCAGCCGCAGCGGCGCGTCGACGGGCACCACGCCGGGCTTGCACATCCAGGCGCTCTTCACCTCGCCGATCGCCTTGCTCGCCATGCGCGCGTCGGCGAAGCTGTCGGGCAGGAACACCAGGTCGAGCTCGTCGGCCAGCAGTTTGTCGCGCAGCTGCAGGCTGTCGTCGACGTCGGGCTCGAGGATCACCTTCGGGTAGTGCTGCTGGATCAGCCGCACCAGCCGCGGCAGCCAGGTCATGGCCGTGAGCTCGGTTACGCCGATGCGCAGCCGGCGCTCCACCACGCCGGGCTTGCCGAACTGCTCGACTGCCGCGTCGCGCTGCGCCAGCAGCTTCTGCGCGAGCACGTACATCTCCTCGCCCTTCTCGGTGAGCCGTGCGCTGCGCTGGCTGCGGTCGAACAGCTCGGTGTCGAACAGCGCCTCGAGCTCGTGCACCCGCTTCGACACCGCCGACTGCGAGGTGTGGAGCTGGTTCGCGGCCTGCGCGAAGCCGCCCAGGCGGGCGATCCAGTACAGGGCCTCGAGCTGCTTGAAGGTCATCATGGCGGTGCGTTCCTTGGGCGACAGAACACTTTAAGCGATCTTTTTCGATGAATAAAAATCGCTTTTGGAAACTTGAAGCCGCGCCGAAGATGCGCTCCGAACCGGTTGCGCCCACCACTTTCGTATTCAACCCACACGGCCAAGGACTTCACCATGCACTTCCCACGCCCCGCCGCACTCGGCATCGCCCTCGTAGTGGCCTGCGGCGTCGCCGCCGCCCAGGACAGCGGCACGCTGCGCAAGATCAAGGACAGCGGCACCATCCAGATCGGCAGCCGCGACACCCAGATCCCGTTCTCGTACAAGACCAGCGCCGACGCGGCGCCGATCGGCTTCACCAACGAGATCTGCCTGAAGATCGTCGAGGCGGTGAAGGCGAAGCTGAACCTGCCGAAGCTCGACGTGCGCTACACGCTGCTGAACTCCACCAACCGCATCCCGCTGCTGCAGAACGGCACCGTGGACCTCGACTGCGCGACCACCACCAACACCACGCAGCGCCAGCAGCAGGTGGACTTCGCACCCAGCCATTTCGTCACCAACATCACGGCGGCGGTCAAGAAGAGTTCGGGCATCAACAGCTTCGCCGACCTGCAGGGCAAGACCGTGGCCACCGTGGCCGGCAGCACCTCGATCCAGCTGCTGCGCGGCGCGCGCAAGAACGGCATCGACGTGCAGGAGATCGCGGGCAAGGACACAGCCGATGCCTTCCTGCTGCTCGCGAGCGACCGTGCCGCCGCCTACGTGCTCGACGACGTGCAGCTCGCCGGCCTGATCGCCAACCAGCCCAACGCGGGCGACTACAAGCTGCTGAAGGAATCGCTGCGCCAGGAGCCCTACGGGATCATGCTGCGCAAGGACGATCCCGAGTTCAAGGCGATCGTCGACCAGACCGTGGCCGGCCTCATGAAGTCGGGCGAGATCGACAAGCTCTATGCGCGCTGGTTCACGCAGCCGATCCCGCCGCGCAACGTGAGCCTCGACTTCCCGATGTCGGACGCGGTGCGCGAGACCTACAAGAACCCGAACAACAAGGGCGTGTGAGCGTGAGCGCTTCTTCTTCCTTTTCTTCCCCGAACGGTGCGCGGCATCCGCGCGGCCTGGCCTTCTCCGACGCGCTGATGCGCGAGGTGCGCGAGCGCTTCCTGCTCGTGGAGCGCGACCACCACGGGCGCGAGCGCCTGTACTTCGACAACGCGGGCGGCTCGTTCCGGCTCAAGGCCGCCATCGAGCGCTTCGCGGCCATCGACGCGGTGCCCGACAACACCGAGCGCATCCACGAGACCGCGCTCGAGCTGCAGGCCGTGCAGGCGCGCGGCTGGGACGACGTGCGCACCATCCTCAATGTCGAGGGCGGCAGCATCTTCGCGGCGCTCACCGCCTCGGGCGCCATGTTCGACATGGTGCGCGCGGTGGCCGAGAACGTGGGCGGCACGAACATGGTGACCACCGTGCTCGAGCATCCCTCGGCCTACGACGCGATGGCGCTCTATGCCGAGCGCACCGGCCGCGAATTGCGCGTGGCGCGCAGCAACCCCGAGACCGGCGGCATCGACGTCGACGAGATCGTGCGGCTGGTCGATGCCAACACCTGCCTGCTCAACGTGATCTACGCCTCGAACATCTCGGGCGCGAAGCTCGACATCGAGGCCATCGTGCGGCGCGCGCGCGAGGTCAAGCCCGATCTCTACATCGTGGTGGACGCGGTGCAGCATGCGCCGCACGGGCTGATCGATCTGCAGAAGACGCCGGTGGACGGCATCAACCTCGCGCCCTACAAGTTCTTCGGCTGCCGCGGCTCGGGCATCGCCTGGATGTCGGAGCGCGCCGCGGCCCTGCCGCACCACAAGCTCGCGGGCAAGAAGGCCGGCCACTGGGACCTCGGCAGCGTGGCGCCCTGGCAGTTCGCGGTGGTCAGCGAGATCGTCGACTACGTCTGCTGGCTCGGCGGCCACTTCAGCGAGGCCACCGGGCGGCGCGAGCTGTTCGCGGCCGGCATCGCCCACATCGAGCTGCACGAACGCGCGCTGCTGGCAGCGCTGCTCGAGGGCGTGGACGGCCAGCCGGGCCTGCGCGCCATGCCGGGCGTGCGCGTGTTCCTCGACCACCCGGACCTGAGCCGGCGCGACCTGATCCTGGGCATCGGCTTCGACGGTCTCGACTGCACGCGCGCCGTGCACGAGTACGGGCTGCGCGGCGTCACGGTCTACGAGCGCACGGCCGCGAGCATCTACTCGAAGCGCATGCTAGATTCCTTCGGGCTCGAGGGCACGGTGCGCGTGTCGCCGCTGCACTGCAACTCGATGGCGGAAATGGCGCGCTTCCTCCAGGTGACGCAGGAGATCGCGCGCGCGTTCGCGACGGCGGACTGAGGCAAGGGGCGCCGCGGCGGGATCACTGGCGTACAAGACGCCCGCGCGCGGGCGTCCTATCGTGAGGCGGTCTTCCATTTTCGTGAACCGCCTCCCGATGCCCACCCCGTTCTCGCCCCCCTTCACCGCCTCCGGCCGCAGCGCGCTCGTGCAGGCGCCGCCCTGGCACTATGCCGGCTGGCTGGTCAACGTGGCCTTCGCCTTCGAGGCCGAACGCGCCGCCGCGCTGCTGCCCGCCGGGCTCGGCCGGGCCACCGGCCAGGGCTGCGTGCATTTCGCCGACTGGCAGTTCTGCGGCGCCGATGGCGCGGAGCTGCTCGATCCCGTCTATGCGCAGTACCGCGAGACCATCGTGGTGCTCGAGATCGAAGGCCCGCCGGGCGAACAGCGTTTCTATTGCCCCTTCATCTACGTCGACCAGGACATCTCGCTGCTGCGCGGCTGGCTGCAGGGCTGGCCCAAGAAGATCGGCCAGACCTGGGTCACGCGCAGCCTGCCGATCGCCCATCCGGCGGCCGCGTCGCTGGGCCGCGGCGGCCGGCTCGGCGCCAGCCTCAGCGTGAAGGAGCGCCGGCTGGTCGATGCCAGCGTCACATTGAACGGCGAGCCCGGCGAACGGCTGGGCTTCCTGCGCGCGCCGACCATCGGCGCAATCGGCTGGCCCGACCTGACGCGGCCGCGGGAGGTGCCGGTGCCGCGCCACCTGCGCGCCGACATCGTCGACCGCGTGGAGTCGGGCTGGAGCGCGGGCAGCGCCACCTTGCGCTTCCACGACCATCCGGTGGAGGAGCTTTCGCTGCTCGGCGAGGTGCGCGCCACGCAGGCCACGGCCGGCTGGATGGGGCTCACGGTGCGCGGTGCCTTCGCCGCCTAGGTCGACGCCGATGCCCGCGGCGATCGTGTCGAGGGCGCTGCTGCGCTACCCTCGCGCGATGACCGCCGTCGCCGCGCCGCCGCCGTCCTCCCGCCTGGTCGTGCTGCCCTCGGGCGAGGGCCTGCGCGTGGAGGCGCTGTTCGCGGCCGAGCCGCGCGCCCGCTTCGCGCCGCACTGGCATCCCGAATGGAGCGTGGGCGCCATCCTCGAGGGCCACTGCGAGTTCACCTGCGATGGCGAGGCGCTCGTGGCCCATGCGGGCGAGCTGGTGCTGATGGCGCCCTACATGCTGCACACCGCGGGCGTGAGCCGGCGCAGCTTCCGCATGGTGATGCTCTATGTGCCGCACGGCTGGGTCGCGGCGCGGCTGGGTTGGCCAGCGGATTCGCGCGGGGCCTTGCGGTGCAAGGTGCTGCCCGATTCGGAACTGGCCGGGGCCCTCGCTGCCGCCGCCACGGCAGCGGACGGCGCGGGCATCGCCCGCCTGGTCGAGCGCATCCTGCGTGCCCAGACCGGCCCCGAACTCATGGCGCTGCAGCCGCCGGCGCCCGATGCGCGCGTGGCGGAGATCTGCGCGCTGCTCGCCGGGGAGGATGCCTGCCGCATCGATCCGGCCGCGCTCGCGCGCCGCATGGGCGTGTCGCGCGAGCACTTCCAGCGTGCCTTTCGCGAGGCCGTGGGCATGACGCCCGCGCACTACGCGCGGCATGCGCGCATCGGCCGCGCCAAGGCGCTGCTGCGCGAGGGCGTGGCCCTGAAGGACGTGGCGGCCGAATGCGGCTTCGCCGACCAGGCGCATTTCTCGCGCTGGTTCCGGCGCTGCTTCGGGGTGGCGCCGGGGCGGTATCGCGTGGCCGCCTGAGACTCAGGCCAGCAGGTCGCTCAGCGTGCGCGCGATCACCTTGGTCGCGCGCCGCAGGTCCTCGAGCACCACGCGTTCGTCGCTGCGCTTGGCATGCGACTCGAGCACGGTGCGCGGGCCGGCGCCGTAGATCACGCCCGGAATGCCGGCCTCGCCATAGAGGCGAACGTCGGTGTACAGCGGCGTGCCCATGGCCTTGATCGGCTCGCCGAACAGTTCGCCGCCATGCTTCTGGATCGCCTCGACCAGCGGCTTGTTGCCCGCCAGCGGCTTCATCGAATTGGCCAGCAGCAGGCGCTTGATCTCGACCGTGATGCCCGGGAACGAGGCCGCCGCGTCGGCGATGACCTGGCGGATCGAGGCCTCGACCTCGACCGGGTTCTCCTCGGGGATCATGCGGCGGTCGAGCTTGAACACGACCTTGCCGGGCACGACGTTGGTGTTGGTGCCGCCCTCGATGCGGCCGACGTTGAGGTAGGGGTGCGTGATGCCCTCGACCTGCGAGCTGACCTGCTGGTAGAGCGTGTTCTGCGCATAGAGCGCTTCGAGGATCTTCACCGCGCCCTGCAGCGCGTCGATGCCGGTGGAGGGAATGGCGGCATGCGCCATCTTGCCGTGCACCGTCACTTCCATCTGCAGGCAGCCGTTGTGGGCCGTGACCACCTCGTAGCTGAAGCCCGCGGCGATCATGAGGTCGGGCTTGGTCAGGCCGTTCTTCAGCAGCCAGCCCGGGCCGAGGATGCCGCCGAATTCCTCGTCGTAGGTGAAGTGCAGTTCGACGCCGCCCCTGGTCGGCTTCGCGACCGCTTCGAGCGCGCGCAGCGCGAAGGTGAAGCTCGCGAAGTCGCTCTTGCTCACGGCGGCCGCGCGGCCGTAGAGCGAGCCGTCGGCGATCTCGCCGCCGTAGGGGTCATGGGTCCAGCCCTCGCCGGGCGGCACCACGTCGCCGTGCGCGTTGAGCGCCACAGTGCGGCCGCCGTCGCCGTCCTTGCCGTATTTGCGGCGCACGATCAGGTTGGTGATCGATTCGAGGCCGTAGTCCTTCACGTCCTGCGCGGGCACGGCGTGCTTCTCGGCCACGAGGCCGAAGCCCTCGAGCAGTTCGGCGGTGCGCTCGGCATGCGGCGCGTTGTTGCCGGGCGGGGTGTCGGTGGGCACCTGCACCAGTTGCTGCAGGAACTTCACTTCCTCGTCGAAGTGGGCGTCGATCCAGGCGTCGAGCTTTGCGTAGTCGGTCATGGGGTTCAGGCGGCGCTCGGCGCGCCGTTCAGGTTGTCGAGCAGATGCTGGAAGGCTTGCACCGCCAGCTCCATGTCGTCGTTGGTGCTCGATTCGAGCGGGTTGTGGCTGATGCCGGAGTTGATGCCGCGCACGAACAGCATGGCCTGCGGCATCACCTCGTGCAGCTTCATCGCGTCGTGGCCGGCGCCGCTGGGCATGCGGAACAGCGGCACGCCGAGCGAATCGACCGCGCGTTCCCAGCGCTGCTGCCATTCGGGCGCGCTCGGCGCGGCCGAGGCACGCATGGTCTCCTCGAGCGTGTGGCGTACGCCGCGGCGCTCGCAGATGTCCTGCAGCGCCTTCACCACGTCGTCGGCGAGCGCGTCGCGCTGCGCGTCGTTGGGCGCGCGCAGGTCGAGGCTGAACTTGCAGCGCCCGGGCACCACGTTGATCGAGCCGCTCGGCACCTCGAGCATGCCGACGGTGCCGACCGAGTCGCCATCCTTGGCGGCGCGCTGCTCGGTGTAGAGGATCAGCTCGGCCACGGCCGCGGCGGCGTCGCGGCGGCGGTCCATCGGCGTGGTGCCCGCATGGCTGGCCATGCCGATCACCTCGCCCACGTAGCGCACGCTGCCGTTGATCGAGGTCACGATGCCCAGCGGGATGTCGAGCTCGTTGAGCACCGGGCCCTGCTCGATGTGCACCTCGACGAAGCCCAGGTACTTCGAGGGATCGCGCTGCGCCTTGGCGATGTCTTCCTCGCGCAGGCCCGCATGGGCGCGCGCCTCGCGCATGGTGATGCCGTCGGCGTCCTTCTGGTCGAGCCAGGCCGGGTTGAAGTGGCCGATCAGCGCGCCCGAACCGAGGAAGGTGGCCTTGTAGCGCTGGCCTTCCTCCTCGGCGAAGCCCACCACCTCGAAGGCGAAGGGCAGGCGGCGGTTCTGGCGCTTGAGCTCGCGCACGCAGGCCATGGGCACGAAGATGCCGAGCCGGCCGTCGTACTTGCCGCCGTTGCGCACGGTGTCGTAGTGCGAGCCCGTGAGCAGCGTCTTCGCATCGGGCGTCGCGCCCTCGTAGCGGCCCACCACGTTGCCGACCGCGTCGATCTCCACCGAATCGAAGCCGGCCTCGCGCATCTCGCGCGCGATCTGCGCGGCGCAGGCGCGGTGCGCGTCGGTCAGGTAGGTCACGGTGAGCTGGCCCTTCTCGGCGAAGCCCGGGTCGCTGTGCACCGCGAGCGCCTCCTGCCAGTCCCACACGTGGTTGCCGAGCGCCGGCTCGGTGCCGAACTTGTCGTTCAGGCGGATCTCGGCGATGCGGTGGATGTTGCGCAGCGCCTCGGCGAGCTCGAAGTCGGGATGGTTGTAGGCGCGGCGCTCGAAGGTGTCGATGATCTCGCGCTTGGACAGGCCCGTGCCGCGCGGGCCGCGCACCGCGAGGATGAAGGGGAAGCCGAACTTCGCGTTGTAGTCGGCGTTGAGCCGCTGGATCTTCGCGAACTCCTCGGGCGTGCAGTCGGTAAGGCCCGCCTTGCCCTGCTCGTTGGTCGACTCGGCCGTCAGCGTCTTGCTGACCATCGCCTTGCCCGCGAGCTCGGGGTGGGCGCGGATCAGGGCCAGGCGCTCTTCCCTGGTGGCCGTGTTCACGGCCTGCGCGAGCGCGTACTTCAGGTGCTGCAGCGAACGGAACGGGCGCGCGGTCAGCGCCTGGCGCGCGATCCACGGCGAGTGCTCGTAGGTGCCGTCGAGCAGCGCGACGGCTTCGTCGGCGCCCGCGGCGTTCAGTTGTTCGATGGTCAGGCTCATGGCGTGTGTCCTCCGTGTGAATCAAGCTTGCGAGGCTTGGGAAGAGGCTTCGAACGGATGGGTCTTCTTCCAGTGCCGCGCGATGTCGACGCGGCGGCAGACCCACACCCGCTCGTGGCTGGCGATGTGATCGAGAAAGCGCTGCAGCGCCACGATGCGGCCCGGGCGCCCGAGCAGGCGGCAGTGCATGCCGATGCTCATCATCTTCGGCGCCTCGTCGCCCTCGGCGTAGAGCGCGTCGAAGCTGTCCTTCATGTACTGGAAGAAGGGATCGGCGTGCGAGTAGCCCTGCGGCAGCGCGAAGCGCATGTCGTTGCAGTCGAGCGTGTAGGGCACGATGAGCTGCGGCACGGTGCTGCCGTCGGTCTTGCGCACCTTCATCCAGAACGGCAGGTCGTCGCCGTAGTAGTCGCTGTCGTACTCGAAGCCGCCGTAGTCGGCCACCAGCCGGCGCGTGCGCGGGCTGTCGCGGCCGGTGTACCAGCCCAGGGCGCGCTCGCCCGTGAGCTTCTCGATCGCCTCCATGCCCAGGCGCATGTGCTCGCGCTCGGTGGCCTCGTCGATGTTCTGGTAGTGGATCCAGCGCCAGCCGTGGCAGGCGATCTCGTGGCCCAGTTCCTTGAAGGCGGCCGTGAGCTCGGGATGGCGCTCGAGCGCCATGCCGACGCCGAACACGGTGAGCGGCAGGCCGCGCTTCTCGAACTCGCGCAAGAGGCGCCACACGCCCACGCGCGAGCCGTACTCGTAGATGCCTTCCATGCTGATGTGGCGGTCGGGGTAGCTCGCGGGATTGAACATCTCCGAGAGGAACTGTTCCGAGCCGGCGTCGCCGTGCAGCGTGGCGTTCTCGCCGCCTTCCTCGTAGTTGAGGACGAACTGCACCGCGATGCGCGCGTTGCCGGGCCACTGCGCGTGGGGCGGGTTGCGGCCGTAGCCGACGAGGTCGCGCGGGTAGGGCAGGGTGGTGTCGTAGACGGTCATGGTGGAAGGGGTCAGGACAATGCGAGGGAGATGTCGCTGGTGGGCACCTTGCGGTCGAACACCAGGTTGGCCTCGACGTGCTGCAGGTGCTCGGTCATCAGGCGCACGGCGCGTTCCTCGTCGCGCGCGGCCAGCGCCTTGACGATGTCGGCGTGCTCGTCGTTCGAATGCTCGGCGGCGCTGGTGCTCTGGTACATGAGCGTGATGAGGGCGCAGCGCGAGATCAGCTCGCCGAGGATCTGCGCCAGCACCTGGTTGCCCATGAGCTCGGCCATGCGCACGTGGAAGTCGCCGAGCAGCTCGGTGCGGCCCGAGACGTCCTCGCCCGACACGGCCGATTTCTCGAGCGCCACGTGTTCCTTGAGCGCCTTGATCTTGGCCGGCGTGACGGTGCGCACGAACTCGCGCGTCATCTCGGCCTCGAGCATGCGGCGCACCGCGAACACCTGCTTGGCCTCGTCGACCGCGGGTGCCGCCACGAAGGCGCCGCGCGCGGGCTCGAGCCGGATCAGCTTGTTCTGCGCGAGCTGGAACAGCGCCTGGCGCACCAGCGTGCGCGACACGCCGAAATGGTCCGCCAGCTTCTGCTCGGCCAGCTTGGTGCCGGGCTGAAGCCGGTGGTCGACGATCGCGCGGGTGAGCGCATCGACGATCGAACGGGTGGTGGAGGACTCCATGTTTTTCATGATAGACCGAAAGCCGACAACTGTATACACTTTTGTCCACCGGAATATCCCGCACTCTCACCTGACCGACCGAAGGAAACTCCCATGGGCCTGAGCACCCACGTACTGGACACGATGCATGGCGGCCCCGCGGCCGGCATGGAGGTCGCGCTCTTCACCACCGCCGGCGACACGGCCACGCTGGTCAAGCGCTTCACGCTGAATGCCGACGGCCGCAGCGACGGCCCGCTCTACGACAACAGCACGCTGAAGACCGGCACCTACCGGCTGGTGTTCGACGTGGCGGGGTACTTCAAGGCGCGCGGCGTGGCGCTGCCCGAGCCGAACTTCCTCAACAAGGTGTCGCTGGACTTCGGCGTGGCGCATGCCGACCAGCACTACCACGTGCCGCTCTTGGTGAGCCCGTGGAGCTATTCGACCTACCGGGGGTCGTGAACGCCGACAGCGTGACTGTCGGAGGCTTTTCGCCGCTCCCCGTCCGGAGAGCGGCGGGGGCGCTACTGCTGCAGCTGCCCTTCGGTCAGCGTGTCGAGCTGGAAGCGCCCGCTCTTGTCCCAGAGCCAGGTGTCGGTCCACACGACCGGCCCGAGCCGCGACGCGGCCGGGAAGGGCGCGGCCTGCAGCACGGTGCGCTCGATCTCGGCGATGACCTCGGGCGCATGCTGGGGCGCGCGCAGCCAGTGCAGCGAGACCACGCGGCCCCCGCCGTCGAGGTTGACCTGCAGCGTGCCGACCGCGTAGAGCACCGGCGGCAGTTGCCCGCCATAGATGCGGCGGCTGTTGAGGTCGTAGACATGGCGCGCGGCGTCGCGCCGGTAGTCGCGCGCGCTGGTGGCATTCGATGCGCGCGGCGCCGGCCGGCCGCTGGCGCCGGGTTCGGCGGTGGCCTTGCTCAGTTGACCGGGCACCGAACCGGTGGTGCCGCATCCGGCGAGCCAGAGTGCGGCGAGGAAAGACACCGCCAGGGCAAGGCGGCGCGTCGTGGGCTGAAAATTCATCGCCGGGTTTATACCGTGAGTCCCTCACTCGCCGGCAACCGAAGGTATCCCTCATGAACGGCGCGGTCGACCAACTGCTGGCCCGTCTTCGCGACGAAGACGCGGTGCTGGTGCGCGTCGAATCCACGCAGGGCTCGGCGCCGCGCGAGGCCGGCACCTGGATGGCGGTCTGGGCCGAGGGCCTCACGGCCACCATCGGCGGCGGCCAGCTCGAGTTCCAGGCCACGCAGGAAGCGCGCGAGCTGCTGGCCGGCGCGCGCGCGATGGAGGGCATCCAGCGCTATCCGCTGGGCCCGAGCCTGGGCCAGTGCTGCGGCGGCGTGGTGTTCCTCTCGTTCCGGCGCGTCTCGGCCACCGACATCCCCGAGCTGAGGCGCGCGCTGGTCGAGCGTTTGCGGCCGGTGGCGCTGTTCGGCGGCGGCCATGTGGGCGCGGCGATCGCGCGGCTGCTCGCGGGCCTGCCGTTCTCGGTGCGCTGGATCGACAGCCGCGACGGCGTGTTCCCCGAAGAACTGCCCGCCCAGGTCGAGACCGAGCATTCCGAGCCGGTGCAGGACGCGGTGGCCTCGCTCGCGCCCGGCAGCCGCGTGCTGATCATGAGCTTCAGCCATGCCGAGGACCTCGACATCGTGATCGCCTGCCTGCGCCGCCTGCGCGAGCGCGACGACCTGCCCTACATCGGCCTGATCGGCAGCAAGACCAAGTGGGCCACCTTCAGCCACCGGCTCGAGGCGCGCGGCTTCACGGCGGCCGAGCTGGCGCGCGTCACCTGTCCGATCGGCGTGCCGGGCATCACGGGCAAGGAGCCCGAGGTGATCGCGGTCGCGGTGGCGGCACAGTTGTTGCAATCGCTGGGCTGAGCCGGGCGCTTCGGTGCACGAACAGGGTTTTCCCGGCACCGGCTCCGCAAAAAACCACGCCGCCCCACGCCAAAACTGTATACACTTTCAGTCCACAAGTATCTGCCGCAGCGGAGCGAGGCCCACCCGGAGCCTGCGTTCGCGGCACTTTCTCTGCTTACAGCGCCCGCAGTGGTGAGCAGGACGAAGACATCCGCGCCCGGCGTTCCCCCGCGCCGAGCGGATTGAGAGAGCACCTCATGGAAAGCTACTACCTCGACTGGGCCAACCTGCTGCTGCGCTGGGTCCACGTCATCACCGCCATCGCCTGGATCGGCGCCTCCTTCTACTTCGTGATGCTGGACAACAGCCTCGAGAAGCCGCAGGACCAGGAATCGCTCGACAAGGGCGTGGGCGGCGAGCAGTGGGCCGTGCACGGCGGCGGCTTCTACAACATGCAGAAGTACCTGCTGGCGCCCAAGAAGCTGCCCGACCACCTGCACTGGTCGTACTGGGAGAGCTACTCCACATGGCTCACGGGCTTCGCGCTCTTCACCATGTCGTACCTCTGGAATGCCAGCACCTACCTGATCGACAAGTCGAAGATGGACTGGCAGCCGGGCGCGGCGATCGCCGTGGCGCTGGCCTTCCTGGTCGTGTTCTGGATGGTCTACGACAGCATCTGCCAGCTGTTCGGCCGGCGCAAGAACGGCGACACCATCGTCGGCGTGCTGGTCGCGATCTTCGTGGCCTTCGCGGCCTGGCTGGCCTGCCAGTGGTTCGCGGGCCGCGCGGCCTTCCTGCTGGTCGGCGCCATGATGGCCACGACCATGAGCGGCAACGTGTTCTTCTGGATCATCCCGGGCCAGCGCAAGAACGTGCAGGCCCTGCGCGAAGGCCGCCCGGTCGACCCGGTGCACGGCCAGCGCGGCAAGCAGCGCAGCGTGCACAACACCTACTTCACGCTGCCGGTGCTGTTCGCGATGTTGAGCAACCACTACAGCTTCACCTACACCCACAAGTACAACTGGATCGTGCTGCTGCTGATCATGCTCGGCGGCGCGGCGATCCGGCAGTTCTTCGTGGTGCGCCACCGCTTCAAGCTCGGCAACGCGCGCAACCCGCTGCCCTATGCGATGGTCGGCGTGGCCGTGCTCGGCCTCACCATCGTCTGGATGAAGCCCGAGCCCGCCGCCCCCGTGGCCGCCGCCGCGCCGAGCGCGCCGGCCGTGGCCTACCAGGACGTGCAGAAGGTGCTCGAGCAGCGCTGCTACATGTGCCACGGCGCGAGCGTGCAGATGAAGAACGTGCGCGTCGACTCGCCCGAGCAGGTGAGCGCCCACGCTCAGGCCATCTACCAGCAGGTGGTGGTCACGAAGATCATGCCGATGAACAACGCCACCTCGATCACCGACGAGGAGCGTGCACTGATCGGCCGCTGGTTCCAGGGCGGCGCAAAGACGACGAACTAGACCGCGGTCAAGAGGGCGGACCTCGGTTCGCCGCAAAATGCAGGCCCCGGAGACAACGCCACCCATGACCGCCAAGACCCCGCCCCCCTCGCTGCAAGACGCGACCGCTCCCGATCCCCGCCAGGCGCCGCGCGCCTTCCTCGAACACCTCTACCGCGTCGCGGTCGACCGCGCGCTGCCGCTGTCCACCCTGGGCGCGCACCTGCCCAAGCCGCCCAAGGGCCGCACGCTGGTGCTCGGCGCCGGCAAGGCCGGCGGTTCGATGGTGCAGGCGCTCGAGGCGCTGTGGCCGGCCGACGCGCCACTGTCGGGCCTGGTCGTCACGCGCTACGACCACATTCCGCCGCGGCCCGAGGGGCTGCCCAGCCGCATCGAGATCGTCGAGGCCGCGCATCCCGTGCCCGACGCGGCCGGCCAGCAGGCGGCCGAGCGCATCCTCGCGCTGACCGAAGGCCTGACCGCCGACGACCTCGTGCTGTGCCTGATCTCGGGCGGCGGCTCCTCGCTGCTGGTGCTGCCGGCCGAGGGCCTGACGCTGGCCGACAAGCAGCGCATCAACAAGCAGCTGCTCGACAGCGGCGCCCACATCGGCGAGATGAACTGCGTGCGCAAGCACCTCTCGCGCATCAAGGGCGGCCGGCTCGCGGCGGCCTGCGCGCCGGCGCGCGTGGTCACGCTCACCATCAGCGACGTGCCCGGCGACGACCCGGCCGTGATCGCCAGCGGCCCCACCGTGCCCGACGCCACCACCTGCGCCGACGCGCTGGCCATCCTCGACCGCTACCGCATCGAGTTGCCGGCGCCGGTGCGCGCGCAGCTCGAGAGCGGCGCGCTCGAGACGCCCAAGCCCGGCGACGCCGTGTTCCAGGGCCACGAGACCCACATGATCGCCGCGCCGCAGCAGTCCCTCGAGGCGGCTGCCGCGGCCGCGCGCGCGGCCGGCATCGAGGCCCACATCCTCAGCGACGAGATGGAAGGCGAATCGCGCGAGGTCGGCAAGGTGCATGCCGCGCTCGCGCGCGCCGTGGCCCAGCGCGGCGCGCCGTTCGCCAGGCCCTGCGTGATCCTCTCGGGCGGCGAGACCACCGTCACCATCCGGCCGCGCCAGCCCGGCCAGGCCAAGGGCCGGGGCGGACGCGCGGGCGAGTTCTGCATGGGGCTCGCGGGGGCGCTGCTGGGCCAGGCCGATGTGTGGGCGCTGGCGGCCGACACCGACGGCATCGACGGCGTGGAGGACAACGCCGGCGCCTACGTCACGCCCGACACCCTGGCGCGCGCCGCCAACGCGGGCCGCAAGCTGTCCGACCACCTCGACCGCAACGACGCCTACGGCTACTTCGACGCCATCGGCGACCTGTTCGTGACCGGGCCGACGCACACCAACGTCAACGACTTCCGGGCGCTGCTGGTGCTCTGAGCACCGGCGCGCCAAACGCCCTTCCCCGGCGGGGGAGGCGGGCGGCCGCCTGCGCGCATCCCCGACTCGGGTTAACCTATGCGCCCCGGCAGCCCGCTGCCGCCCAGCCGCACGCGCCTTTCGGGGCGCCGTGCCGCCATCCGAACTCCCCGTTTCCACTCCCATCCCCTGCCGAAGGAAAAGCTCGCCATGACCGCCTCCTCCTATACCGACACCCGCCTGCTGATCGACAACGAATGGGTGGACGCCGCCAGCCGCAAGACCCTCGACGTGGTGAACCCGGCCACCGGCCAGGTCATCGGCAAGGTGGCGCATGCCGGCATCCCCGACCTCGACCGCGCCCTGGCGGCCGCCCAGCGCGGCTTCGACGCCTGGCGCAACACCCCGGCCCATGAGCGCGCCGCCGTCATGCGCCGCGCCGCCGGCCTGATCCGCGAACGCGCCGGCGACATCGCCAAGCTGCTGACGCAGGAACAGGGCAAGCCGCTGGCCGAAGCCAAGGGCGAGACCCTGGCCGCCGCCGACATCATCGAATGGTTCGCCGACGAAGGCCGCCGCGTCTACGGCCGCATCGTTCCCTCGCGCAACCTCGCGGCGCAGCAGCTGGTCATCAAGGAGCCCGTGGGCCCCGTGGCCGCCTTCACGCCCTGGAACTTCCCGATCAACCAGGTCGTGCGCAAGCTCGGCGCCGCGCTGGCCACCGGCTGCTCCTTCCTCGTGAAGGCGCCCGAGGAGACCCCCGCGTCGCCCGCCGCCCTGCTGCAGGCCTTCGTCGACGCCGGCATTCCTGCCGGCACCGTCGGCCTGGTGTTCGGCAACCCGGCCGAGATCTCGGCCTACCTGATCCCGCACCCGATCATCCGCAAGGTCACCTTCACCGGCTCGACCCCCGTCGGCAAGCAGCTCGCCGGCCTGGCCGGCCAGCACATGAAGCGCGTGACCATGGAACTGGGCGGCCACGCCCCGGTGATCGTGGCCGAGGACGCCGACGTCGCGCTGGCCGCCAAGGCCGCCGGTGCCGCCAAGTTCCGCAACGCGGGCCAGGTCTGCATCTCGCCGACCCGCTTCCTGGTGCACAACAGCATCCGCGAGGAATTCGCCAAGGCCATGGTCAAGCACGCCGAAGGCCTGAAGCTCGGCGACGGCCTGGCCGACGGCACCACCCTGGGCCCGCTGGCCAATGCGCGCCGTCTCACGGCCATGGCGCATGTGCTCGACGACGCCCGCAAGAAGGGCGCGACCATCGCCACCGGCGGCGAGCGCGTCGGCGATGCCGGCAACTTCTTCGCCCCCACCGTGCTGACCGACGTGCCGCTGGACGCCGACGTCTTCAACAACGAGCCCTTCGGCCCGATCGCCGCCATCCGTGGCTTCGACACGCTGGACGAGGCCATCGCCGAATCGAACCGCCTGCCCTTCGGCCTGGCCGGCTATGCGTTCACCAAGTCGATCAAGAACGCGCACCTGCTGAGCCAGAAGCTCGAACTCGGCATGCTGTGGGTCAACCAGCCCGCGACCCCGTCGCCCGAGATGCCGTTCGGCGGCGTGAAGGACTCGGGCTACGGCTCGGAAGGCGGTCCGGAGGCGCTCGAGGCCTACCTCAACACCAAGGCGGTGTCGATCCTCGGCGTCTGAGCGCGACGCTTCGATCCGCTGTCTCGAAGAGGGCGGCATCGCTGGAAGGCGATGCCGCTTTTTTCATGGCGCGCCGCGCAAGGGAGATCGTCAGAGAAACATCACGTCGGAGCGCAGCGCGTACTTGGTGCCGCGCGTCACCTCGGTGCCTTCGATGAATCAGCCATGGCCATCCAGCGACGCACGCGAAGTCGCATCGAACCCGACGCGCCCGCGCCAATTGCGTTTCTCGACCGCGCGCACGTTCGGCACATCGGCCAGCTGCAGCAGGTACTGCGCCAGCAGCGGCAGTTCGGCGTCTTCGCGCTCGCCGAGGAACTCGCGCACCGTGACCAGGTTGCCGTAGCTGCGCGCGTACTTCGCGGGCGTGTCGTCCACGGCGATGATCGATTCGAGCGGATAGCCGCGCGACTTGAGCTTCTGCAGGTTCTTCACGGTCTGGTAGCCGCCCGTGATCCAGTCGCGGGTGGTGGTGCAGCGCTTGCTCGACCAGAGGAAGGCCAGCTTGCCGGGCGGGAAGATCCGCTCCACGACCTGGGTGGCGTAGATCTCGCCCGAGGCAGTCCACACGCCGACCTCGAAGCGCTCGAACATGCGGGCCAGGAAGTCCGCGAGATGCGGCCGCAGGTAGACGTGGTAGCCCGCCACCCGGAAGTCTTCCGGGTGGTCGAGCGGCGTCTCCCGCGCGTGGATCAAGGTCTCGTCCAGGTCCAGCACCAGCAGCTTCGATGCGCCGGGCGTCGAGCCCGCGCGCACCGCGGCCGCGGGGCGGGCGGTCGATGCGGCATCGGGGATCGGCGGTCTGTCCATGGCGGTCCTGGGGAGCGGCGTGAGCGCACAGGATAGTGCGTTCGCTGCGCTTTCCGGCGACCGGGGCGCGTTCAGTCCTCCGCGCTCGCGTTCCAGAACGCCTGCTGCACCCCCTCCAGGGCCTCGAGCTCCGCGACCACCCGGTCGAGCTCCTCGGCCTCGACCGCGGTGGCATAGAGCGTGGCCTCGATCTCGGTGTCGGTGGCGCCGAAGGCATGCTGGTCGACGTCGCGCACCGGGTAGTTGGCTTCCTCGAGCAGCAGCAGCACCTGGTCCATCACCTCGGGCCGCGAGGCGCGCGTGCAGATCACGCGCACGGTGTAGCTGGCCTCGCCCGACTCCTCCTTCACCGGCTGTCGGTTGATGCGGTTGACCACGGGCCGCAGCAGGGTGTTGCTCGCGAGCACGAACAGCGCGGCGATCACGGCCTCGCCGATCAGGTCGGCGCCCGCGCAGGCGCCCACGGCGGCCGATCCCCACAGGGTGGCCGCGGTGTTGAGGCCCGTGATGTTGGCGCCTTCCTTCATGATCGCGCCCGCGCCGAGAAAGCCGATGCCCGAGACCACGTAGGCCGCCACGTGCACCGCGCCGTCGTGGCCGTGCAGGCGGTTGGCCATGTCGACGAACACGGCCGCGCCCACGGCCACCAGCGTGTTGGTGCGCAGCCCGGCGGTGCGCTGGCGCACCTGGCGCTCGAAGCCGATCAGCGAGCCCAGCACGAAGGCCGTGGACACGCTCAGCAGGGTGTCGAGCAGCGAAGGCAGGTTGAAGTTCTGTATTGCTTCCATGCGGATCTCCTCCTCGTCGTTCGCGAACCAGGGTAGCGGCGGCATGTGACAACCGCCACCCCCTTCTGTCGTCATCGGCTCATTGCCAGCCGTAGCGCCGCGCGTACCAGCCCTTGACCGCCTGCACCAGCGCCGCATAGCCACCGAGCATCAGCAAGAGCCACGGGAAGTAGCCGAGCGGCAGCGCCTCGAGCTTGAAGTAGTGCGCCACCGGGCCCATCGGCAGCCAGATGCCCACGGCCGCGATCGCCGCGCCCATGATCAAGAGCGGCCAGGCCGCGCGGCTTTGCAGGAACGGAATCCGGCGCGTGCGGATCAGGTGCACGATCAGCGTCTGCGAGAGCAGTCCCTCGACGAACCAGCCCGACTGGAACAGGGTCTGGTGCTCGGGCGAGTTGGCGGCGAACACGAACCACATCACGGCATAGGTCAGGATGTCGAACACCGAGCTCAGCGGCCCGAAGAACACCATGAAGCGGCCCAGGTCGCCCGGGTTCCAGCTCTGCGGCTTGCGCAGGAACTCCTCGTCGACGTTGTCGAACGGGATCGCGATCTGCGACACGTCGTACAGCAGGTTCTGCACCAGCAGGTGCAGCGGCAGCATCGGCAGGAAGGGCAGGAAGGCGCTCGCCACCAGCACCGAGAACACGTTGCCGAAGTTCGAGCTCGCGGTGAGCTTGATGTACTTGAGCATGTTCGCGAAGGTGCGGCGGCCCTCCACCACGCCCTGCTCGAGCACCATCAGGCTCTTCTCGAGCAGGATGATGTCGGCCGATTCCTTGGCCACGTCCACCGCGCCGTCGACCGAGATGCCGATGTCGGCCGCGCGCAGCGCGGGCGCGTCGTTGATCCCGTCGCCCATGAAGCCGACCACGTGGCCGTTGGCATGCAGCGCCTGCACGATGCGCTCCTTGTGCGCGGGCGTGAGCTTGGCGAAGACCTGGCGCTTCTCGACGATCTGGCGCAGCTCGGCCTCGTTCATGCGCTCGACCTCGTGGCCCAGCACCATGCGGCCGGCCTCGATGCCGACGTCGGCGCAGACCTTGCGCGTCACGAGCTCGTTGTCGCCGGTCAGCACCTTCACCGCCACGCCGTGCTCGGCCAGCGCGCGCAGCGCGGGCGCGGTCGATTCCTTCGGCGGATCGAGGAAGGCCACGTAGCCCAGCAGCGTGAGGCCGACCTCGTCGGCCACGCCGTAGGCGACGCGGCGCTCCTCGCCGCGCAGCGCGCGGCTGGCCACGGCCACCACGCGCAGGCCCTGGGCATTGAGTTCCGAGGCCACGGCGTGGATGCGCGCGAGCACCTCCGCGTCGAGCGCGAGCACCTCGGCGCCGCGCTCGACCGCGCTGCACACGGCCAGCACTTCCTCGAGCGCGCCCTTGCAGATCAGCAGGTGTTCCTCGGCCGCGTCGCTGCCGGCCACCACCACCGACATGCGGCGGCGCGAGAAGTCGAAGGGCACCTCGTCGAGCTTGCGCCAGTCGGTCTGCAGCCGCGTGTCGAGCTGCATCTGCGCATGGCTCAGCACCGCCTTGTCGAGCAGGTTCTTCAGGCCGGTCTGGTGAAAGCTGTTGAGGTAGGCCAGCTGCAGCACGTGGTCGGAGCCCTCGCCCCAGGCGTTGGTGTGGCGCTCGAGCACGATGCGGTCCTGCGTCAGCGTGCCGGTCTTGTCGGTGCACAGCACGTCCATGGCGCCGAAGTTGTGGATCGCCTCGAGGCGCTTGACGATCACCTTCTGGCGCGACATCACGACCGCGCCCTTGGCGAGCGTGGCGGTCACGATCATCGGCAGCATCTCGGGCGTGAGGCCGACCGCGATCGACAGCGCGAACAGCGCCGCCTCCCACCAGTCGCCCTTGGTCACGCCATTGATCACCAGCACCAGCGGCGCCATCACCAGCATGAAGCGGATCAGCACCCAGCTCACGCGGTTGATGCCGGCCTGGAAGGCCGTGGTGCCGCGGTCGGTGGCGCTCACGCGCTGCGCCAGCGCGCCGAAGAAGGTGCGCGCGCCGGTGTGCACGATCAGCGCGGTCGCGGTGCCGCTGATCACGTTGGTGCCCATGAACAGCAGGTTGTCGCGCTCGAGCACGCCGCTCGCGCTGCCGTTGGCGGGCACGCTGGCGAACTTCTCGACCGGCATCGCCTCGCCGGTCAGCGCCGACTGGCTGATGAACAGATCCTTGGCCGAGAGCAGCCGGCAGTCGGCCGGGATCATGTCGCCGGCCGACAGCGCGATCAGGTCGCCGGGCACCAGGTCGCGCATCGGCACCTCGATGCGCAGCGCGCCGCCCGTGCCTTCCTCGGGCCGCAGCACGGTCGAGGTGTTGCTGACCATCGCCTTGAGCTCGTCGGCCGCCTTGTTCGAGCGCGACTCCTGCAGGAAGCGCAGCACCGTCGACAGCACCACCATGCTGCCGATCACCACCGCGGCCTTCATGTCCTCGGTGACGTAGGAGACCAGCGCGAGCACGGTCAGCAGCAGGTTGAATGGATTGCGGTAGCACTGCCACAGGTGGGTCCACCACGGCAGCGGCTTCTCGTGGTTCACCTCGTTGCCGCCCAGACGCTTGCGCAGCGCGGTGGCGTGTTCCTCGCTCAGGCCCTGGGGCGAGCTGTCGAGCTGCGCGAGCATGTCGCTTGCATCGGCCAGCGAGGCGGCGCTCAGCGCGTTCGCGATCTCGGGCGGCATCGCGGCCGAGGCGGTGCCCACCGGCTTCGAGCCCAGCAGCGTCTGCCAGCGCTCGAAGTGATGCAGCATGCGGCGGCTGCGCAGGAAGCTTTCGAAGAAGGACTTGAAGACGTTCTTCATGCGCCTTCTCCTTCGCGACGCAGGTCGCGAGCGGGGCGGAGGAGGAGGGGGGCCCTGGCGGCGGGCCGCAGGCTTTGGCGGTTCATTCGAGGTTCTCCTGGCGATGCGCGCAACGGGGCGCGCGAAGGAGAACCTCCCGCGGGTCAGCCGGAGGTGAAGGTCCTTCGCGGCTCGGTGTGCCGCGGATGGTTCATGGCGATGAAGGCCGACCGGCGCATGGCGCGGTCAGGCAGGGGAGGCGCGCAGCGGCGCCAGCGAGGGTCTGGGTCCATGAGGCCTCCGTGAAGATGGGTGGATGAAAGCGCGATGCTTCGTTCGAATGCAACGGTCGGTGCGACGTGCCGGTGGACAGGCGCTACGAACGCCTGCCCTGGCCCGGCACCAGCAGCAGGAAGCAGCGAATGCGCCGCGTGCTCCAGAACGAAGCGGACTTGTCGAGCTCCTGGTCGGCCTCGGGTTGCAGCACGTCGGCCGCGGACCGGCGTGCCGACGCGGCGCGCGGGTCGGCGTCATGCGTGGCGACGTGGCCACGATGCAGGGGCTGGCGATGAAGAACGAGTTGACGCATGACAAGGCTCCTTCGACCCGTGAAGGGCGAGAGGACCTCGTGGCATGGACCACGCTGGCTGGCAAAGAGACGCCAGTGACGAAACGGATGTCGGGGGAGGGAGAGCCTGCCGGGGAGGGCAGGCATCACGCCGCGGGCACGTCGGCCGCGGCGCGCAAGAAGCCTGCGCTACGGAGCCGGGTGTGCCGCGCATGCCACGGCACGCGTCTGGTCACTGATCCAACTGGCACTGTCCACGCACGAGGCTCCGAAGTGAAGATGCAGGATTGTTGCACTGCGTCATCGCGAGGGCAACCCGAAATGCGCGTTTCAGCGTTCGATGCAGGGTTTTAAGGCCACGGTGTTGCGATGGCGCCTCGATGCGACACGGGCCCGTGTGGTGGTCAGGCTGCGTTAAGTCGGTACGCTCCATCAAGCGGTTAGCGGCTCGATCTCGTCCAGTTCGTCTCCGAGCGCATCGCGCGCCTGCGCGGCGTCATAGTCGCGCTGAAGGTTCATCCAGAACTCGTCGCTCACGCCGAATGCACGTGCCAGGCGCAGGCCGGTATCGGCCGTGATGCCGCGGGTGCCGGCGATGATGGCGGCCACGCGCGTCTGCGGCACGTGGATCGCCTTGGCGAGACGGTAGGCGGTGATGCCCATCGGCTCCAGGAACTCCGCGGCGAGGATCTCGCCGGGGTGCGGGTAGGGTACTTGGCGCGTCATGGTGTCTTCCTGCGTAGCAGATGAGGTTGAACAGGGCCTCGTCAAGCCGGCGAGGTCGGTCGCGAACTCAGTGATAGTCGACGATCTCCACTTCGATGGGACCCGCGGCGGTCCATTTGAAGCAAGCGCGCCACTGGTCGTTGATGCGGATGCTGTGCTGTCCCTTGCGGTCGCCGGCCAGTGCTTCCAATCGGTTCTGCGGCGGAATGCGCAGATCGCCGAGAACGACAGCGGCATTCAGCATGGCCAGCTTTCGCATCGCGACGGTCTGAATATTCACCCAGCGAGCAACCCGGCCGCCCTCGAACAGCTGGCGAGTCTGTTCGCATTTGAAGCTCTGGATTGTCATGAGTACGAATAGTAACGCTTGGCGTTACTATCGACAAGCGTTGCTAATGTTCTGTGTGTACAAAGGAGGGCCGATGGGACAAAAGGCCCATCGGACATGATCAGCCAATGCGCCAGAGTCACGCCAGCAGGAACATCCGTTGAAGAAAACCGCCATCTTGTTCGTGTGCACCGGCAACATCTGCCGTTCCCCCACCGCCCACGCCCTGCTCGCCCACAAGGCCCGCGCCGCGCAGCTCGCGCTCGAGGTCGACAGCGCCGCGATCTCCGATGAGGAGCGCGGCAATCCGCCCGACCCGCGCTCGGTGGCCGAGGCGCGGCGGCGCGGCATCGAGATGCCCGCGCATCGCGCGCGGCAGGTGCGGGCCTTGGACTTCGAGCGCTTCGACACCATCGTCGGCATGACCGGCCAGCACTGCGCGGCCTTGCGCCGCCTCGCGCCCGCGGGCACGGCGCACAAGATCCATCTGCTGACCGACTTCGCCGACGGGCTCTCGGGCGACGTGCCCGATCCCTGGTACGGCGACCGGCAGGCCTTCGTCGAGGCCTTCGACCTGATCGAGCGCGGCGTCGACGGCCTGCTCGCGAAGCTGACGGTCACGAGATCCTGAGGTCGCAGGAAAGGCGGGCAGCCGAACGCAGAAGGCGCGAAGGTCTCGCAGAAGTCGCAGAAGGACATCTGGAGATCGGTTGTTCCTTCTGCGACCTCTGCGCGCTTTGGTCTTCCTTCTGCGTTCGGCTGTCCGTATCCGCAGCCCGTCCGTCTCAGACGTTGTCCTCGATCACCGGCGTGGTGCTGCCGGCATTCACGCGGATCCGCGTGCGCTTGAGCAGCGGGCTCGCGGGCGCCTTGCCCGCGTCGAGCGGCTTGACCTTGTTGAAGACGACGGTGAAGGCCTGCGCCGTGACCGTCGCGCTCGCGTAGCCCTGCGCGTCGTGGTCGGAGAACAGCAGGTCGGGGTTGTTGCCGCGCATGACCTGCTCGAAGGCCGCGGGCGTGGCGGTCAGCGCGGTGAGCGGCGTGCCCTGCGAGCCGGCCTTGATGTAGCTGTAGAACGAGGAACTGCTGACGCCCGCGCAGACGAAGTCGACCAGCACCGGCGTGCCGGCTGCGGGATCGGGCAGGTCGCGGATCAGGCCGCACTGGAAGGCATGCAGGTCGCCCGTGATCGCCACCACGTTGCGGATGTTCTGCGCCTTCAGGTAGCCCATCAGGTCGGCCTTGTGGCTCGGATAGCCGTCCCAGGCGTCGCAGTTGACGACGTAGCGCTGGTTGTAGGGCGGCGGCGCCATCTGCGTCAGGTCCACCCACATGCGGCTCAGCGAGACCTCGTTGCCCCAGACCTTCCAGGTGGCGTTCGAGTTCTTCAGCGTGGTCTTCCACCAGTCGGTCTGCGTCGGGCCGAGGATGCTCGGCGCCCGGCCGAGCTGCTGCGTGCGCATCGCCTCGAGCGCCAGCAGCGTCGTCTGCGGCGCGAAGTAGCGCGAGCCGATCGAGCTGTTGCCATTGACCGGATCGCCGCCCGTCTGCTGCGCGACCAGCGCCTCGGAGATCACGTGGTCGTCGCGGTACAGCCGCTCGTCGGTCATCACCAGGTGCAGCAGCGGGCCGAAGCGGAAGTCGCGGTAGATCTTGATGTTGTCGTAGGCCGGGTTTGCCATGTCGAAGGACACATCGCCGAAGTCCACCGGCATGTACTCGGCCCAGGCCTGGCTCGCGCCGCGGCGGCGCGCGGTCTGCTGGGTGTTGGCGTTGGTGTAGGTCTGGTGGTCCTGCCAGCAGTCGTCCGAGAACTCGTGGTCGTCCCAGATCGCGATCAGCGGGAACTTCGCATGCACCGCCTGCAGCCGCGCGTCGCCGCGGTAGGTGCGGTAGAGCGTGCGGTAGTCGTCGACCGTGTTGGCGTAGACGCTGCCGTCGGCCAGCGCCACGCCGTTGGGCAGCTGGATCGCCTGGTGCGCGGGCTCGGCCACGCCGGCCTGGAACTTCGCGCCCACGGTCTCGTAGACGTAGTCGCCCACGTGCACCGTGAAGTCGAGGTCGTCCTCGGCCGCGAGCAGGTCGAGCGCGCCCCAGTGGTTGATCAGCCAGTCCTGGCAGGTGAACCAGGCGAAGCGCAGCTGCTGGCGCTGGCTGTCGGCGGCCGGCGCGGTGCGCGTGCGGCCGGTGGCGCTGACGTCGCTGCCCGCGACGAAGCGGAAGAAGTAGCGCGTGTCGGGCGAGAGGCCCGTGACCTTGGCGCGCACGGTGCGGTCGAAGCGGTCCGAGGCCTCGAGCGCGACCTTCGCCACCAGGTTGCCGAAGCCCGAGGTGTCCGACACCTCGAGCCGCAGCGCGATGGCCGCGCTGTCGGCGGCGGTGCCGGTGCGCACGCAGCGGGTCCAGAAGACGATGCTGGTGTCCTTCGGGTCGCCCGAGGCCACGCCCTGGCCGAAGGCATAGCGGCCCGCGGGTTCGGGCGCGGGGGGCGGCGGTGCCGGCGCGGGAGCGGGCGGCGGCACGATCGGGAACACGATCCCGTCGCTGCCTCCGCCGCCGCAGGCGCTCAGCACGGGAGGGGTGGCAGCGGCGACCGTGTAGAACAGGCCGCGGCGCAGGAAGGAACGTCTTTCCATGGGGGATTTCTTTTCGCGTGTGGGGTCGATGGCGGGGCGCGCACGAATCTGCGCGAGCGCCATGACACAGCGATGAAAGCCGCCCGCCGCCCCCGCGGCCCCGGCGCCGCCCTATTCGCAGAGCGCGCGGATCGACGGCGGCACCGGCAGCGCGCGCAGGCTGCCGTCCTCGCGCTTGCCGCCGAAGATGCGCACCTCCTCGCATTCGAGGATCAGGTCGTCGCCGCGCGTCACGCGGTAGGCCTGCACGAAGCTCTTCTCGCGCCACTCGGCGATGCGCGTCGCGATCTCGAGCGTGTCGCCGTAGCTCGCGGTCTTGACGAAGCGCGTGTGGGTGTCGACCAGCGGCGTGCCGATCACGCCGAGCGTCTTCGTGGTCTCCTCCCAGCGCGGCACGCCGCACTGGTGGAAGAAGTGGCGCGAGGCCGCGTCGATCCAGCGGAAGAAGTTCGGGAACCAGACGATGCCGGCGGGGTCGCAGTCGCCGAATTCGACGCGGACGGTGTGGACGATTTCCTTGGTGCTCATGTGTTCGATTCTGCTTGCTGCCTTCATCCCATGCGCCCGGGCAGCCACAGCGCGATCGCCGGGAACGCGATCAGGATCACCAGCCGCAGGATGTCGGTCGCCACGAAGGGCAGCACGCCCTTGAAGATGGTGGTGAAGCTCACGTCCTTCACCACGCTCTTGATGACGAACACGTTCATGCCCACGGGCGGATGGATCAGCCCGAGCTCCACCGTCATCACGATGATGATGCCGAACCAGATCGGGTCGAAGCCCAGGTGCACGATCACCGGATAGATGATCGGCACCGTGAGGATGATCATCGCCATCGCGTCCATCAGGCAGCCGAGCACCAGGTACATCACCATGATCAGCGCGAGCACGCCGTAGCGGCCCACGCCCAGGCCGGTGAGGAACTCGGTGAGCTTCTGCGGGCTCTGCGTGATGGTGAGGAAGTAGCCGAACAAGAGCGCGCCGATCAGCACGGTGAACACCGCCGCCGCCGTGCGCGTGGCCGACAGCAGGGCCTCGCGGATCTTCGCGCGGTCGAGCCGGCCGCGCAGCACGCCGAGGATGAAGGCACCGCTCGCGCCCACGCCGCCGGCCTCGGTGGGCGTGAAGAAGCCGCCGTACAGCCCGCCGATCACGAACAGGAACAGCACGATCGGCGCCCACACGTTCTTGAGCTCGGCCGCGCGCTCGCTCCACGCCCGTGCCTCGCCGCGCGGCAGCCAGCCGGGCTTCACGCGCACGATGACCACGATGGTCAGCACGTACATCAGCATCGCGAGCAGGCCCGGCACGATGCCGGCCATGAACAGCTTGCCGATGTCCTGCTGCGTGAGGATGGCGTAGACCGCGAGCACGGTCGACGGCGGCAGCATCGCGCCCAGCGTGCCGCCCGCGGCGATCACGCCGGTGGCGAAGGACTGCGGGTAGCCGAAGCGCCGCATCTCGGGATAGGCCACCGACGAGAAGGTGGCGGCCGTGGCGACCGAGGAGCCGCAGATCGCCGCGAAGCCGCCGCAGGCCACCACCGTGGCCACGCCGAGGCCGCCGCGCAGGTGGCCGATCATCGAGTTGGCGGCGCGGAACAGCTCGCGGCTCACGCCCGACACCGAGACCAGCGCGCCCATCAGCATGAACATCGGGATCACGCCGAAGGTGTAGTCGGTCACGGTGCGCATCGAGGTCTGGCCCACCAGCTTGAGCGCGGGGCCGGGCCCCACGAGGTAGCTGTAGCCGGTGACGCCGACCAGCCCCATCGCCATGCCCACGGGCACGCGCAGCAGCATCAGCACGAACAGGGCGACGAAGCCCAGCAGGGCGACTGCATCGGTGCTCATTCGCTCACCTTTTCTTCGACGTGCTCGTCGTGCAGCAGCTCGGGATGGAAGATCAGTCGCCAGGTGCGCATGGCGATCAGGATCACCGCCGACACGTCGCCGGCCCAGGCCACGGCATAGAACGGCCAGGTGGGGATGTTCATGTCGTAGGTCAGCACGTTGTCGGTGTAGGTGAGCCGCACCTTGTCGAACAGCATCGCGGTCTGCACCGCCACCACCAGCAGCAGCACCAGCGTGGCGAAGATGTCGATCGCGCGGCGCATGCGCGGGCCGGCCGCGGTCCAGACCAGGTCGACCGTGATGTGGCCGCCGCGGTAGCTGGTGGCCGCGATGCCCCAGAAGATCAGGATCCCGAGCAGCATGCGGCCGAAGTCGTAGGCGTCGGGGATCGAGGTGTCGAAGAACTTGCGCAGCACCACGGCCACGAAGATGTTGAGCGCGACGATCCCCACGAAGATGGCGGCCAGCCATTCGATCGTGTTGATCACGCGGTCCATGGCACTGGCCGGACGCGTGCTCATGGCCGTCACAGCGCCGACTTGTGCTTCGCCAGGCTCGCCTTCAGCGCGTCCATCACGGCCTTCGGATCCTCGCCCGTCTTCTTCACGCTGTCGGACCACTGCGCCTCCGACGGCGCGGCCGCCTTGCGCCAGGCATCGAGCTGCTCGGCCGTGAGCTTGTAGACCTCGTGGCCCGATTGCGCGGCGATCTTGCCGCGGCCCGCGAACTCGAAGTCGGCCCAGGGCGCGGCCACCTTCTGCGCCCATTCGCTGGTGCAGTGGTCGTCGATCACCTTCTTCTGGCCGGCCGACATCGCGTCGTACTTGCCCTTGTTCATGACCCAGACGAAGGGCGTGACGTACAGCGGCACGTCCATGTGGTACTTGACCACCTTGTCGATGCCGAACAGGCCGATCGATCCCCAGGGGAAGGTGATGGCATCGGCGACGCCGCGCTCGAGCATGTCGCGCGACTCCGGCGCCGAGGCCTGCACGTTGGTGCCGCCCAGCGAGGTGATGAGCTGGCCCACGGTGCTGGTCGCGGGCCGCACCTTCATGCCCTTCACGTCGGCGGGCAGCACGATCTTCTTGCGCGAATGGAAGGTGCCGGGGTCGTGCACGAAGGCGAAGCAGTACTTCACGTCCTTCATTTCCTTGGCGGCGTAGGCGCGGTACCAGTCGTCGATGGCGGCCGAGCCCTCCTTGCCGTTGGCGAACAGGAAGGGCAGCGAGGCACCGGCCATCACCGGGAAGCGGCCCGGCTGGTAGCCGGGGTTCACGTACGAGAAGTCGGCAATGCCGTCGCGCGCCATGTCGTAGTGGTCGAAGGCCTTGCCCAGTTGCTCCGACGGGAAAAGGATCGCGGTGATCGAGCCGTTCGAGGCCTTCTTGATGTCGTCGGCCCAGGCCTGCAGGGCCGGGTTCAGCGGATGCTGCGCGGGCACCCAGCTCGACAGCTTGATCTGCACCGGCTTGTCCTGCGCGAGCGCGGGGACCATGGCCGAGGCCGCGAGTGCCAGCGTGAGCGCGAGGGCGCCGGGGCGGCGATGGAAGGAAGTCTGCATGGCTTGTCTCTCTTTCGTTCTGCGTGTTGTGGATTCAGTGAGCAAGGGGATCGGGCAAGGTCTCGAGGTCTGGTTGGGCTCCTCGCGTGTTCAGTCCGCCGCGATGCGGCGTTCGCGGATCAGCGCGCCGAAGCGCTGCGAATCGGCCGCGGCGCGCTGCTGGAACTCGGCCGGCGTGCCGGGCACGGCCTCGCCGCCCAGCGAGGCGATGCGTTCCTTCACGGCCGGCAATGCGAGCGCGCGGTTGATCTGCGCATTGAGCTGCGCCACCACCTCGGGCGGCGTGCCGGCCGGCGCGTAGAAGCCGAACACGGTGTCGGCGTCGAAGCCGCGCAGGCCGGCCTCGTCGAGCGTGGGCACGTCGGGGAACAGCGGCGAGCGCTGCGGGCTGCCCACGGCCAGCAGGCGCAGCTTGCCCGCGCGCACCTGCTGCAGGCCGATGCCGGGATCGAAGGCGTAGTCGACCTGGCCCGCCAGCAGGTCCTGCAGCGCGGGCGCGGCGCCGCGGTAGGGCACGTGCAGCGCGAACAGGCCGGCCTGGCTCTTGAACATCTCGCCCGCGAGGTGCGGCGAGCTGCCGCTGCCCGGCGAGGCATACGAGAGCTTGCCCGGGTTGGCCTTGGCATAGGCGATGAAGTCGCGCACGTTGGCCGGCGGCAGCGAGGGCTTGGCGACCAGGAACACCAGCACCCGCGCCGCGGCCGCCACCGGCACCAGGTCCTTTGCCGGGTCGAAGCTCATGCGCGCATAGAGGTGCGGGTTCACCGACACCATGCCGCCCGAGCTCATGAGCAGCGTGTAGCCGTCGGCCGGCGCGCGCGCCACGGCCTCGCCGCCGACGTTGCCGTTGGCGCCGCCGCGGTTCTCGATCACCACCGGCTGCTTGAGCGCCTCCTGCAGCGGCTGCGCGACGGCGCGCGCGATCTGGTCGGCCGCGCCACCGGGCGGGAAGTTAACGATCACCTTGACCGGCTTGGCGGGCCAGGCGGTGGCGGTGTTGGCCTGCGCCGAGGCACAAGCAAGAGAGGCGAGAGCGGCCGCCAGCAGCAGCCGGCGTCGCCAGGGGAAAGCGTCGAGGGTCATGGTGTGTCTCCGGTTTCTTCTTGGGGATGCGATGAGGCTCAGGCGGGGCGCGAGGGCGTGGCGGCCGGCGGCCGCTTCATCCAGCGGATGGGCTGCGCCTGCACCGGCCGTGGCGCCGCGCCGTGCTGCGCGAGCGCGGCATCGAGCGCCTTGCCGCCTTCGTCGGCCAGCGCGGCCGCGCGCGCGGCGGCGATGGCCTCGGCGCGCGCCGGCGCGGGCATCGCCGTGCGGCCCGCAAGTTCGCCGACCAGATGCAGCAGCGTGTGCTTGCCGCGCTCGTTGGTGCTGCCGTAGCCCTTGATGAGCCGGCCGCACAGCGCGAGCTCGCGGCCCAGCATCCAGTTCTCGCGCGCGCCGGCTTCCACGGCCGCGAGCCAGCGCTCGATCAGCGCCTGTTCCTCCGCGAAGCGGCTGCCGCGGCGGCGCAGCCAGCGCAGCGAGGCCAGCAGGCGCAGCGAGGCCATGCCCCAGACGGCATGGCTGCCCACCTGCAGCGGCAGCGCCCAGGGCTCGCGGCCGCGCGCCTGGCGCGCGCGGTCCCAGGCCGTCACGCGGCGCGCGAGCGCGGGTGGCAGCAGCGCCGCGAACTCGGCCGCGCCGGGCTTGAAGTGGTCGTAGACCTTCACGATGTCGGCCTCGCCCGCGCGCACTTCCCGGCGCACGCGCTGCGCGCGGCTGGCACGGCCCTTGAGCGCGGCCACGCGCACGATGTCGTCGAAGGCCATCCACAGCGCGAGCCAGCGCGTGGTCTCGCGCACGATCGCGAAGCCGCGTGCGCCGGCCGGGTCGGCCGCGCGCTCGGCATCGAGCACGCGCGCCAGCCGTTGCGCATAGAGCGCGGCATAGGCCGCGTCCTGGTAGTCGAGCACGCGCGCATGGCCGAGCGCCAGCAGGTCGTGCACGGCCGGCGGAAAGCGCTGCACCAGCTCGGCGGGCAGCGCGCGCGCGGGCGGCGGCGCATCGCGGCCTTCCTCGGCCAGCACGCCACGCACGAAGGCAGCCTGCGCGCGCGGCGCGCTCACGGCCTCGAAGGCGGCCGCGAAGCCGCGCAGGCTGGCCGCGGCCGCCTTGCCGACCTTGTCGTGGGCGACGCCGCCGCGCACCGCGTGCTCGTAGGCCGCGCGCTCGAACGGGAACAGCCCGCTACCCGCGATCGCGCCGAGCATCACGGCGCTGACCACGGTGCCGGCCTCGCGCGCCATCGCGCCCATGTCGAGCACGTGGTGCTCGCGGCTGAAGGCCTTGACCACGTCGATCAGGCGTTGCGCATCGGCGCGTCCGTCGCCTGGCACCATGCGCTCGGCGGTGGTGAGCACGCGCGCCGACGAGCTGATGACCAGCGTGCGCGGCGGCGCGCTCATGCCGTTGCCGATCTGGCGCGTGGTCTCGAGCAGCTCCGACGACACGATCGCATCGAGCGCGCCCGGCACCGGGCTCAGGCTGAAGACGGGCCGGCGCCCGCCGAGCTGGGCCAGCGGCACCGGGAACACCTCGATGTAGTAGGTGGTGGCGCCGGTGCGCTGCGCCACGCCGGGGATCGAGGTGCTCTGCGCGGCGAAGCCCGCGTGGCGCGCGGTCTCCACCAGCCATTCGGTGAGCACGCCGCCGCCTTCGCCGCCGAGCGCGCAGACGAGCAGCGTGATCGGGCGCTGCGTGGACGCCGGGGAGGAATGTCGTTCCATGGCTCGTGTCTCCTCAGGCCGGGCGCAGCGCACGCACCACCGCGCCGCGCAGGCCATGCAGCAGCCGCTCGTGCCACTTCGGGTTCTGCACCACCTCGGCGCGGTAGAAGCTCGGGCACAGCGTGGCGGCGTGCGCGTTGGCGCCGCACAGGCCGCAGCCCACGCAGCCGTCGATCACGGTCGCCACCGGGTCGAGCTTGAGCGGATCGGGGTTGTCCTTCAGCGTGAGCGTGGGGCAGCCCGAGAGCCGGATGCAGGCATGGTCGCCGTTGCACACGTCCTCGTCCACGCCGTACTTCACGCGCACCACGCGTTCGCCGCGCTGCAGCAGGCCCGCGATCCAGGGCTTGATGCGGCGCTGCCGCTCGAGCTGGCACTCGCCCTCGGCGATCACCACCTTGAGGCCGTCGAAGTCGCTGATCAGCGCCTCGGTCAGGGTGCGGCGCATGCGCTCCACGTCGTAGGTGGTCACGGTGCGCATCCATTGCACGCCCAGGCCCTTGAGCGTGGATTCGATGGTCTGGTTCTTGTCGACCAGGCTCTGCTGCTTGTCGACCGCGCGCTCCTTCGCCTCGTCGTCGGGCGTGGAGATGATGTCCTGCGTGCCGGTGGCCGAGGTGTAGCCGTTCTTGAAGATCAGGAGCACCGCGTCGTCGCCGTTGAACAGCGCGCTCTGCACGCCGGTCAAGAGGCCGTTGTGCCAGAAGCCGCCGTCGCCCATGATCGACAGCGTGCGCCGGTTCATCATCGGCGACACGCCCGCGCGGCTCGCGAGGCTCATGCCGTAGCCGAGGATCGAGTGGCCCATCGAGAACGGTTCGAAGGTGCCGAAGGCATGGCAGCCGATGTCGGCCGCGATGTGCACCGGGCCCGTGGTCTGCTGCGCGAGCTTGAGGGCCGAGAACACCGGCCGCTCGGGACAGCCCACGCAGAAGCTCGGCGGCCGGTTCGGCAGCGGCACGTCGAGCCGGCGCGCCACCGCCTCGCGGCGCTCGCGGTTGCCGGCCAGCCAGGCCTGGGCCGACAGCGCCGATGCGGCCGTCTCGCCCTCGCCGACGTACTTCGCGACGAAGGCGGCGAGCCCGCCCGAGAGCACTTCCACGCCGTACTCGCCGGCCGAGGGCAGCAGGTCCTTGCCGTGCAGCGGCGTCTGGATGTCGCGGCGGCGCAGCAGGGTCGCGATGTCCTGCTCGATGTATTCGGGCTGGCCTTCCTCCACCACCAGCACCGCGCGTTTGCCGAGGCAGAAGTCGGCCAGCTGCTCGGGCACCAGCGGATAGGTGACGTTGAGCACCAGGATCGGGATCTCGCTCTCGCCGAAGGCATCGGCCAGCCCCTGCTGCTGCAGGCCGCGGATCAGCGCGTTGTACAGGCCGCCCTGCACCACGATGCCGAGCTCGGCATGGCGCCCGCCGGGCATCAGCTCGTTGAGCCCCTGGGCCACGATGTGGCGGCGCGCGGCCGGAATGCGCTCGTCGCCCTTGAGCTTCTCGTGGCGGAAGGTCACGGGCGGATGCGCGAGCCGCATGTAGTCGAAGCCCGCGGGGTCGGCCATGAGCGCGCGCGTCGACACGGCGGGCGCGAGGTTGTCCTTGCACGCGAAGCTGCCGCGCACGTGGCAGGTGCGGATGCGCAGCTCCATCAGGCAGGGCATGTTCGAGGTCTCCGAGAGCTGGAAGCCCTGCTCGACCATGCGCACCATCACGGCCAGGTCGGGCCGCGGGTCGAGCAGGCACATGCTCGACTTGAGCGCATAGGCATGGGTGCGCTCCTGGATCACGCTGGCGCCTTCGCCGTAGTCCTCGCCGACCACGATCAGCACGCCGCCGGTCACGCCGGGCGAGGACAGGTTCGACAGCGCATCGGCCGCCACGTTGGTGCCGACGATGGACTTCCAGGTCACGGCACCGCGCAGCGGATAGTGGATCGAGGCGCCGAGCATGGCCGCGGCCGAGGCCTCGTTCGAGCAGGCCTCCACGTGCACGCCGAGCTCGTCCATGTAGCCCTTGGCCTGCACCATCACGTCGAGCAGGTGCGAGACCGGCGCGCCCTGGTAGCCGCCGACGTAGGCCACGCCCGACTGCAGCAGGCCCTTGGTGATCGCGAGGATGCCCTCGCCGTGAAAGGTGTCGCCCTCGCCGAGGCGCAGCGCCTCGACTTCCTTGCTGAATGAGACTTCCAAAAGAATCGGCTCCGATAAGTTGATGCGTGGGTGATGAAGGAATGCGCGGACGCAGGCGTCCCCGCGCCGGGTGCGTACCGGCGTTGTTCGTTGCTGGAGGCGGTGCTACTTGCCGCCGGGCTTGGGTGGCGCGGTGGGAAAACGCGCCACGTAGTAGGCGAGGGTGTCGAGGTCTTCTGGCGCCATGCGGCCCACGGCCTCGCCCATCGCCTGCGTGTAGCCCGGGCGCTTGCCGCTGCGGAACTCCTGCAGCGTGAGCGCGAGGTATTCCTCGCGCTGGTGCGCGATGCGCGGCACCTGCTGGCCGCCGCTCAGGTCGGCGCCGTGGCAGATCACGCAGCGGTTCTCCTGCGCGAGCGCCTGGCCGCGCGCCATGCGCGCCGCGTCGGGCGGCGCGGCGGCGGCGGCCGGCGCCAGCGCGGGCAGCGTCGCGATGAAGTCCGAGAAGCCGCGCAGGTCCTCGTCCTTCATCGTCTTGGCGACCGCGGTCATGGCCTCGTTCGCGCGCCGGCCCTCACGGAACAGGAACAGCTGCGTGGTCGCGTAGAACGAATGCTGGCCCGCGAGCGAGGGAACGCCCTGCATCTCGCTGCGACCGTCGGCGCCGTGGCAGGCGGCGCACAGCGCGGCGTAACGCTCGGCATAGACCTTGGCGCCCGATGCCGCCGCCGGCGCGGCCTTGGGTTGCGCGCCCCTGGTCGCCTGCGCGAACGCGGGCAGGGCCAGCGCCCACAGCATCGCCACCGTCGCCGCCATCGCCGTGTGCCTCGTCATCCGGCGCGCCTCACTTGCCGCCGTAGCTGATGCGGTAGATCGCACCCGCGTGGTCGTCGCTCACCAGCATCGAGCCGTCCTTGAGCACCAGGAAGTCCACCGGCCGGCCCAGGTAGGTGTTGTTCTCGACGAAGCCGGTCATGAAGGGCTCGACCTTCGCGCCGCCCTTGCCGTCGGGCCAGGCCACCGCGATGTCGGCGTACTTGGTGGTGCGGTTCCAGGGGCCGTGGCGCGCGATGAACATCGCGCCGCGGTACTTGGCCGGGAACATCTTTCCTTGATAGAAGGTCATGCCCAGCGCCGCGGCATGCGGGCCCAGCAGCGCGGCGGGCTTGGCGTAGTCGGCGCAGCTCTTGCCCCAGCCGAATTCCGAATCGAGGATGTTGCCCTGGTGGCAGTACGGATAGCCGAAGTGCTGGTCGGCCTTGGTCACCACGTTGAGCTCGTCGTTGGGCAGGTCCTCGGAGAGCCAGTCGCGCCCGTTGTCGGTGAACCAGAGGTTGCCGGTCTTCGGATCGAAGTCGAAGCCCACCGTGTTGCGCACGCCGCGCGCGATGGTCTCGATGCCGCTGCCGTCGAGGTTCATGCGGAAGATGCGCGCATGCGCGTCGTCGGGCTCGCAGAGGTTGCAGGGCGCGCCGACCGCGTAGTAGAGCTTCTCGTCGCGGATGCGCAGGTAGCGCCAGCTGTGGTCCTGGCCGCCGGGCAGCTTGTCGTAGAGCACCACCGGCTGGCCGGGGTTGTCGAGCTTGTCCTCGATGCCGTCGTAGCGCTGGATCTGCTTGTGCGTGGCGAGGTAGAGCGCGCCCTTGTGGAATTCGATGCCGGTGGCGAACTCGGTCTTGTCGACGATGGTCTTCGGCTTGCGGTCGCCCTTCTCGGCAATGGCATAGACCTTGTTGCCGACGAACAGCGTGCTCACGAACACCGTGCCCTTGGCGCCCTGGCGCAGCGAGCGCGCATCGAGCACGCCCGAGGCCCAGGTCTCGACCTTGAAGCCCGGCGGAAGCTTGAACTTCGCAGTGGGCAACTGGTCGGCCGCAGTGGGGATGGGGAAGGAAGGCACGGGCGCCAGCCGCGTGGCCGCGTCGTTCTTGGGCCGGCCCTTGGCCCAGCCGGGTTCCTCGGTGGGCGGCTGCTGGGCCCAGGCGGCGCCGGCCGCGAGGAGCAGGGAGGTTGCAAGGGTCGCGAGCACCGCTGACATCGAATGCGGGCGCAGTCTGGCCATGTCGTGTCTCCTTCTCGTTGTGGTGGCGCTTTCGTCGGGGGCGGCGAATTCACGCCGGGCGCCAGTGTGCGGAGCTTGCGGCCCGGCTTCAATAAAATAAGCGAGCTAAGCAATATGAACGGCATGCATATTGAAGCCATAGACCTCAACCTGCTGCGCCTCTTCGATGCCGTCTACCGCGCGCGCAGCGTGAGCCGTGCCGCCGAGTCGCTGGGCCTGACCCAGCCCGCGGCCAGCCACGGCCTGGGCCGGCTGCGGCTGCTGCTGAAAGATGCGCTGTTCACGCGCGCCCCCGGCGGCGTGGCGCCCACGCCGCGCGCCGAGCGCCTGGCGGCCGCGGTGCAGGCCGCGCTCGCACTGCTCGAGGAGGCGCTGCACGAGCCCGCGCGCTTCGAGCCGCAAGCCTCGCGCAAGGTCTTTCGTATTCACATGAGCGACATCGGCGAGGGCCGCTTCCTGCCCGCGCTGATGGCGCGGCTCGGCGAGCTCGCGCCCGGCGTGCGCATGGAGACGCTGCCGCTCGCGCCTGGCGAGATCGCGCCCGCGCTCGACAGCGGCCGCGTCGACTTCGCCTTCGGCTTCCTGCCCAAGGTGCGCGACACGCAGCGCCTGCACCTGCTGAAGGACCGCTACATCGTGCTGCTGCGCAAGGGCCATCCGTTCGCGCGCGGCCGGCGCACCAGCCAGGCGCTGATCGAGGCGCTGCAGACCCTCGAGTACGTGGCGGTGCGCACCCATGCCGAAACCCTGCGCATCCTGCAGCTGCTGAACCTCGAGGACCGCGTGCGCCTGACCACCGAGCACTTCATGGTGCTGCCGGCCATCGTGCGCGCCACCGACCTCGCGGTGGTGATGCCGCGCAACATCGCGCGCGGCTTCGCGCAGGAGGGCGGCTACGCGATCGTCGAGCCGGCCTTTCCGCTGCGCGACTTCACGGTGTCGCTGCACTGGAGCAAGCGCTTCGAGGCCGACCCCGCGAACCGCTGGCTGCGGCAGGTGATCGCGGAGCTGTTCGCCGAGCGCGCGGGCCGTGCCGAGCGCTGAGCCGGCTCAGCGAAAGAACGCGCGCAGGTAGTCCGCCGCGGCGTCGGAGATGCCGACGATCTTGTCGGTGGCCTGGCGGTAGAACTTGAAGTTGAGCTCGGTCTCGGGCCGGCCGTCGTTCCAGTCGGCATGGGGCTTGAGCTCGCGCCGCCCGAGCGGGGCCTTGGCAAGCGCGGTGCGCCGTACCGCGATGCTCACGCGCGGCGTCTGGCGCTCGAGGTCGGGCAGCAGCGGCAGCGCCTCGGCCGCGGTCACGATGCCCATCGCGACCAGGCCGGCGCCGCCCGCGTTCTCGCTCGCGAACACGAACACCGTGTCGCCCGGCGCGATCTGCTTGCCGCCGTACATGGTCTTCTGGGCCGCGAATTCGAAGCGCGTGGCGCGCGGGTCGGCGACCTCGGTCTTGATCGCGTAGCAGGGGCGTGGGGTCGGGGTTTGCGGCATCGATGCTAGTTTCCATCAGCCGCGAATACCCCCGCGCCTCAAGGCAGGTTCTCCCTGAAGATCACCACGCTGCGCGTCGTCTCCACCCCGCTGAGCACATCGCGCCCCTCGCGCAGGTTGGTGAAGATGCGCACGCAGCTCATCAGGGTCGCATGCGGGCTCTGCGTGATCACCGCGTCCATGCTGCCGTCGATCAGCAGCGCGCGCGTGTCGGGCGTGAGGCCGTGGCCGATGAAGGCCACCTTCTGGTCGCGCTGCGCTTCCTTGAGCGCGCGCGCCACGCCGTCGGAGGCGCCGCCGATGTTGTAGATGCCCGCGAGCTCGGGATGCTGCTCGAGCAGCGCGCGGGTCTGGCGGTAGTTCTTGTCGGCATCGTCCTGGCCCTCGCGCAGGCCCACCACCTGCAGCGGCTCGAACATCTCGTCGATCACCTGCAGGAAGCCGGCCTCGCGCTCCTGGTGCGCGCTGTAGCGCAGGCTGCCCGCGATCAGCGCGACCTTGGCGGCGCGCGCTCCGATGAAGCGGCCGATGAGGTAGCCCGCGGTGCGGCCGGCGGCGCGGTTGTCCAGCCCGATGTAGGCCGCGCGCTGCGAGTTCGCGAGGTCCGAGATCAGCGTCACCACCGGCACGCCGCGCGCGGCCAGCGCGGCCACGGCCTCGCGCACGGCCGGATGCTCGAGCGCCATCATCGCGATGCCGTCGCAGCGCCCGCCCAGGCGCAGCAGCGCGGCGGCCAGCGCCTCGGGGTTGAAGCTCTCGGTGAGTTCGGTGCGGCACACCACGTTGAACGGCGCCCAGTGCTCCTGCGCGTAGCCGACCATGTCGCCGAGCATGCGGATGAAGCGGTTGGTGCCGCTGGGCAGCAGGAACACCAGCCGCAGCGGCCGCGGCGCCAGCGCCGCGTAGAGGTCGCGCTCGGGCAGGTAGCCGAGTTCGGCGGCGGCCTTGAGCACGCGCTGCACGGTGGCGTCGCGCACGCCGGGGCGCTTGTTGAGCACGCGGTCGACGGTGGCGGTCGAGACCTGCGCGGTGCGCGCGATGTCGGCCACGGTGGCGCGTGCCGCGGCGCCGTCGGCCGGCGCGGAGGATTGGTTTGAAGGGTTAACCCGCATACATCAAAAACCATCAAACCGTGGTTTGACGGTACAGGGTGAGGCCTATATCTTTGAGGAAATTCAATCAATGATGCATCAATTCGCATCATCCACACAACGGAGACACAGCATGGCACCGGTCACCCGCCGCAGCGCGATTCGCACCCTGTCCGCCCTTCCCGCCATCGCGGCCGTTCCGGCCGCCGGCGTGTTCTCGGCCCTGCCGCGCACGGCCCGCGCCGCGGAGTTCTCGTACAAGTACGGCAACAATCTGCCGCTGAGCCATCCGCTGAACATCCGCGCGCAGGAGGCGGCCGACCGCATCGCCAAGGAGACCAGCGGCCGGGTCGAGATCAAGATCTTCCCGAACAACCAGCTCGGCGGCGACACCGACATGCTGGCCCAGGTGCGCTCGGGCGGCATCGAGTTCTTCACGCCCTCGGCGCTGGTGATCGCCACCCTGGTGCCGGTGGCCGCGATCAACGCGGTGGGCTTCGCCTTCGCCGACTACAAGCAGGTCTGGGCCGCGATGGACGGCAAGCTCGGCGCCCATGTGCGCGGCGCGATCGCCAAGTCGCGCCTCTACGCCTTCGAGAAGATGTGGGACAACGGCTTTCGCCAGACCACCAGCAGCAAGGCCGCGGTCGCCACCGCCAAGGACATGGACGGCCTGAAGATCCGCGTGCCCGTGAGCCCGCTGTCGATCTCGATGTTCAAGGGCCTGGGCGCCGCGCCCGCGAGCCTGCAGTTCAGCGAGGTCTATTCGGCGCTGCAGACGAAGATCGTCGACGCGCAGGAGAACCCGCTGCCGATCATCCAGGTCGCCAAGCTGTTCGAGGTGCAGAAGTTCTGCTCGCTCACCAACCACATCTGGGACGGCTACTGGTTCATCGCCAACGGCCGCGCCTGGGACGCGCTGCCCGCCGACCTGAAGACCGTCGTCGCGCGCGCCGTCAACGAGGCCGGCCTGCAGCAGCGCGAGGACATCCGCAAGCTCAACGAGTCGGTGGTGGGCGACCTGCAGGCCAAGGGCCTGACCATCAACCGCCCGGCGGCCGACAGCTTCCGCGCCAAGCTGCGCGACTCGGGCTTCTACGGCGAGTGGAAGGGCCGCTTCGGCCCCGAGGCCTGGGCGCTGCTCGAAGAGGCCGTGGGCAAGCTGGCCTGAGCGTCACCCATGTCCTCGCACGTGCTTCCCGCCGACGCGCTCGCCCCTGGTGGCGCCGCCGTGGCCCATCCGAACGCGCTGGCGCCGCTGGCCGGCCGCCTCGACCGCTGGCTCGGCGGCACGGTGGAATCGCTGGCCGCGCTGCTGGTGCTGGCCGAGATCGTGGTGCTGTTCGCGGGCGTCACGGCGCGCTATGCCTTCCATGCGCCGCTGGTGTGGTCCGACGAGCTGGCCTCGATCCTGTTCCTGTGGCTGTCGATGCTCGGCGCCGTGGTGGCGCTGCGCCGCGGCGAGCACATGCGCATGACCGCCTTCGTGGCGCGGCTGCGGCCCGACACGCGCGCGCTGTTCGACACCTTCGCCATCACCGCCTCGGTGGCCTTCCTCGCGCTGGTGGCCTGGCCGGCCATCGACTATGCGCACGAGGAGTCCTTCGTCGTCACGCCCGCGCTCGAGATCAGCAATGCCTGGCGCGCCTCGGCCATCCCCGCGGGCATCGCGCTGATGGGGGTGGTGGCGCTGCTGCGCCTGCTGCGCGTGTGCACCTTGCGGCAGATCGCCGTGGCCGCGCTCGGCACCGTGGCGCTGGTGGCCGCCTTCTGGCTCGCGGGGCCGGTGCTGGCGCCGCTGGGCAAGCTCAACCTGCTGATCTTCTTCGTCGGCGTGGTGGCCTTCACCGTGTTCGCCGGCGTGGCGATCGCCTTCTCGTTCGCGCTCGCCACCTTCGGCTACCTGGCGCTGACCACGCGCACGCCGATGCTGGTGATGGTGGGCCGGCTCGACGAAGGCATGTCGCACCTGATCCTGCTGGCGGTGCCGCTGTTCATCTTCCTCGGCGCGCTGATCGAGATGACCGGCATGGCGCGCGCCATGATCCAGTTCCTCGCGAGCCTGCTGGGCCATGTGCGCGGCGGCCTGTCGTACGTGCTGATCGGCGCCATGTACCTGATCTCGGGCATCTCGGGCTCGAAGATCGCCGACATGGCGGCCATCGCGCCGGTGCTGTTCCCCGAGATGACCCAGCGCGGCGCCAAGCCCGGCGACCTGGTGGCGCTGCTGTCGGCCACCGGCGCGCAGACCGAGACCATCCCGCCCTCGATCGTGCTGATCACCATCGGCTCGGTCACCGGCATCTCGATCGCGGCGCTGTTCACCGGCGGCCTGATGCCCGCGGTGGTGCTCGGCGCCATGCTCTGCGTGGTGGTCTGGTGGCGCTACCGCCGCGAGGACCTGAGCCGGGTGAAGCGCCACGGCGCGCGCGAGATCGGCAAGCTGCTGCTGGTGGCGCTGCCCGCGGTGCTGCTGCCCTTCGTGATCCGCGCCGCGGTGGTCGAGGGCGTGGCCACGGCCACCGAGGTCTCGACCATCGGCATCGTGTATTCGGCGCTGGTCGGCCTGCTCATCTATCGCCAGTTCGACTGGCGCCGGCTGCGCCCGATGCTGGTCGAGACCGCCTCGCTCTCGGGCGCCATCATCTTCATCGTCGGCTGCGCCACGGCCATGGCCTGGGGGCTCACGCAGTCGGGCTTCTCGCAGGACCTCGCGAAGCTCATGGCCGGCATTCCGGGCGGCGCCTATGGCTTCCTCGCGGTCTCGATCGTGGCCTTCATCGTGCTGGGCAGCGTGCTCGAGGGCATTCCGGCCATCGTGCTGTTCGGGCCGCTCTTGTTCCCGATCGCCAAGGCGGCCGGCGTGCACGAGGTGCACTACGCCATGGTCGTGATCTTCGCGATGGGCATCGGCCTGTTCGCGCCGCCCTTCGGCGTCGGCTACTACGGCGCCTGCGCCGTCAGCAAGGTCGATCCCGACGAGGGCATCCGCCACATCTGGGGCTACATGGCCGCGCTGCTCGCGGGGCTGGTGCTGGTCGCCGCGATCCCGTGGTTCTCCACCGGTTTTCTCAAAGTCTGACAACAACACGCACAACGGAGCGCGCAAGAAAATGAGTCGATTCCTCGGCGAGATCCGCCAACTGGGCTACGTGGTGCCCGACATCGAGGCCGCCATGGACTACTGGAGCCGCGAGCTCGGCGTCGGTCCCTGGTTCTACAACCCCAAGGTGCCGATCCGCAACTACCGCTACAACGGCGAGGCGCACGAGCCGCACAACTCGGTGGCGCTGGCCAACTCGGGCTATGTGCAGGTCGAGCTGATCCAGACCCGCAACGACGTGCCCTCGATGTACCGCGACTTCCTGCGCGCGGGCCGCACCGGCCTGCAGCACGTGGCCTACTGGACCGCCGACTACGACGCCGACCTCGCGCGCCTCACGGCGCAGGGCTTCAAGCCGGTGATGAGCGGCGAGGTGGGCGAACGCGGCCGCTTCATCTACTTCGACACCGAATACCACCCGGGCACCGTGATCGAGCTGTCGGAAGTGGCCGGGCCGAAGGGGAAGATGTTCGACCTGATCCGCGCGGCCTCCGAAGGCTGGGACGGCAGCGAGCCGGTGCGGCCCTTCCCCGACCTGTCGAAGCTCTGATGACGATGGCGCAGGCAGAACAGCGCATCCGCGCGCGCTACCGCATCGAGACGCCGCTCGAGCCGGCCGCGGTGGCCGAGGTGATGGCGGGCGAGCAGTCGTGCGGCACCTTCACGCGCGTCGAGGGCGAGACCGACGACCTGCGCGCGCGGGCGCGCGCCACCGTCGAGGCCATCGCCGAACTCGAGCCGGCCGCGGCGCCCAGCCTGCCCAATGCGCTGCTCGAGCGCCAGGGCAGGCGCGGGCCGTGGCGGCGCGCGCTGGTCGACATCTCCTTTCCCGTCGCCAACATCGGCGCCAACCTGCCGACGCTGGCGGCCACGGTCGCGGGCAACCTCTACGACCTCGGCGAGGTCACGGGGCTGCGGCTCGAATCGCTGCAGCTGCCCGCGGCCTACCGCGCGCAGTTCGAGCGGCCGAGCCACGGCGTGGCCGGCACCCGCCGCGCCACCGGCGTGGCCACGGGCGCGCTGGTGGGCACCATCATCAAGCCCAACGTCGGCTTCTCGGCCGCGCAGACCGCCGAGCTGGTGGCGCGGCTGTGCGCCGCCGGCGTGGACTTCATCAAGGACGACGAGGTCTCGGCCGATCCGCTGCACGCGCCGCTGGCCGAGCGCGTGCCGGCCGTGATGGCGGTGGTGCGCGATCATGCGCAGCGCACCGGCAAACAGGTGATGGTGGCCTTCAACATCACCGACGAGACCGACGCCATGAAGCGCCATGCCGACCTGGTCGAGCGCGAGGGCGGCAGCTGCGTGATGGCCAGCCTCAACTGGTGCGGTCATTCGGGCATCCAGACCCTGCGGCGCCACACGCCGCTGGCGCTGCACGGCCACCGCAACGGCTACGGCGCGCTGTCGCGCCATCCGCTCCTGGGCATCTCGTTCCAGGCCTACCAGGCGCTGTGGCGGCTGGCCGGCGTCGACCACATGCATGTGCACGGGCTGCAGGGCAAGTTTTCGCAGCCCGACGAGGAAGTGATCGAGTCGGCGCGCGATTGCCTGGCGCCGCTGGTGGCGGGCGAGGGCGCCTTCGACGACCGCGTGATGCCCGCCTTCTCCTCGGGCCAGTGGGCCGGCACCGTGGCGCCGACCTGGGCCGCGGTCGGCAGCGACGACCTGCTGTTCATGTCGGGCGGCGGCATCCTGGCCCATCCGGGCGGCGCGGCCGCGGGCGTGGCGAGCATCCGCCAGGCCTGGGCCGCGGCGCGCGCGGGCGTGCCGGTGGCCGAGGCCGCGCGCGCGGCGCCGGAGCTGGCGCAGGCGCTGGCCTTCTTCGGCGCCAAATGAGCACGCCGGTGCCGCTCGCCTACTACGGCGACGACTTCACCGGCGCCACCGACACGCTCGCCACCGCGGCGCGTGCCGGGCTGCGCGCCTTGCTGTTCCTGCGCGTGCCCGACGAGCCGCTGCTCGCGCGCGCCGGTCCGCTCGACTGCCTGGGCATCGCGGGCGCGGCGCGCTCGATGGCGCCGGACGCGATGCGCGCGGAACTCGCGCCGGTCGCGCGGCTGATGGCCGGGCTCGGCGCGCGCGTTCTGCACTACAAGACCTGCTCCACCTTCGACAGCGCGCCCGGCGTCGGCAACATCGCCGTCGCCATCGAGGCGCTGCGCCCCGCCGCCGGCCAGCCCTGGACCGCGATCGTCGGCGGCCAGCCGAACCTCGAGCGCTACTGCCTGTTCGGCCACCTGTTCGCCGCGGCCGGCAGCGGCGGCACGGTGCACCGCATCGACCGCCACCCGACCATGAGCCGCCATCCGGTCACGCCGATGCGCGAGTCGGACCTGCGGCTGCATCTACAGGCGCAGGGCCTGGGCGAGACCGCGCTGCTGCCATACCCACGGCATGCGGCCACGGGCGAGGCGCTGGCCGCCGTGCTGGGCGAGCAGCCCGAGGCCGTGCTGTTCGATGTCGCGCGGCCCGAGGACCTCGAGGCCATCGGCGCGGCGCTGTGGCCGCTCGCCACCGCCGAAGCGCCGCTGCTGGCCGTCGGCCCGAGCAGCGTGGTGCAGGCCTTCGCGCCGCGGCTGGCGGATGCGCCCGCGGCGCCGGCCGCCGTGGCGCCCGCGCGCGGCCCGGTGTTCGTGCTGGCCGGCAGCCTCTCGCCAGTCACGGCGCGGCAGGTGGCGGCCGCGCGGTCCTTCGAGGTCGTCTGGCTCGACGCGGCGCGGCTGGTCGACCCCCATTCCGATCATCTGGCGCAGTCCGCGCGCGAGCTGGCCGACCGGCTCTCGACCGGTGCCCATGTGCTGGCCTGCACCGCCACCGAGGCGGCGCGCGCCGGCCATACCCGCGTGCCCGCGCGCGCGCTGGCCGAGGCCGGCGGCGAACTGCTGGCGCGCGTGCTCGCGGCCGTGCCGCTGTCGCGCGTGGGCGTGGCCGGCGGCGACACCTCCAGCCTCGCCGTGGGCGCGCTCGACGCCTGGGGGCTGTCCTATCTCGCGCAGCTCGCGCCCGGCACCGCGCTGTGCCGGCTGCACAGCGAGGCGCCGGGGCTCGACGGGGTCGAGATCATGCTCAAGGGCGGGCAGATGGGGTCGCAGGACGTGTTCGAGCGCCTGGTGCACGGCACCAGCGCCTGAACGGGGGCGAAGCCGCGGGCGTCGCAGGGTTGATCGGCCTGCCCCCGAGCTGTTGTACAACCCGGAGATCAGCCCAGATCGCCGCCCGCGCGAGGAACACCGAATGACCGCCATCGAAGCACGCCTGCTCCAACGCTTGAAGCAACTGCCGCCCAGCCGGGTGGCCGAGGTCGTGGATTTCGTCGAGTTCCTGGCGGCGCGCGAGGAGCGCGCGGCGGCGGCCGCGCGGCTGAAAGAAGCCATGGCCGGAATCGACGACCTGGGCTTGGCTCCGTTCTCCGAGGACGAGATCGAGGCAGAAGTGCAGGCGGTTCGCGCCGCGCATCCCAAGAACCGTTGATCCGTCCGCCATGCGGATCCTTCTCGATACGAACCTGCTCGTCTCGGCCGTCATTTCCGCCGGGCTTCCGCGCCAGTTGCTGGACGGGGCCCTTGCAGGCGATTTCGAGCTGTGCACGAGCGAGATCCTGCTGGCCGAGCTGCTCGGCGTGCTGGAGCGCCCCAAGTTCGCCGAGCGGCTGGCCCGTGCCAACGTGAATCCGCGCCATCTGGTCGAGAACCTGCGCGGCCTGTCGGTCGTGGTCGTGCCAGCCAAGGTACCGCGCGTGGTACCCACCGATCCGGACGATGACCATGTGGTGGCGGCCGCGGTGGCCGGCGCCGTCGACCTCATCGTGTCGGGCGACCGGCGCGACCTGCTGCCGCTGGGCAGCCATGCGGGCATCCCCATCGTCGACGCGCGCGAAGCGGTGGAACGCCTGGCGCAGCGCGGCTCGCCACCGCGCTGACCGGCACCGGTCAGGTGGCGCCCGCGCCCCCATGGCACGAGAATTGCCCCGGAATCCAGGGTTTCCCCGTACGTCGCATACCGGGCCCCGCATACGCAATATGGGCACCACGGTATGCGTGCGGCGGCGCAAGCCGCTAACGTCCAGGCCTGGCCACCACGCGCCACCCCACGAGCACGACAGCATGAGTACCGAGAGCAGCAGCCACAGCCCCAGCCAGCCCATCCGATTCTTCCATCGCGGACAGGTCGTCGACGTCAGCGGCGTCCACCCGACCCGCTCGGTGCTCGACTGGCTGCGCGAGGACGCGCGCTGCACCGGCACCAAGGAGGGTTGCAACGAGGGCGACTGCGGTGCGTGCACCGTGGTGATCGGCGAACTCGCCGAGGCCGGCGCGCCCGACGCGGTCGGCGGCCTGCGGCTGCAGACGGTCAATGCCTGCATCCAGTTCCTGCCCACGCTCAACGGCAAGGCGCTGTTCACGGTCGAGGACCTCAAGGACCAGTGCCAAGCTTCGCAGGCAGCCCCGGCCCCCGCGCTTCAAGAGGGCGACAAGCGCCCGCACCCCGTGCACTGCCTGCACCCGGTGCAGCAGGCGCTGGTCGACTGCCATGGCTCGCAATGCGGCTTCTGCACGCCGGGCTTCGTGATGTCGCTGTGGTCGGCCTACGAGCATCACCAGGCGCGCGGCACGCAGCCCTCGCGCCAGCAGCTGGCCGACGACCTCTCGGGCAACCTGTGCCGCTGCACCGGCTACCGCCCGATCCTCGACGCGGGCCAGCGCATGTTCGACCTGCCGCCGGTGCGGCTGGACAGCCGCGCGGTGGTGGCCGCGCTCACCGCGCTGAACCCGCCCGCCGACGCCGCGGGCTTCGAGTACGCGGCCCCGCTGGGCGCGCGCATCGACCGCTTCCACGCGCCGCGCTCGCTCGAGCAGCTGGCCGCGCTGCGCGAGCAGAAGCCGCGCGCGCAACTGCTGTCGGGCTCGACCGACGTGGGCCTGTGGGTCAACAAGCAGTTCCGCGACCTCGGCGACATCATCTACGTGGGCGACGTGCCCGAGCTCAAGACCGTCGAGGTCCGCGGCGACCACCTCTACATCGGCGCGGGTGCCTCGCTCGAATCGGCCTTCGCGGCGCTGGTCGAGCGCGTGCCCAGCCTGGCCGACGTCTGGCTGCGCTTCGCCTCGCCGCCGATCCGCCACGCGGGCACCATGGGCGGCAATGTCGCCAACGGCTCGCCGATCGGCGACTCGCCGCCGGTGCTGATGTCGCTCGACGCCGAGATCGAGCTGCGCCGCGGCGCCGACGTGCGCCGCATGCCGCTGCCCGACTTCTACGTCGACTACATGAAGAACCAGCTGCAGAGCGGCGAATTCGTGCAGGGCCTGTGGCTGCCGCTGGCCGCGATGCGCCGCCAGGTGCGCGCCTACAAGATCAGCAAGCGCTTCGACTGCGACATCTCGGCGCTGTGCGCGGGCTTCGCGCTCGAGCTCGAGCCCGGCGGCAACAAGGTCAAGGCCGTGCGCCTGGCCTTCGGCGGCATGGCCGCCACCGTGAAGCGCGCGGCGCAGGCCGAGGCCGCGCTGGTCGGCAAGCCCTGGACCCAGTCCAGCGTGAATGCCGCCAAGCTGGCGCTGGCGCAGGACTTCAAGCCGCTGTCCGACATGCGCGCCTCGGCCGACTACCGGATGCAGGTGGCGCAGAACCTGATCCAGCGCCTGTGGCTCGAGACCCGGGCCGAGGATGCGCTGCCCGGCAGCGCCACCAGCGTCTGGAGCGTGATGCCGCACGCCGCCACCGCCAAGCCGGCCGCGCAAGGAGTCTGAGACCATGAACAAGCCCCTCGATGCCCGCCTGCTGCAACCCGCAGAGGCCTTTGCCGACTACCTCAAGAACACCGCCGCCCGCATCGACCAGGGTGCCGAGGCGCTCGCCCACGACCAGGGCGTGCGCGTGGGCATCAGCCGCCCGCACGAATCGGCGCACCTGCACGTGGCCGGCGAGGCCACCTACATCGACGACATCCCCGAGATCGCCGGCACCCTGCACTGCGCGCTGGGCCTGTCGCCCGCGGCCAACGGGCGCGTCACGGCGCTGTCGCTCGACGCCATCCGCGCCATGCCGGGCGTGGTGTCGGTGCTCACGGCCGACGACATCCCCGGCACCAACGACTGCGGCTCGATCATCCACGACGACCCGATCCTGCTGTCGGTGAAGGACGGCGGCGAGATCCGCTACCTGGGCCAGCCGGTGTTCGCCGTGATCGCGCGCACCCGCGACGCCGCGCGCCGCGCCGCCGCGCGCGCCAAGGACGCGCTGACCATCGAGGCGCAGCCGCCGGTGCTGACGCCGCAGGACGCGCATGCGCGCGGCCAGTACGTGGTGCCGCCGATGCACATCGTGCGCAGCGGCGGTGCCGCCAACGGCGGCGACGAGGCCGCTGTGCGCGCCGCCATCGCGGCCGCGCCGCGCCGGCTCAAGGCCACGCTCGACGTCGGCGGGCAGGAGCAGTTCTACCTCGAGGGCCAGATCAGCTACGCCATTCCGAAGGAGGGCGGCGCGCTGCATATCCACTGCTCGACCCAGCATCCGAGCGAGATGCAGCACCTGGTCGCGCACGCGATGCACCTGCAGTCGAACGAGGTGCACGTGGAGTGCCGGCGCATGGGCGGCGGCTTCGGCGGCAAGGAATCGCAGTCGGCGCTGTTCGCCTGCGTGGCCGCGGTGGCCGCGAGCAAGCTGCGCCGCCCGGTCAAGCTGCGGCTGGACCGCGACGACGACTTCATGGTCACGGGCCGGCGCCACTGCTTCTGGTACGAGTACGAGGTGGGCTTCGACGACGAGGGCCGCCTGCTCGGCGCCGAGATCACCATGGTCTCGCGCGCCGGCCACTCGGCCGACCTGTCGGGCCCGGTGATGACGCGCGCGCTGTGCCACTTCGACAACGCCTACTGGCTGCCCAACGTCAGCATGCACGGCTACTCGGGCAAGACCAACACGCAGAGCAACACGGCCTTCCGCGGTTTCGGCGGCCCGCAGGGCGCGATCGCGATCGAGAACATCATGGACTCGGTGGCGCGCGCACTGGGCCGCGACCCGCTCGACGTGCGGCGCGTCAACTTCTACGGCAAGGGCGAGAACAACGTGACGCCCTACCGCCAGACCGTGACCGACAACATCGTGCACGAGCTGGTGGCCGAGCTCGAGGCCACGAGCGACTACCGCGCGCGGCGCGAGGAGATCGCCGGCTTCAACGCCGCGAGCCCGGTGCTCAAGCGCGGGCTGGCGCTGGCACCGCTGAAGTTCGGCATCTCGTTCAACGTCAAGCACTTCAACCAGGCCGGCGCGCTGGTGCACGTCTACACCGACGGCTCGATCCTGGTGAACCACGGCGGCACCGAGATGGGCCAGGGCCTGAACACCAAGGTGGCGCAGGTGGTGGCGCACGAGCTCGGCGTGAGCTTCGAGCGCGTGCGCGTCACGGCCACCGACACGACCAAGGTCGCGAACACCTCGGCCACGGCGGCCTCGACCGGCGCCGACCTCAACGGCAAGGCCGCGCAGGACGCCGCGCGCCAGATCCGCGAGCGGCTGGCGCAGAGCGCGGCCGAGCGCCATGGCGGCGAGCCCGGCGCGGTGCGCTTCGCCAACGACAAGGTCGAGGTCAACGGCCGCACGCTGGCCTTCAGCACCGTGGTGGGCGAGGCCTACCTCGACCGCAAGCAGCTGTGGTCCGACGGCTTCTACGCCACGCCCGGCCTGAGCTGGGACAAGGACAAGATGCAGGGCCGCCCGTTCTACTACTACGCCTACGGCGCGGCGGTCAGCGAGGTGATCGTCGACACGCTGACCGGCGAATGGAAGCTGCTGCGCGCCGATATCCTGCACGACGCGGGCAAGTCGCTGAACCCGGCGGTCGACATCGGCCAGGTCGAGGGCGCCTTCATCCAGGGCATGGGCTGGCTCACGACCGAGGAACTGGTGTGGCATCCGCAGAGCGGCAAGCTCACGACCCACGCGCCCAGCACCTACAAGATCCCGACCGCCAACGACTGCCCGCCGGTGTTCAACGTGCGGCTGTTCGAGGGCCAGAACTTCGAGGACTCGATCCACCGCAGCAAGGCCGTGGGCGAGCCGCCGCTGCTGCTGCCGTTCTCGGTCTTCTTCGCGATCCGCGACGCCGTGTCGGCCGCGGGCGGCCACCGCGTCGACCCGCCGCTGCGCGCGCCCGCCACGAGCGAATCGATCCTGCGCGCCGTGACGGCCGTGCAGGTGGGATGAGCGCCGCCAAAGCGGACAGCCGAACGCAGAAGACGCGAAGAACACGCGGAAGTCGCAGAAAAGAAATCGAGGAAAACCTTCATGTCTTCCTTTGGCGACTTCGGCGAAAGCTTCGCGGCCTCCGCGTTCGGCTGTCCGACGCCGTGCCTCGGCTGTATAACGCCTCGCATCGACCACTTCCTTGCGGGCGGCCATGAGAGACCAGGCGCTTTTCGACAAGATCGACCTTCACCTGATCCGGGTGCTGCACACCGTGCTGACCGACCGCAGCGTCTCGCGCGCCGCGATCCGGCTCGGGATGTACCAGCCGGCGGTGTCGGCCGCGCTCAAGCGGCTGCGCGAGCTCTCGGGCGATCCGCTGCTGGTGCGCTCGGGCTCGGGCATGGTGCCCACCGATGCGGGGCTGCGCATGATCGAGCCGGCCGCGAGCATCCTGCGCGCGGCCGAGATGCTGTTCTCCGATGCGCGCGGCTTCGACCCGCAATCGGCCAGCACCACCTTCCGCATCGCGGCCAGCGACTACATGGACCCGATCTTCCTGCCCATGTTGGTGGCGCAGGTCAAGCGCGAGGCGCCGCTGTGCCATATCGAGATCCATCCGCTGTCGCCCGACTCCGACTACCACGGCCACCTGTCGCTGGGGCAGGTCGACGTGGTGATCGGCAACTGGCTCAAGCCACCCGAGGACCTGCACATGGCACGCCTGTTCGGTGACGAGGTGGTGTCGCTGGTGAACCAGGACCATCCGGCGGTGCGCCGCGGCTGGGACCTGGAGACCTGGCTGCAGGCCGAGCACATCGCGCCCACGCCCATGCACCCGGGCGGGCGCGGCATCATCGACCAGATGCTCGACGAGCTCGGGCGCCAGCGCAACATCACGGCGCGCTGCGCGCACTTCGGGCTGATCCCCGACATGGTGGCCTCGAGCCTGCTGGTGCTGACCACCGGCCGCCAGTACTGCGAGCGCTTCGCCGCGCGGCTGCCGCTGAAGATCCTCGACTGCCCGGTCGCGCTGCCGCGGCTCATGTACTACCAGCTCTGGCACGAGCGCACCCACTCGTCGAGCTCGGCGCGCTGGCTGCGCGAATGCATCAAGGACGTGGCGGCCTCGCTGCGTCCGCCCACCCCGCCCGCGCGCGATGCGCGCGATCCGCCGCCCCTGGGCGCCTGACGGCGCCGGCCCCCTCACCAGAACCCCAAGGACCTCGAGGCGCGACCGAGCTCGCGCCAGGGACGGGCTCGGCCCGCTTTTTCTTCAGAACGACGCCGCACGACGCGACACGAGACAACACATCCCGGAGACAAGAAACCCATGAACTGGATCGACAAGGTGTTCAAGCTCAACGAACACAACACCACCGTGCGCACCGAGGTCATCGCGGGGCTCACCACCTTCCTGACGATGGCCTACATCATCTTCGTCAACCCCTCGATCCTCGGCGACGCGGGCATGCCCAAGGGCGCGGTCTTCGTCGCCACCTGCCTGATCGCGGCGCTGGGCACGCTGATCATGGGCCTGTACGCCAACTACCCGATCGCCATGGCGCCGGGCATGGGCCTGAACGCCTACTTCGCCTACGTGGTCGTGCTCGGCATGGGCTACACGTGGCAGACCGCGCTGGGCGCGGTCTTCATCTCGGGCTGCCTGTTCCTGATCGTCACGGTCACGGGGCTGCGCGAGCTGTTCATCCAGGGCATACCGCAGTCGCTGCGAACGGCGATCACGGTGGGCATCGGCATGTTCCTCGCGTTGATCGCGCTCAAGAGCGCGGGCGTGGTCGCGGCCTCGCCGGCGACCTTCGTGACGCTGGGCGACCTGCACTCGGCACCGGTGGTGCTGGCCACGCTGGGCTTTTTGATCATCGTGGTGCTCGACAAGCTCAAGGTGCGCGGCGCGATCCTGATCGGCATCGTCACGGTCACGGTGCTGTCCTTCTTCTTCGGCGGCAACAAGTTCCATGGCGTGTTCGCGCCGCCGCCCTCGATCGCGCCCACCTTCATGCAGCTCGACATCCTGAGCGCGCTCAAGGGCGGCATCCTCAACGTGGTGCTGGTGTTCTTCCTGGTCGAGATGTTCGACGCCACCGGCACGCTGATGGGCGTGGCCAAGCGCGCCGGCCTGCTGGTGCCCGGCAAGATGGAGCGCATGAACAAGGCGTTGCTGGCCGACAGCGGCGCGATCTTCGCGGGCTCGCTGCTCGGCACCTCGAGCACCACGGCCTACGTGGAGAGCGCGGCCGGCGTGCAGGCGGGCGGCCGCACCGGCCTCACGGCCGTGGTGGTGGCGGTGCTGTTCCTGGCCTGCCTGATGATCTCGCCGCTCGCGGGCTCGGTGCCGGCCTATGCCACCGCGCCGGCGCTGCTGTTCGTGGGCTGCCTGATGCTGCGCGACCTGGTCGAGCTCGACTGGGAGGACACCACCGAGGTCATCCCCGCGGCCGTGACCGCGCTGGCCATGCCCTTCACCTACTCGATCGCCAACGGCCTGGCCTTCGGCTTCATCACCTACGCCGTGCTCAAGCTGTTCACCGGCCGGGCACGGGAAGTGCATGCCATGGTGTGGGTCATCGCCGCCGTCTTCCTGTTCAAGTTCGTCTACGTGACGGGCCACTGAACCCGAAATCAGTCGAAGCCCCGGAGTCGGGGTCTTCCATCGCCCGGATTCCGTGGACACGCTATTAAACTTATAGCTATCGACGTACATCGGAACCCGCGAGACGAGGCCCATTCCTGTACCGAACGAGACAACCCACGGAACCGGCATGACAACACCCAGACTCCAGCTCGCGCACATCACCAAGCGCTACCCGGCGGTGGTCGCCAACAGCGACATCTCGCTGGCGGTGCAACCGGGCGAGATCCACGCCGTGCTCGGCGAGAACGGCGCCGGCAAGTCGACGCTGATGAAGATCATCTACGGCTCGGTCAAGCCCGACGAGGGCAGCGTCGCCTTCGACGGCCAGCCGGTGAACCTGCGCAACCCGCAGCAGGCGCGCGCGCTGGGCATCAGCATGGTGTTCCAGCACTTCAGCCTGTTCGACACCCTCACCGTGGCCGAGAACGTCTGGCTCGGCCTCGACAAGTCGCTGGCGCTGGCCGACGTGGCGCGCAGCATCACGGCCAAGGCGAGCGAATACGGCCTCGACATCGATCCCGCGCGGCCGGTCCATACGCTGTCGGTGGGCGAGATGCAGCGGGTGGAGATCATCCGCGCGCTGCTGACCGACCCCAAGCTGCTGATCCTCGACGAGCCGACCTCGGTGCTCACGCCGCAGGCGGTGGTCAAGCTGTTCGGGGTACTCAACAAGCTGGCCTCCGAGGGCTGCAGCATCCTCTACATCAGCCACAAGCTGCACGAGATCCGCGAGCTGTGCACCGCCTGCACGGTGCTGCGCGGCGGCAAGGTCACGGGGGTGTGCAACCCGAAGAACGAGAGCAACGAGTCGCTGTCGCGGCTGATGATCGGCAGCGAGCCGCCGCCGCTCGAGCACCGGCCGGTGCATGCGGGCGCGGTGGCGCTGCGCGTGCAGGGCCTGACGCTGGCGCGCGAGGACCAGTTCGGCGTGGACCTCGAGGGCGTGTCCTTCGAGGTGCGCGCGGGCGAGGTGGTGGGCATTGCGGGCGTGTCGGGCAACGGCCAGAAGGAACTGCTCTACACGCTCTCGGGCGAGGACGTGCGCGCCGAAGCGGCGATGGTGCGGGTGTTCGACCAGCCGGCCGGCCGGCTGCGCCCGCGCGCGCGCCGTGCGCTGGGCCTGCACTTCGTGCCCGAGGAACGGCTGGGCCGCGGCGCGGTGCCCACGCTGGGGCTCGCGCACAACCTGCTGCTGACGCGCGGCGACGCGGTGGGCCGCGGCGGCTGGATCCGTACCGGCGCGCTCGAGCGCCAGGCCAGATCCATCATCGAGCGCTTCAAGGTCAAGGCCGGCGGTCCGAAGGCGGCGGCGCGCTCGCTGTCGGGCGGCAACCTGCAGAAGTTCATCGTCGGCCGCGAGATCGACGCCAACCCCAAGCTCTTCATCGTCTCGCAGCCGACCTGGGGCGTGGACGTGGGCGCGGCCGCGCTGATCCATGCCGAGATCCTCGCGCTGCGCGACGCGGGCTGCGCGGTGCTGGTGATCAGCGAGGAGCTCGACGAGCTCTTCAGCATCAGCGACCGGCTGCACGTGATCGCCAAGGGGCGGCTGTCGCCCTCGATCGACCGCGCGGCGGCCACGCTGGCGCAGGTCGGCGAATGGATGAGCGGGCTGTGGCCGGGCCCATCCGGCAAGAGCAACAAGAACGAGGAGGCCGCCCATGCTTAAGCTCGAACCCCGTCCGGAGCTCTCGCGCTTCTGGACCTTCGCCTCGCCGATCCTGGCGCTGCTGATCACGGTGCTGATCGGCGTGGCGCTGTTCGCCGCGCTCGGCAAGGACCCGGTCAAGGGCCTGCTGGTGTTCTTCTACGAGCCGATCAAGAACGGCTATGCGCTGGGCGAGCTGACGGTGAAGGCCACGCCGCTGCTGATCATCGCGCTGGGCCTGGCGGTGTGCTTCCGCTCCAACGTGTGGAACATCGGGGCCGAGGGCCAGTTCGTGTTCGGCGCGATCGCCGCGGGCGGCGTGGCGCTGATGGCCGACAAGACCACGGGCGGCTGGATCGTGCTGGCGATCCTGGTGGCGGGCACGCTGGGCGGCATGGTCTGGGCCGGCATCGTGGCCTGGCTGCGCGACCGCTTCAACGCGAACGAGATCCTGGTGAGCCTGATGCTGGTGTACGTGGCGACGCTGCTGTTGAGCTACATGGTGTTCGGCCCCTGGAAGGATCCCAACGGCTACAACTTCCCGCAGTCGAAGACCTTCGAGGCGGTGACGCAGATCCCGCGCCTGTTCAAGGGCTCGCGCGTGACGATCGGGGTGATCATCGCGCTGGTGGGGGTGGGGGCGCTGTGGGTGTTCCTGTTCCGCACGCGCGCGGGCTTCGCGCAGCAGGTCGGCGGCCTCGCGCCCGCGGCGGCGCGCTATGCGGGCTTCTCGGCCCGCCGCGCGGTGTGGATCGCGCTCTTGACCTCGGGCGGCGCGGCCGGCCTGGCCGGTGCGCTCGAAGTGGCGGGCCCGCTCGGCCAGCTCACGCCCTACGTGCCGGCCGGCTACGGCTTCGCGGCCATCATCGTGGCCTTCGTCGGCCGCCTGCATCCGGTGGGGATGGTGTTCTCGGCGATCCTGATGAGCATGTTCTACATCGGCGGCGAGCTCGCGCAGTCGCGGCTCGGGCTGCCGAAGTCGCTGACGGGGGTGTTCCAGGGGCTGCTGCTGTTCACGCTGCTGGCTTGCGATACCTTGATTGCCTATCGGGTTCGTCGCAAGGCGGCTGCGAAGGCTGCCGTGCTCACGACGAGTTCGCTGCAGGCGAGTACACCTTTGACGGCGCCTGTTGCGCGTACGACCGAGGGGGCGCTGTGATGTTGTCCTGCGCTTTCGATCTGGTTCGTTCAGGGTGGGCTCACGCCGACGGCGTACTCCCCTCCGCGAATGTCCCCCGGCCTGCGGCCTCCTCCTTTATTTCGCTGCGGGGAGTACGCCATCGACGTGAGCCTGGACGCGGCCGTAGAACCGGCTGCACAACGACTGCGCTCCCGTGCACAGGGCAGTGGGTGCTTCCCGCAGCGAAATCAAGGAGGAGCCCGAAGGGCGGGGGACATTCGCGGAGGGAAGTACCCGCTGTCCTGTGCACGCGCCCCGAACGCATCCTTGCAGATAACCACACAAGCACCGAGAGCCACTAAAAATGGACAGCTACGCACTCCTCCTGGGCTCCACCCTGAGCGCCGGCACCGTCCTCGCCATCGCCGCGCTAGGCCTTCTCATCAACGAGAAAGCCGGCATCGTCAACCTCGGTGCCGAGGGCATGATGCTGTGCGCCGCCATCGCCGGTTTCGCCACCGTGGTGACCACCCACAACCCCTGGCTCGGCCTGCTCGCCGGCATGGCCGCCGGGGCCTTGCTGGCCGCCTTCTTCGGCGTGCTCGTCATCTGGCTCAACACCAACCAGTACGCCACCGGCCTCGCGCTGAGCCTGTTCGGTGTCGGCTTCTCGGCCTTCGCCGGCATCAACTTCGTGCAGGCCAAGCTGCCCGAGAGCGCCAGCTATGCGATTCCCGTGCTGGCCGACATTCCGCTGCTCGGCCCCGCGCTGTTCCGCCATCACCCGATGGTCTACGTCGCCGTGCTGCTGACCGTGGGCCTGATCTGGTTTCTCTACCGCACGCGCGCCGGCCTCGTGCTGCGCTCGGTCGGCGAGTCGCCCGAATCGGCGCATGCGCTGGGCTATCCGGTGCGGCGCATCCGCCTCATGGCCGTGATCGCGGGCGGGGCGCTGTGCGGCCTTTCGGGCGCGTATCTCTCGACCGTCTACACCCCGCTGTGGGTCGAGGGCATGGTCGCGGGCCGCGGCTGGATCGCGCTGGCGCTCACCACCTTCGCCACCTGGCGGCCGATGCGCGTGCTGCTGGGCGCCTACCTGTTCGGCGGCGTCTCGATGCTGGGCTTCCACCTGCAGAGCAGCGGCGTCGACGTGCCCTCGCAGTTCCTCAGCATGCTGCAGTACATCGCGCCCATCGTGGTGCTGGCCCTGATCTCGCGCAACCCCGCATTCATTCGCGTCAACATGCCGGCTTCGATCGGGAAACCGTTCTACCCCGGCTCATAATCGCGGTTTTCGTTTTTCCGCCAACCCGTCCTTTTTGAGGATTTCCGACAATGAATGATCTGAACAAGCGCTCCCTGCTCAAGCTCGCCGCCCTCACGGCGGTCGCTTCGGCAGCCTTGATCGGCTGCGGCAAGAAAGAAGAAGCGGCAGCACCGGCCGCCGCGCCCGCACCGGCTCCGGCACCCGCCGCCGCAGCGCCGGCTCCGGCAGCGCCGCTCAACATCGCATTCGCATACATCGGACCCGTGGGCGACGGCGGCTGGACCTTCGCGCACGACAACGGCCGCAAGGCGCTCGAGAAGGAATTCGGCGACAAGATCAAGACCACCTTCGTGGAAAGCGTGCCCGAGGGCGCCGACGCCGAGCGCGTGTTCCGCGACATGGTCGGCCAGGGCAACAAGCTGATCTTCGGCACCACCTTCGGCTACATGGAGCCCATGCTCAAGGTGGCCAACGACAGCAAGGACGTCAAGTTCGAGCATGCCACCGGCTACAAGACCGCCGAGAACATGCGCACCTACGACAGCCGCACCTACGAAGGCGCGTACATGGCCGGCATCATCGCGGGCGCCATGACCAAGTCGAACACGCTCGGCGTCGTCGGCTCGGTGCCGATCCCCGAGGTGCTGCGCAACATCAACAGCTTCACGCTCGGCGCCCAGTCGGTCAACCCGAAGATCACGACCAAGGTCGTGTGGGTCAACGAGTGGTTCAGCCCGCCGAAGGAAACCGAGGCCGCCACCGCCCTCATCAACGGCGGCGCCGACATCCTGTTCCAGAACACCGACTCGCCGGCCGTGCTCAAGACCGCGCAGGAAAAGGGCAAGCGCGCCTTCGGCTGGGACTCCGACATGACCGCCTACGGTCCCAAGGCCCACCTGGGCTCGGCCACCATCAACTGGGCGCCGTACTACATCAAGGCCACGCAGGACGCGCTCGACGGCAAGTGGGCCACCGGCCAGGCCTGGTGGGGCGTCAAGGAAGGCGCCATCGACCTCGTGTCGATCGCCGAGGACGTGCCGGCCGAAGCCAAGGCCAAGGTCGACGAGGTCAAGAAGGGCCTGAAGGACGGCAGCTTCTCGATCTGGAAGGGCCCGATCCTCGGTCAGGACGGCAAGGAAGTGGTCGCCAAGGACGCGGTCGCCGACGACAAGTTCCTGACCGGCATCAACTTCTACGTCAAGGGCGTCGAAGGCAAGGTGCCGGGCGGCGACAAGAAGTAAACAAGCAGGCTGCTTCGCGTCGCGATGCAGGCAAGGCCGCCTTCGGGGCGGCCTTTTTTCATGGAGGATCCGTTCGATGAAGCGCATTTTTCGCCCCTTCGTTGCCGCAGCCCTCGCGGCGTTGGTCTCGCTGCCCGCCGCCGCGGCTGGCGAGACGCCGCCGCGTTTCTCGAAGGACGAGCAGCCGCTGCGCCAGGCCGTCGAGGATGCCGCGATGTGCTTCCACTTTGCCGGCGAATTCGGCGGCGACGGCTCGGCGCGCGACCGCGAGGTGAAGCGGGAGATGGCCAAGGTCTGCAAGGACGAAAGCCAGCAGCGCGTGATGCAGGCCTACCGCAAGAACCCGCGCGACCGGCGGCTCTATCCCGCGGTGCTGATGCTCGACGGGATGGTCAAGGGGCCGGCGCTGACCGAGGCCGAGAAGGCGCGGCTGTGCGCGGTGGCGAAGACGGAGCTGGTGTGTCCCTGAGATAAGACGCAGTCTCCGGTGATCCTTGACCCTGACAGCCGTATTTGCTTTGACTTGAATACAAGTGCGGCTGCATGTGACGATGCTGCGTGTCAAATCTCCTCAGATCACAGGAGGCAACGATGTCAGAAACCTCTAGTTTGCTGTACTGCTATCGGTGCGAGGAGAACACAAATCACCAATTTGTGTTCTCCCATGATTTTGCTTTCCGACATCTGGATGCAGAAGGTTTTGTAATGTGGGAGCCGGCGGTCTATTCCGGACTTTCGTGTACCACCTGCACGGATCTCGCGATTTATATTCACTCAAACCTCCATGTCGTTGGAGCCGATTCCGAATACGGGGAACTCGTCTATCCGACGAATCGCGAAATCTATGAGAGCCTGCCTCTTAGAGTTGCCCAAGCGTACAAGGAGGCGCTGAAAGTCAAGCGTGTGTCGAAGATTGCCTTTTCGCTAATGGGGCGGCGAGTGGTTGAGGAGATTGTCAAGGATCAGGGATGTTCGGTCAGTAATTTGGCCGAAGCCCTTAACCAGTTGGCATTGACAGGGAAGCTATCTCCGTGGCTTTCGGAGGCGGCGGAAGTGGTTCGAAAAATCGGAAATGCTGCGGCACATGACGGCTCCGCGGAGTTCAACGAACATCATGTTGACCTCATAGATGAGTTGCTTCACGAGCTTGTAGATAACTTGTACCGCGGCCCCTCTTTTCTTCATACCTACCGAAACATGCTCGAGATCTAGTTGTTGGATGTGGTGCCTTCTCGAGACCGCCGCCACGTTCTCAGAGTCGGCCATCGGTTACGAACCTGTTCTAGTGCTCGATTCACCCTGCAATAGCGTCGATATACTTCGGCATCGCGCAAAAAAAGCGCGATCGGGTTTGGAAGCCCGCTGCACCTCTGCGACGAAAGCCGCAGCTACCGCACATGGTCTGCGGCTTTTTCGTTCGTCCGCTTTTTGGCGGCTCGGATGGGAGGGCGCGAGTCCTGCCGGTTCTCGAGAGAGGTGCCCGGTCTTCCAACCCGTTCGAGCTGCCGCCTTGTTTGGAAGCAGGTGCGGTGGTTTTTGAAACCGCACCTCCTGGGGTCCTCACATGACTCTGCCTCCCGGCTCCTTTTCGCAGTCGTCCGCGACTGACACCTCCGCGGCGAGCTTCGACATGCTTGCCCTTCAAGCCTGCGACGACGTCGGCAACCTGCGCGAAGTCCTGCGCTTCTATATCGGGCTCGAAAAGCTCATCGCGCTTTCGAACCCAGACGACACCGAGGAGCTCGCTCCCATGCGAAGCGAGTTGAGCTCGATGCTGCGCCTGGCCAATTCGGAACTGCGGCGTCGCATCGATGCGGCCGATGGCGCAACCCACCAACTTCATGAGGCTTTGAACGCGATCGACCGGGAAGAGAAGACTCGTCTCGACGATTGAGAGGGCGAGGCGTTCCATCGCCGCGCGATCGGTCGGGCGCCGCATCCTGCGCCAAGGCCTACAACCATGGAGCTGGCGCACGTGGATACTCTTGCAGACGAGGTGGCTCCGCAGAGGAGCTGCTCGACCTGACCTCAGAGCCCTCTGATGCGCAACTCACTCGACTTCACATCCTGGCAAGGCCTGCTCTCGACCCTGCTCGGCCTGGTGCTCGTGTCGCTGGTCGCGGTCGGCATCCGCATCGTCGTGATGCTCAGCGTGCAGCAGCGGCGCGAGCGCCAGAACCGGCAGATCAACGAGCGGCTCAAGACGCTGATCGCGGCCTACAAGGTGCTCGGCGGGTCGTTCACCGGCGAGCTCGCGGTCGACCCCAGCCATCTGCGCGAACTGCGCACGCGCGGCCTGCAGGCCGAGGCCGAAGGCGGCGCCGACGGCGGACTGCCTGCCTCGGACCGGCGCCGCCGTATCCGCGACGCGGTCGAGACCGCGCTGTCCGACGTGATCCTGCTCGGTACCGAGGAGCAGGTGCGGCTGGCCGCGAAGGCCGCCGCCGACATGGTCGCGGGCCGCAGCGTAGAGACGGCCGAACTCGTGGTCTCGCTGCGCACCTTCATCCGCGCGGTGCTCGACCTCGATCCGGTGCCGCCGACGCTCGGCATTCCGAAGCAGGGGCCGCTGCGGCTCAAGGGCACGGCCACGCGTGGCGAACGCGCGGGCGGTGGCGGCGGCAATGCCGGGGGCGGGGGTGGCAAGGGCGGAGGAGGCGGCGGCATGGGCGGCGGTGGCATGGGGGCCGGCATGGGCGCGGGCCTCGGTGCCGGCGTGGGCCTGCACCATGGCGCGTCCGAGGCCGAAGCGCTGCCGCCATCGCTCGGCCTGCCGCGCGAGACCGATCCCTGAAGTGCATCGCCATCGAACAGACACCTCCCACGTCCACAGTCATTCCCATGCTCGAACGCAGCGCAGCCCACTTCCCCCAGTTCTCCCGCCTCGCACCGGACTTCGATCTCGAGGACGTGCAGCCCCCAGCCACCGACGCCGAGATCGCGGCGCTCGAGCAATCGCTGGGCGTGCCGCTGCCGGAGTCCTACAAGCAACTGCTGCGCTGCAGCCGCGGCTTCATGCTGATGGGCGGTGTCGTGCAGTTCGGCAGCCAGCATCCGTTCTTCCACGAGTTCGAAGCGCTCGATCGGCTCGGCGAGGCGCAGCGCGCGGTGGTCAGGCGCCGCGGCGGCATCTGGCCGCCGCCGTCGAACGGCATGCTGTGCTTCGCGGAGTTCTTCATGGAGGCCGACGGCGACCAGGTGCTGTTCGACGTGAGCCAGGGGCTGGTCGATGGCGAGTACCCGGTCGTCTACTACGCGCATGCCGCGTCGCCGGCCTCGGTGCGCGTGCTCGCGCGCTCGTTCGCCGAGTTCATGGAAGCCTTCCTGCGCTACGAGGAATTCGCCGACGAAGACGAGGAATGAGCGAGGATTCATCGACTCGCGCACCGCGCCGACCCCCATGACCCACGATTCCCTCGACGCCCCTTCGCTCGCGCTCGTCGACGCCTGCACCCAGGCCTCGCTCGCGCTGCTCGAAGCCAACCTCACGCCGCACGGCATCCTGGCCGCGAGCCGCACCGAGGCCGCGGTGGCGCGGCGCTACACGCGCATCTTCGGGCGCGACGCGGCGATCTGCGTGATGGCGATGTGCGGCAGCGGCGTGCCTGCGCTCGAGCACGGCGCGGTCGCGAGCCTCGACGCGCTCGCGGCGCAGCAGGCGGCCAACGGGCAGATCCCGAAATACGTCGATCCCGAGGGCCAGGACGCCGATTTCTGGTATCTGGGCTGCATCGACGCCACGCTGTGGTGGCTGATCGCGGTGGACCACGTGCGCCGCCACGGCAAGGTGGGCGCCACGCATTGGGCCGATGGCGTGCAGCGCGCGATCGGCTGGCTGCTGGCGCAGGAGCACCAGCACTTCCGGCTGCTGCAGCAGAACGAGGCCAGCGACTGGGCCGACATCATGCCGCGCTCGGGCTACGTGCTCTACACCAACGCGCTGTGGTTCGACGTCAAGCGCCGCTTCGCGATCGCGCAGGCCGACGAGACCCGGCACCACTTCAACCACCTGTTCAACCCGTTCCAGCGCGACCTGCCCGAATACCACCGCGCGCGGCTGCTGCAGCACTACGCGCGGCGCGGCCGGCGCGATCCGGGGCTGTACCTGAGCTTCGTCAACCTCGCGGTGGTGGGCGACGAGGGCGATGTGTTCGGCAACGTGCTGGCGATCCAGGCCGGGCTGGCCGACGAGGCGATGGCGCACAGCATCGTCAACACCATCGAGGGCGCGCGCGCGAGCGATCCCTACCCGGTGCGCGTGGTGCTGCATCCGCTGTCGCCGCAGCACGACCTGTGGCGCGCCTACATGGGCCGGCACCGGCAGAACCTGGTGCACCAGTACCACAACGGCGGCATCTGGCCCTTCGTGGGCGGCTTCTGGGCGATGGCGCTCGCGAAGCTGGGGCTCGAGGCCGAGGGCTGGGCCGAGCTCGCGAAGCTGGCGCGGGCCAACGAGCTCGACGGCTGGCGCTTCACCGAGTGGTTCCATGGCCGCACGCTGGCGCCGATGGGCATGGCGGGCCAGAGCTGGAATGCCGCCACCTTCCTGCTGGCGCGGCGCGCGCTCGAGGGCGTCGCCACGGCCTGGTGAGGGGGCGCTCGAGGGCGGCCGGTTTCCGGTTGCGGCATACTCGCCACCCCCCGCAATCTCCAATCTGCCTCTCGCACAAGACCCCCGCATGGACAAGGAAGTCGACCCCAAAGTACTCGCCGTCATCGATGAGATGCGCCTCTCCGGCCCCCGGCTCACGCCGGTCGACATCGTCGCCAAGATGGGTGTGTTCGACGCGCGCGAGAAGGCCTCGGACCACGCCTGGCTCGCCACCGGCGACAACGTGATCGCCACCATCTGGGGCGAGTACGTCAACCTCGGCGAGGGCGGGCGCTGGTTCTGCCTCGAGTCGCTCGACGTGCAGTTCCGCCCCGGCGGCGGCCCGCGCACCGCGTTCCAGTCGCAGCGCGCCGCCGACCGCCTCGCGCTGCTCAAGCGCACCTTCGACGCCGGCCAGGATTTCCGCGCCGTGGTGCAGACCAACCGCATCGCCATCGGCGAGATCGAGACCAACCGCAGCGCCAAGGTCTCCACGCGCGTGCGCGACGACGCCGAATGGCACGTCGCGAGCTGGGAACCCGAGCGCAAGTTCGCGGTGCTGGTGCGCGGTCCGCGCGGCTGGGTGCCCGACGAGGCCGCGATCCAGGCCGCCCGCGCCAAGGGCAACGTGCCCGACGAGGCCGCGGCCGGTGCCGACGGCGCGGCGAAGCTGGGCTCGGCCGAGGCCGTGCAGGAGGCCGCCATGGACTACGTGATGCGCCACTTCAAGGGCTACGGCTACAACGCCGAGGACGTGCGCAGCCAGAAGACCGGCTACGACATCGTGGTGTCGAACTCGAAGGGCGCGATCCTGCTCAAGGTCACGGTCAAGGGCACGGCCTCGGGCTTCCCGACCTTCCGGCTCACGCGCGAGGAGCAGCTGAGCTCGGTCGGCGAGCCGTTGTGGCGCCTGCTGGTGGTGTCCGACGTGGCGACCACCACGGCCGCGCACAAGATCTACAAGCCCACCGAGATGACGCAGGCGCCCGGCTTCGAGCCGCTCTGATCCGTCAGGCCCGGGGCTGCTGCTGCGCGGCCTGCAGCTGCGCCGCCATCTTCTGGTGGATCAGGTTCACGGCCTTCAGCGGGCGCAGCATCACCTTGAACTCGGTGATCTTGCCGGCGTCGTTCCAGCGGATCATGTCGACGCCGTTGACCACGATGCCGTCGAGCTCCACCTCGAACTCGAGCACCGCGTCGCGCTCGGCCTTCACTTCGCGCACGTAGCGGAAGCTCGGGTTGAAGAAGACCTCGAAGGCCGCGGCCAGGTAGCGGCGCGTGATCTCCTTGCCGACCTGCGGCTTGTGCACCACCGGCGAATGGAAGACGGCGTTCTCGTCGAGCAGGATGTCGAGCCCCGCCGCGTCGTGCGTCTTCACGAGCTGGTGCCAGGTGGAAAGCGTGTCGATCGCCATGTCGTGTGTCCGATGCTGTGGATGGATGGAGCACGCCATGGTATCGGCTGGCCGCCCTGCGTGTGCTATTGGTCGACGCTCGAGAGCGCCCTGAGCACGGCCACGCCCCGGTAGGCCCGCCAGAGCCCGAAGGGCACCAGCAGCAGGCCGGCCAGCCGATGCCACGACGGCTCCAGGGACAGCGCGCCCCAGATCCCGAGCGCGGCGATGAACAGGCCGCCGACGATGTTGACCACGCCGCCGCCGAGCCACTGCACCTGGAGCAGCCGCGCCGTCAGCGACAGCATGCGGTCGGCCACCTTGAGCCCGAGCCGGTCGGCCAGCACATAGAGCCCGAGCAGCAGCAGCGGCGCCACGGCGATGCCGATCAGGAGATACGCCGCGATGCCGACCAGGGTGTGCATGCGGCCCAGCTTATCAAGCGAATCGATCGAGCAGGCTGTACCAGGCCACGCCGGCCGCGATGTAGAAGCGCTGCAGTCCATGCAGCGGGATCGGCTGGAGCGGCGTCACCGGGTACGGGAAATCCGTCCCCGGCTGCAGCAGCCGCGCCGCCACGTGCCGGCCCATGCTGGTGGCCAGCGCGATGCCGCGCCCGTTGTAGCCCAGCGCGATCGTGAGGCCCGGCGCGGGCGTGTGCACATGCGGCATGAAGTCGCGCGTGACGGCGATGCGGCCGGCCCAGCGGTACTCGTACTGGAGCGGCCCGAGCTGCGGGAACAGCAGTTCGAGCGAGCGCTCGAGGTGCGCGAAGTCGGCCGGTCCCGCCGGATCGGCGAAGTGGCCGCGCCCGCCCATCAGCAACCGGCCCTGCGCGTCCTTGCGGAAGTACAGCAAGAGGCGCTGCGAGGTCGAGGCGGTCTCGCCACCCGGCAGGATGGCGTGCGCGGCCGCGCCCTGCAGCGGCGCGGTCGCGACGATGAAGCTGTTGGCCGCGAGCACCGTGCGCGAGAGGCCGGGCCACAGGCCGCCGGTGTAGCCGTTGGTGGCGATCAGCACCTGGTCGGCGACCACGCTCGCGCCGCTGGCCGTGGTCGCATGCCACTGCGTACCGCGGCGTTCGAGCGCGGTGACCGTGCTGCCCCCGTGCACCGACGCGCCCGCCGCCTGCGCGGCGCGCACCAGCCCGCGCGTGTAGGCCAGCGGCTGGATGCCGCCGGCGCGGCCGTCGAGCCAGCCGCCCGCGAAGGCGTCCGTCCCCAGGCGCGCCGCGACCTCGTTGCGGTCGAGCATCTGCGTGGCGGCGCCGCGCCGCGCCCATTGCTCGGCGCGCGCATGCATGGCGGCGATGTGCTGCTGCGAATAGGCCACCTGCAGCCAGCCCTTGCGTACCGGCTGGCAGTCGATGCCGTGGCGCTCGATCAGCTCGAACACCAGGTCGGCCGAGCGCGAGACCGCGTCGATCAGCGGCTCGGCGCGCGCGGCGCCGTAGAGCCGCACCAGTTCGTCGGGATCGTGCTTGAGCGTGGGATTGACCTGGCCGCCGTTGCGCCCCGAGGCGCCCCAGCCCGGCTCGTGCGCCTCGAGCACGCAGACCTTCGCGCCGGCCTCGGCCAGGTGCAGCGCGGCCGACAGGCCCGTGAAGCCGGCGCCGACGATCAGCACGTCGGCGCGCCGCGAACCGGCCAGCGGCGGCGTCGGCGGTGCCGCCGGCGCGGTGGCTGCCCACAGCGAGGGAGGCAGTGTGGATGTCGCGATGCTCACGCGCGCACCTCCGCCGACGGATGCAGCACGCGGCGCAGGAAGTCCTGCGTGCGCGCCTGGCGCGGCGCGCCCAGCACCTGCGCGGCCGGGCCTTCCTCGACGATGCTGCCGCTGTGCAGGAAGCACACCCGGTCGGCCACCTCGCGCGCGAAGCCCATCTCGTGCGTGACCACGATCATGGTCATGCCCTCGTCGGCCAGCGCACGCATCACGCCGAGTACGTCGCCCACGAGCTCGGGGTCGAGCGCCGAGGTGGGTTCGTCGAACAGCATGGCCTCGGGCTTCATCGCGAGCGCGCGCGCGATCGCCACGCGCTGCTGCTGGCCGCCCGAGAGCTGCGCCGGCCAGGCCTGCGCCTTCTCGGCCAGCCCGACCTTGGCGAGCAGCACGAGCGCCTCCTCGCGCGCCTGCGCCGGACTCTGGCGCAGCACGTGCACCGGGCCCTCCATCACGTTCTCGATCACGGTGCGGTGCGGGAACAGGTTGAAGCGCTGGAACACCATGCCCATGCGGCTGCGCAGCCGGTGGATGGCGGGTGAGTTCCGGTCCACGCGCTCGCCGAAGGCGCGCACCTCGCCGCCCTCGTACGACTCGAGGCCGTTGATGCAGCGCAGCACCGTCGACTTGCCCGAGCCCGAGGGGCCGATCAGGCACACCACCTCGCCCTTGTCCACGCGCAGGCTCACGCCCTGCAGCACGCGGTGCGCGCCGAAGCGCTTCTCGAGGCCTTCGACGTGGATCATGGCTTCCTCCTTCCGGCGCCGAAGCGCGCCTCGAGCCGGCGCAGGCCCCAGACCAGCGGCAGGCTCATCAGGAGGTAGAGCAGCGCGACCAGCGTGTAGACCGTCATGTTCTGGAAGGTGGAGGAGGCGATCAGCTGGCCCGCGCGCGTCATCTCGGCCACCGTGATGGTCGAGACCAGCGAAGAGTCCTTGAGCATCATCACCAGCGTGTTGCCGTAGGGCGGCAGCGCGATGCGGAAGGCCTGCGGCAGGATCACGCGCCGCATGATCAGCGCCGAGCGCATGCCCATGGCCTGCGCGGCCTCGCGCTGGCCCGGGTCGACGGCCTCGATGCCGGCGCGGAAGTTCTCGGCCTGGTAGGCCGAGTAGGCGATGCCCAGCCCGATCACGCCGGCCTGGAAGGCCGTGAGCTGCACGCCGAACTCGGGCAGCACGAAGTAGATGTAGAACAGCTGCACGATGATCGGCAGCCCGCGGATCACGTTGACGATCACCGCGCCGGTCCACGAGACGGCGCGCACCGGCGACAGCTTCATCAGCGCCAGCGCGAGGCCGAGCACGCTGCTCAGCAGGAACGACAGCACGGTGACCTGCACCGTGACCACCGCGCCCTGCAGCAGGATCGGCAGGAAGTCCTGCGCGTGTTGGAGGAACGAGGAGGCCATGGCTCAGCGCGCGCTCAGATGCCCCATTTCTGGACGATCTTCGCCAGCGTGCCGTCGGCCTTGATCGCGGCGATGGCCTTGTTCAGCCGCGCCAGCGTCTCGGTGTCGCCCTTGCGCACCACCAGGCAGACGTCGCCCACGTTCACCGGCTTGTAGCTGTCGACCAGCTTCACGCCCGGGAAGGTGTTCTGCCGGATCTGGTAGGCCATGATGGGCTGGTCGCCGAGGCCGGCCTTGATGCGGCCGAGCGAGAGGTCGCGCGTCATGTCGGCCACCGAGTCGTAGCTGCGCACCTCCTTGAAGATGCCCTTCTTGTTGAGCATGTCGAGGAACACGGTGCCGACCTGCGCGCCCACCACCTCGCCCTTGAGCTCGTCGAGCGTGGCGTAGGCGCGGGTGTCGTCGGCCTTGACGATCAGGCCCTCGCCGTACGAATAGACCGGGTCGCTGAAGTCGACCACCTCCTGGCGCGCGGGCGTCTTGAGCATGGCGGCCGAGACGATGTCGATCTTGCGCGCCGTGAGCGAGGGGATCAGCGCCGAGAACACGGTCTGCTGCACGTTGACCGTGAAGCCGCCCGCCTTGCCGACCGCGGTGACGGTGTCGACCATCATTCCCTGGATGCTGTTGCTCTTCACGTCGAGGAAGGTGAAGGGCACGCCGGTGGCGGTGGCGCCCACGTTGAAGCTGGCCGGGGCCGCGCCCTGGGCCGCCGCGAACGAGGCGGCGCCGGCGATGCAGAGGCCGAGCGCGAGGCGGCGCAGCGGGCGGAGGTGGCGAACGATGCGATTCATGGAAGCACTCCTCAGGACAAGAGACAGAGAAAGGAAAGAAGCAGGGTCAACGCAACATGCATGCCAATAATCGATTCGATTGACTCTTTAATCAATAAATAAAAACCACTAGTCGAATTGATCGTATCGATATTCGATATTTCAATGGGCCCTAGCTATACTTCGACGCCATGGACCCCACGACCGCCCCCACCGGGACCGCCGACGACGCGGTGCCCGAGGACAGCCAGAGCCTTCTCTTCAACCAGTCGCTCGAGAAGGGCCTGGCCGTGCTGCGCGCCTTCAGCGCGCGGCGGCGCACCATGACGCTGGCCGACGTGGCCGCGGCCACCGACATCACCAAGAGCTCGGCCCAGCGCATGGTCTTCACGCTCGAGAAGCTCGGCTACCTGCGCAAGCATCCGAAGACGCGGCGCTACCAGCTCACGCCACGCGTGATGGAGATCGGCTTCAACTACCTCGCGGCCAATGCGCTGATCGACGTGGCGAACCCGTACCTGTCGGAACTCACCAAGGTGACGACCGAGACCTCCTGCCTCACCGAGCCCGACGGGCTGGACATGGTCTACGTGGCGCGCTTCGTGAGCGCGCAGTTCGTGCCGGTGCACATGCCGATCGGCAGCCGCATCCCGATGTACTGCACCGCCTCGGGCCGCGCCTTCCTGAGCGCGCTGCCCGAGGACGAGGCGCGCGCGCTGATCGAGGCCTCGGACCGGGTGGCCCACACCACCCACACGCTGACCGAGGTCGAGGCGATCCTGGCCACCTTGCGCCAGGCGCGGCTGCAGGGCTTCGCGACCAATGCCGAGGAGCTGTTCCTCGGCGACATGACCATCGCCGCGCCGGTGCTCGGCAGCCAGGGCCGGCCCGTGGCCTCGGTGCACGTGGTCGCGCCCACCAGCCGCTGGACCCTGGACGAGGCGGTGCGCAAGCTGGCGCCCACCTTGCTCTTGTGCGCGCGCTCGCTCACGAGCTCGGCGCGCAGCCTCGATTGAGGCCATACGGTTTCGCGCATTGCGCGGCCGCGGGCAGCCTTTATGCTCGCGCGAACGCAACGCCCCACGGCGCCCCCCATGCGCCAGACCCCACCATGACCGATTTCCGTCCCGCCGCCGACCACCTGCGCTTCGACGCCATTCCCGCCGAGCGCCTGCCCGAGCTGCTGCGCGCCATGCCCAAGGCCGAGCTGCACATGCACATCGAGGGCTCGCTCGAGCCCGAGCTGATCTTCGCGCTCGCGCAGCGCAACGGCGTGGCGATTCCCTACGCCAGCGTCGAGGAGCTGCGCCAGGCCTACGCCTTCACCAACCTGCAGAGCTTCCTCGACATCTACTACGCGGGCGCGAGCGTGCTGCTCGAGGAGCAGGACTTCTTCGACATGGCCTGGGCCTACCTCGAGCGCGCCGCGGCCGACCACGTGGTCCACACCGAGATGTTCTTCGACCCGCAGACCCACACCGCGCGCGGCGTGGCGATGCAGACCGTGGTCGACGGCCTGCACCGCGCCTGCGTCGAGGCGAAATCGAAGCTGGGCGTGAGCGCCTCGCTGATCCTGTGCTTCCTGCGCCACCTGAGCGAGGAGGAAGCCTTCGAGACCCTGGAGCAGGCGCTGCCCCATCGCGACAAGTTCATCGGCGTGGGGCTCGACTCGAGCGAGGTCGGCCATCCGCCCGAGAAGTTCGCGCGCGTGTTCGCGCGCTGCCGCGAGCTGGGCCTGCACCTCGTGGCCCATGCGGGCGAGGAGGGCCCGCCCGAATACGTGTGGAGCGCGCTCGACGTGCTCAAGGTGGAGCGCGTCGACCATGGCGTGCAGAGCGCGAAGGACCCGGCGCTGATGCAGCGGCTGGCCCAGGACCGCATCCCGCTGACCGTGTGCCCGCTGTCGAACCTCAAGCTGTGCGTGTTCCCCGACCTCGCGCAGCACAACCTCGGCACCCTGCTCGACGCGGGCCTGGTCGCGACGGTGAACTCCGACGACCCGGCCTACTTCGGCGGCTACATGAACCAGAACTTCACGCAGACCTTCGAGGCCACCGGCCTGAATGCGCGCCACGCCTGGCAGCTCGCGGCCAACAGCTTCGAGGGCAGCTTCATCGACGAGGGCGCCAAGCGCGCCTACGTGGAGCGGCTCAACGCCGTCTTCGCCGACTTCGGCGCCTGACAGGCACCGGCGGAAGTCGAAGGCGCGCGCGGCGCCAGCAGCGGCACAGCGACCAGCGCGCAACCGGCCGCCGCCAGCCACACCAGCGGCCAGCCCCGCGCCGCCATCAGGTGCGGGATCGAGAACGGCGTGAGGAAGCAGACCAGGAACACGCTGGTGTTCGCCATGCCCAGCGCCGTGCCGGCGCGCGCGGCGCCGGCCAGCGTGGCGAGCTCGGTGTAGGCGACGCCGTGCCAGGCCGAGACGCAGATGCCGCTCACGCCCAGCAGCACCACCAGCGCGATGCGCAGCGCCGCAGACTCGGCCGCGACCTGCGCGCCGGTGCAGAACACCAGCAGCGCGAGCAACGCGAACAGCGCCACGCTGAGGCTGGCGCAGGCGCGCAGGTAGGCCGGCCGGTTGCCGCGCCGGTCGGTCCAGCGCCCGCTCCACACGCGCATCGCCATCGCGCCGGCCTGCAGCGTGACCATGGCGGCGGTGATGGTGGCCAGGCCCGCATGGCCGAAGTCGTGCAGGAACACCGTGCCGAAGGACAGCACCGCGAACTGCGGCGCGCAGAGGATGCCGATGCCCGCGACGATGCGCCACACGCGCGCATCGCGCAGCGGGCCAGTGCCCGAAGCGGCCGGCGCGGCCGAGGGCCGTGCGGCGCGCTCGGGCGGCGGCTCGTGCACCCAGGCCCAGGCCATCCAGGCGCTGAGCGCGCACAGCAGCGCGAGCACGCCGTAAAGCGCCGCGAAGCCGAGGTGCAGCGCCAGCCACGGCAGCACCAGCGCGCCGACGGCGCCGCCCAGCGGCACGGCGGTTTGGCGAATGCTCATCGCGAGGCCGCGCTCGCCGGCCGCGAACCAGGTCATCACCGCGCGGCCGCTGGCGCCGTTGACGCTGCCGCCGAGCAGCCCGACCAGCAGCAGCCCGCCGCCGAGCAGGCCCAGGCCCGGGACGTGGCCGGCCGCGGGCGCGGCCCACAGCGCCATCGCCGCCAGCGCGAGCGCGGTGGCGCCCAGGCCCAGCAAGAGCACCGGGCGGTCGCCCCAGCGGTCGGTCAGCAGGCCCCAGGGCAGTTCGCTGACCGCGATGCCCAGGCCCATGAGGCCGAGCACCAGGCCGAGCGTGGCGTTGTCGAGCTGGTAGCCCGAGCGCATCAGCACGGCGGTCATCGGGATGCCGCTGAAGGCGACCGAGAAGGCGGCGTTGGCCGCGACGCCCGCGCTCAGCACTTTCCAGCGGTGGCGCGGCGGGAGCGGGGAGGGGGAAGGGGCGGAATGGGTCATAGGCGACGCAGTCTCCGCGCTTGCGAAGGTTTTGAAAATCAGAAAATAATCGTCGAATCGTTCGAAAAAACAGGATGGTTGCGATGTCCCAGGTGATGTTCGATCTCGACGTGCTGCGCAGCTTCTCGACCGGCGTGGCGCTCGGCAGCTATGCGCGCGCGGCCGACCGGCTCGGCCGCTCGACCTCGGCGGTCAGCGCCCAGCTCAAGAAGCTCGAGTCGCAGGCCGGCACGGTGCTGTTCCGCAAGGCCGGCCGCGGGCTCGAGCTGACCGACGCGGGCGAGACCCTGCTGGCCTACGCGCACCGGCTGCTGGCGCTCAACGAGGAGGCGGGCGCCGCGATGCGCGGCGTCGACCTCGAGGGCTGGGTGCGGCTCGGGCTGCAGGAGGATTTCGGCGAGACGCTGCTGCCCGCGGTGCTGGGCCGCTTCGCGCGCGCCCATCCCAAGGTGCGCATCGAGGCCTGCGTGGCGCGCAGCGGCGACCTGCGCGAGCGGCTCGAGCTCGGCAAGCTCGACCTGGCGCTGGCCTGGGACGCGGGCGAGCAGCCGATCTCCGCGCATGCGCAGCGCGTGGCGCGGCTGCCGCTGCAGTGGATCGGCCCGGTCGACGCGGCGATGTGCGATGCCCCCTGGTGGAAGGAGCGCGAGCGCGGCGCGGCGGGCGCGCGCAGGACGCGGGAGCCGCTGCCGCTGGTGCTGCTCGACGCGCCCTGTCCGTTGCGCGCCATCGTCACCGACGCCCTCGATCGCGCGGGCGTGCCCTGGCGCCATGCCTTCGCGAGCAGCAGCCTGGCCGCGCTGTGGGCCGCGAGCTCGGCCGGCCTCGGCCTCTCGGTGCGCACGCCCTTCGGCCTGCCGCGCCAGGTGCGGGCCATCGACCGCACGCTGCTCGGCCTGCCCGCGCTGCCGCAGATGTCGCTGTCGCTCTATCGCGCGCAGGCGCAGGCGGAAGCGCCGGCCGCGCGGCTGGGCACCCTGCTGCTGGAGGCGGTGCGCGAGCATGTGCAGGGCGAGGGAAGCGTGCTGCACTGAGCCCGGGGTCGGACCGACCGTCCTTCGGCCCAGTGAGGGCAATGCCTCATACCGCCTGCGCGTTGATCGCCCCAGAATGGGGCGCAGAAGACAAGAGACGAGACAAGCGGGTCCATGACCATCCCGAAGAACTTCCTGCACCTGTGGGACGACAGGTTCCTCTACATCACGCCGGCGATCCAGTCGGGCCTGACCGCGCGCTCCTCGGCCACGGTGCTGGCCTCGGTGAGCGGGCATCCGTTCATGCTCGAGGCGGCCGACGGCACGCGCACCTGGTGCACCGCCGCCGTGGTGGCGCCGCACGTGGCGCGCCGGCTCGCGGTCGAGGGTTGCGGGCTGCTGTCGCTCAACATCGATCCGGCCTCGGGCGCCTACCGCATGCTCTCGCGCCAGCTCGGCGGGCACGGCATCCAGGTGTTCGATGCGCGCCGCTTCGGCCGCCTGCGCGAGGGCTTCGAGCCCGCGCAGGCCGGCGCGCTCGACGATGCCGCGCTGCAGGCACTGAGCCGCGGCCTGGTGGAGACCATCACCGGCAGCCCCGAGCGCCGCACGCTCAACGATCCGCGCATCGAGCGCGTACTCGACGCAATCCGCCATCGCGCGGGCGCGGTGTCGCTGCGCGAGCTGTCGGCCGTGGCCTGCCTCTCGCCCGACCGGCTCACCCACCTGTTCGCGCAGCAGGTGGGCGTGTCGATCAAGCGCTATGCGCTGTGGACCAAGGTGCGGCGCACGGTGCAGCAGTTCACCGGCCAGCGCCCGCTGACCGACGTCGCGCTGACCAGCGGCTTCACCGACGCGGCCCACATGAGCCGCACCTTCAAGAGCTACTTCGGCCTCGCGCCCTCGTTCCTCGCGGGCAAGGTCGAGGTCAAGGCCGACGAGCAGGCCTCGCAGGCCTGGGGCCACGGCGCGCTCCCGATGCATTCCTGAGCGCCTGCTGAAGCGGCGCCCGCGCGGGTGCAATACAGCGGCTTCGTTCAAGCCAGCGGCCGGTGCGCTGCCTAAGCTGGCAAGGCTCCATCAAGAGAGCATCACCAGAGCATTCACAGGAGACATCCGACATGAGACAAGACAATCCGCGCGGCCGGAGGCGGCCGCTCGCCCTCGCATTCACGGCCACCTCGCTGGCCGCGGCAGCCACGCTGCTGGTCGCCTGCGGCGGCGGTGGAGGAGGAGGCGGCTTCTTCCCGATCGGACCGATCAGCCCGCCGCCGGCCGAGAACGCCACCTACAAGGCCGAGATCCGCCGCACCGCGATGGGCGTGCCGCACATCAAGGCGGACAACTGGGCCGGCGCGGGCTACGGCTACGGCTATGCGCAGGCGCAGGACGACCTGTGCACCATGGCCAACTCCTTCCTCACCTACCGCGGCGAGCGCTCGCGCTACTTCGGCGCCGACGCGCAGATCCCGTTCAGCAGCACCATCGGCCGGCCGAAGAACATCGACTCCGACTTCTTCCACAAGCACGTGATCTCGGACGACGTGGTGGCGACCATGCTCAAGCAGCAGCCCGACACGCTGATCAAGCTGGTCGAGGGCTTCGCCGCGGGCTACAACCGCTACGTGCGCGAGATCAAGGCCGGCGGCAGCGCCGGTGCCAACGCGGCCTGCCGCAACGAGGCCTGGGTGCAGCCGGTCACGCGCGAGGACATCTTCCGCCGCATGTACGCGGCCAACTTCGCGGCCGGGCTCAGCAACTTCCTGCCGAACATCGCGGGCGCCACCGCGCCGGCCGCCTCGGTCACCATGGCCCGGCGCGAGGCCGCGAAGAGCGAGCCGGCCACCCGCCTCGCCGCGGTGCGCATGCCCGAACTCCAGGTCGGCGGCCACGAGGGCGTGGGCAGCAACATGATCGGCTTCGGCACGGGCGCCACCGGCGGCGACAGCCCGCTGCTGTTCGGCAACCCGCACTGGTACTGGCGCGGTCCCGACCGCTTCTATCAGGCGCAGCTCACGATCCCGGGCCAGGTGAACATCAGCGGCACCTCCTTCCTCGGCATCCCGGTGATCCTGATCGGCTTCAACAACGACGTCGCCTGGAGCCACACGGTCTCGACCGCCACCCGCTTCGGCTTCTTCGAGCTCAAGCTCGCCTCGGGCGACCCCACCAGCTACATGCGCGACGGCGCCGCGGTGAAGATGAAGGCCGCGAACATCACCGTGCAGGTGAAGCAGGACGGCGGCGGCGTGGTGCCGGTCACGCGCACCCTCTACAAGTCGGAATACGGTCCGCTGATCAACCTCGGCGCGCTCAGTCCGGCGCTGGCCTGGAGCCAGACCACGGCCTACGCGATCCGCGACATCAACGCCGACAACTTCCGGCTGTTCCGCAACTGGCACCGCTGGAACACGGCCAAGTCGCTCGACGAGTTCATCGCGATCCAGAAGGAGGAGGTCGCGATCCCCTGGGTCAACACCGTGGCCGTGGGCCGTGGCGCGGCCAAGGCCTGGTATGCCGACATCGGCGCGATCCCGAACGTGTCGCCCGCGCAGATGACCGACTGCACCACGCCCACCGGCCAGATGCTCAATGCCGGCGTGGCCTCGCTCGCGCGCGTGCCGGTGTTCGACGGCTCGCGCAGCGCCTGCGACTGGCAGACCGACGCCGACTCGCCGCAAAAGGGCGTGATCGGTGCCTCGCGCCTGCCGAACCTGCAGCGCGACGACTACGTGGCCAACATGAACGACAGCTACTGGCTCGCCAACCCGAAGGCGCCGATGACCGGCTATCCGCCGATCATGGGCCCGGCCGGCACCAGCCCCGTGAGCTTCCGCACCCGCATGGGCAACCTGCTGGCGCAGGGGCGCATCGACGGCGGCGACGCCTACGGCGCCAAGGGCGCGACCGCCGACACGGTCAAGCGCATGGTGCTCAACAGCCGCGCGCTGACGGCCGAGCTGTTCAAGGACCAGGCGCTCGCGATGGTGTGCACCGGCCCGACGGTGTCGGTGTCGAAGGACCCGGCGACCGGCGACGCGATCGGACCGACGGTGGACGTCAGCGCCGCCTGCGCCGCGCTGCGTGCCTGGGACAACACCGGCACCGTGGCCTCGCGCGGCGCGCACGTCTGGGACGAGTTCTGGAACCGTGCCTCGCTGCTGCCGGCCGCCACGCTCTACAACGTGCCCTTCGATCCGGCCGATCCGATCCACACGCCGCGCGACCTCAAGAGCAGCGCCGCCGTCGCGCTGCGCGAGGCCCTCGGTGCCGCGGCGGCGCGGGTGCAGGCCAGCGGTTTCGCGGCCGATGCCAAGCGCGGCGACGTGCTGTTCGCAACGCGCAGCGGTGAGAAGATCCCGCTGTACGGCGGCTGCGGCGGTCCGGGCTACTTCACCATTGCCTGCTCGGACAACCGGCTCGACAAGGGCGGCTATTCGATGGACAACGACCCGAACGGCAACAGCTACATGCAGATCGTGCGTTTCCCGGCCGGCGGCGTGGAGGCCCATACCTTCCTGACCTTCTCGCTGTCGGATGACCCGGCCTCGGCGCACAACGCCGACTACACCCGCGCCTACAGCGCCGGGCAGTGGCTCAAGGTGCCGTTCTCCGAAGCCGAGATCCAGGCCGATGCGGCGCTGAAGACCAGTTCGATCAGCGAATGAGCGAGTGAGGCGCGGAACGCCGTTCGTCGGAACAGCCACGAAAGGTTGAACTTCGGCGAACGGGCTCGCTCCCAACCTTCACTGCGTTGCCGAGGTGCGGGCCCCAAAGCCCCGCCTCGGTTTTTTTATGGGCGCGCGATCGCCACCCGCTCAGCGCCGCTTGGCGGCCCAGTTCCACGCCGCGCCCGCCGCCATCAGCACGCAGGTGCCGAGGAACACCGCGCGCATGCCGATGTGGCCGCCCACGAAGCCGCCGAGCAGCGGCCCCGCGACCTGACCCGTGTACTGGGCCGAGGTCGAATAGCCGAGCATGTTGCCGGCCACGCGCTCGGGCACGTTGTGGCGGATCACGCTCGCGATGCAAGGCAGGAGGCCGCCGAGCGACAGCCCCATCAGGAAGCGCAGCACGACGAGCTGCCAGCCCGAGGTCACGAAGGCCTGCGGGATCAGCAGCAGCGCCGACACGGCGAGGCAGCCCACGATCACGTTCCAGTGACCCACGCGGTCGGCCAGCTTGCCCAGCCGCGAGGCCGACAGGATGCTGCCGAGCGCGGCGGCCGACATCACGAAGCCGGCCATCATGGTCACGCGGTCCGGGTCCTCGACCAGCGTCGCCACGTAGACAGTGATGATCGGCTCGATCGACATGTTGGCGAGCATCAGCAGCATGCCGGTGAACAGCATCGCGACCAGCGGCCCCTTGTCGGGCACCGCGGCCCAGCCGGCGCCGGCATCGCCGCCCTTGGCCGTGGCGGCGCGCGGCCTCTTCTCCTCGCGGATCAGGAAGGCCGTGGCGAGGAAGGCCACGAAGATGATCGCGCCGGCCGCGAAGAAGGTGGCGCGGATGCCGATCAGCGGCGGCAGCGCGCCGCCGACCAGCGGCCCCACGAGGTTGCCGGCCATGATCGCCGAGGACATCGTGCCCAGTGCCCAGCCGGTGCGGTCCTTGGGCGTCTGCGTGGCGACCAGCACCATCGAGCCCGAGGCGTAGCCGCCGAGCAGGCCCGCGAGCAGCCGCAGCCCGACCAGCTGCCAGACGTTGCCGGCCACGCCGATCAGCGCCATCGCCACCGCCATGCCGAGGCTGGCGCGGATCAGCATCGGCTTGCGCCCGTAGCGGTCGGCCAGCCAGCCCCACAGCGGCGCCACCAGCGCCGCGCTGAGGAAGGTCGCGCCATAGGCCGCGCCCGACCACTGCACGATGGCCGCATGGTCCTTCACGCCGAGCTGCTCCACGTACAGCGGCAGGAAGGGCAGCAGCAGCGTCATCGCCACGATGGTGGTGAAGGAGCCGAACATGCAGACGACCAGGTTGCGTCGCCAGTGGGTGGAATGCGTGAACGCGGCGGTGGAGGAGGGCTGTGCGTCGGTCGTCATGGGGTGGCGGAATTGTCCTGCCGCCCGCGCGCGCCGGCGCCTGCCGATTGGCGGCGGCAGCCATCGCGGCTGTGCACGGGTGGCGGCGCGGCCGCGCGGCTTTCGCTCTAATGGGCGTCCGGCCACAGACACCCAGGAGAACACCGCATGAAACCCCAGCCCATCGAGTACGCGAACGCCCCGGACGAGGTCCGTGCCGTGTTCGACGACATCAAGGCCACGCGCAACGTGCCCGACGTCAACAACTTCTGGAAGTACCTCGCGAACGATCCCGCCACCTTGCGGCGCACCTGGTCCAGCCTCAAGGAGGTGATGGCGCCCGGCGCGCTCGACCCGGTGGTCAAGGAGATGGTCTACCTGGCCGTGAGCGTCAGCAACGGCTGCAACTACTGCATCGCGAGCCACCACGCGGGCGCCGAGAAGGCCGGCATGACGCCGGCGATGTTCGCCGAGCTGATGGCGGTCGTCGGCATGGCCAACGAGACCAACCGGCTGGTCAACGGCTACCGGGTGCCGGTCGACCCGGCCTTCGACAAGTAAAATGCCCGCCCCTGCACCGGGCGTCCCGGCCGGTGCAGGGATTTCTTTTTCCGGGGCCATGTAGAGGAACACCATGTACAAAAACCTCGCGGGCCGCGCCTTGGTGGCGTGGCTGACCGCCTGCTTTCTGTTGTCCGCCCACTCCCGGGCCCACTCCCAACCCCAACCCGCGCCGCCGCTGAAGATCGGCTTCGTCTACGTCACGCCGCTGACCGAGGCCGGCTGGGTGCGCCAGCACGACGAGGGCCGCAAGGCCGTGGAAGCGGCGCTCGGCGCCCGCGTCAAGACCACCTATGTCGAGAACGTGGCCGAGGGCGCCGATGCCGAGCGCGTGATCCGCGACCTCGCGCAGCAGGGCCACCAACTGATCTTCACGCCGAGCTTCGGCTACATGGAGCCCACGCTCAAGGTGGCGCGCGACTTCCCCGAGGTGAAGTTCGAGTCGATCACCGGCTACAAGACCGCGCCCAACGTGGCGACCGCCAACGCGCGCTACTACGAGGGCCGCTACCTGGCCGGCGTGGCGGCCGGGCGCATGACGAAGAGCAACGTCGCGGGCTATGTGGCGGGCTTCCCGATCCCCGAGGTGCTGCAGGGCATCAACGCCTTCACGCTCGGCATGCGCTCGGTGAACCCGAAGGCGACCGTGCGCGTGGTCTGGCTCGATGAGTGGTTCGATCCGCCGAAGGAGCGCGACGCGGCCATGACCCTGTTCAACCAGTCGGTGGACGTGATCGCCTTCCACACCGGCTCGACCGCGGTGATGGCGGCGGCCCAGGAGCGCGGCAAGCTGGCGATCGCCTACCACTCCGACATGCGCAGGATCGCGCCCGACGCCCAGGTGGTCGCGGTCACGCACCAGTGGGGCGGCTACTACACGCAGCGCGCCCGCGCGGTGCTCGACGGCAGCTGGAAGAGCGCCAACCTCTGGGGCGGCGTGAAGGAAGGAATGATCCGGGTCGGCGATTTCGGCACCAGGGTGCCCCAGGCCGTGCAGCAGGAGGTGCTGGCGCGCCAGCAGGACATCGCGGCCGGCCGGCTGCAGCCGTTCCGCGCCGTGGCGGCCGAGGTGCGCGACAACGAGGGCCGCACCGTGATCGCCAAGGGCAGCCAGCTGTCCGACGAGCAGATCCTGCGGATGAACTGGCTGGCCGAGGGCGTGCAGGGGCGGATCGCGCGCTGAGCGGAACGCCCGTCGGCGGGTTCGGGAACCGAATGCCGTTTTTCGTGTCGGACAGGCCTATGCCGGTGTTCGGGAAGGCTTCAGTGCTTTTCCGGTGCCAAAAAGGCAGATCTTTCGCCGACAATGGCGGGATCTGCCGGTAGTCGGTCCGCGAGGCCCGATACTCCGGCGTCGAGTTTCTGGAAGAACGCATAACAACAAAGGAAGCTTCGCCCCGGGGCCGCAATGGCCTCACGTCTACAAGAAGCACGAAGGAGAGATGAGATGCGTCTCACCACCAAGGGCCGCTTTGCGGTCACCGCCATGATCGATCTGGCCCTGCACCAGACCACCGGTCCGGTCACGCTGGCTGCCATCAGCCTGCGGCAGAAGATTTCGATGTCCTATCTGGAGCAGATGTTCAGCAAGCTGCGCCGGCACGAACTGGTCGCCTCCACGCGCGGCCCGGGCGGCGGCTACTCGCTGGGCCGCAAGGCCGCCCGCATCACGGTGGCCGACATCGTGTTCGCGGTCGATGCCGCCGAAGCGGCGCCGTCCTCGGCCTCCGCGAGCGAGGAAGAAGGCGTGCGCTGCACCGCGCACGAGCTCTGGGCATCGCTCAACAGCCGCATGGTGGAGTTCCTCGATTCGGTCACGCTGCAGCACCTGATGGACGAGCAGCTCGCGCGCAACGCGACCCAGGCCAAGGCGCCCGCGGTGGTCCGCCACGCGACCTCGCGCCAGGCCGCGCCCAGCGTCGCCCGCCCGACCAACGTGCCGAACTCGGTGTTCGCGCTCGGCAAGGTGCTCGCGAAGTCCTGAGACCGCGGACATCGGGGTTTTCCGGCCGGGCCGCCATGGCCCGGCTTCGCCGTTTCCAGGCCCCGGCCTCGGGATAACCCGCAGGCGGCGCGCCATATAGCGCTCATACGCGCATGGAAATTGCGGCGGCGCGAGGCTGCATTACGCTCGGTCTCCACGATGAAAAAAGCCTACCGCGCCTCCCTGCTGCGCTTCGACGCCGCAGGTCTTCCCCAGTTCGACGAAGACGGCCTGCTGGTCGTCGGCCCCGATGCCGCCGGCCGCCAGCGCGTGCTCGATGCGGGCAGCCACGCCGCCGTGGCGCCGCGCCATCCCGAGGTCCACACCACGCACCTGCCGGGGCGCATCCTCGCGCCGGGCTTCGTGGACATGCACATCCATTTCCCGCAGACCGACATCATCGGTTCGCCCTCGCCGGGCCTCCTGCCCTGGCTCGAGAACTACACCTTCCCGGCCGAGAGCCGCTTCGCCGACCCGGCCCATTCGAAGGAAGTGGCCGGCTTCTTCCTCGACGAACTGCTGCGCAACGGCGTCACCACCTCGCTGACCTTCGCGACCTCGCACGTGGCCTCGGTCGATGCCTTCTTCGAGGACGCCCGGCGCCGCGGCCTGCGCATGATCACCGGCAAGGTGCTGCAGGACCGCAACTCGCCCGACGGCGTGCGCGACCGGACCGAGCAGAGCCTGATCGATTCCGAGGCGCTGATCCGCAAGTGGCACGGCGTCGACCGGCTCGGCTACGCCATCACGCCGCGCTTCGCGCCCGCGAGCACCGACGCGCAGATGCGCGGCGCCGGCGAGCTGGCCGCGAAGTACGCCGACACCTGGATCCAGTCGCACGTGGCCGAGAACCGCGACGAGGTGGCCTGGGTGCGCGAGCTGTATCCGCAGGCGCGTTCCTACCTCGACGTCTACGCCGGCTTCGGCCTGATGCGCGAGCGCGCCGTCTACGCGCACTGCATCTACCTCGACGACACCGACCGCGCGCTGCTGCGCGAGACGAAGACCGCCGCGGCCGTGAGCCCGACCAGCAACCTGTTCCTGGGCAGCGGCTTCTTCGACTTCGGCAAGGCCGACCAGGTGGGCCATCCCTACGGCCTGGCCAGCGACGTGGGCGGCGGCACCAGCTTCAGCCCTTTCCACACCATGATGGCCGCCTACTACGTGGGCCGCGAGGGCCAGACCAAGGCCGGCCTGAGCATCGCGCCCTCGGAACTCTGGTGGCGCCACACCGGCGGCGCGGCGCGCGCGCTGGGGCTCGACGGCGTGGTCGGCAACCTGCAGCCGGGCTGCGAGGCCGACTTCCTGGTGCTGAATCCCAAGGCCACGCCGCTGCTGGAGCGCAAGACCGCGCGGGCGAACGGCCTCGAGGAGCTGCTGTTCGCGCTGATCGTGCTGGGCGACGACCGGCTGGTCGAGCGCACGGTGATCTCGCAGGCTGGGTAGGCGGGGCAGGGCGGCGCTGCCTGCCGTGCCACAATTCGCGCCCGTTCCCCCCGCAGCAGCGACCGCATATGAGCATCAAGAGCGACAAATGGATCCGGCGCATGGCCGAGCAGCACGGCATGATCGAGCCCTTCGAGCCCGGCCAGGTGCGCGAGTCCGACGGCCACAAGATCATCAGCTACGGCACCTCGAGCTACGGCTACGACATCCGCTGCGCGCCCGAATTCAAGGTCTTCACCAACATCCACAGCACGGTGGTCGACCCGAAGAACTTCGACGAGAAGAGCTTCGTCGACATGCACGGCGACTACTGCATCATCCCGCCCAACAGCTTCGCGCTGGCGCGCACCGTCGAGTACTTCCGCATCCCGCGCAACGTGCTGACCATCTGCCTGGGCAAGAGCACCTATGCGCGCTGCGGCATCATCGTCAACGTCACGCCCTTCGAGCCCGAATGGGAAGGCTACGTGACGCTCGAGTTCAGCAACACCACGCCGCTGCCGGCCAAGATCTATGCGGGCGAGGGCTGCGCCCAGGTGCTGTTCTTCGAGAGCGACGAGGTCTGCGAGACCAGCTACAAGGACCGCGGCGGCAAGTACCAGGGCCAGCGCGGCGTGACGCTGCCCAAGACCTGATCCGGCGTTCGAGCGCGCCTCCGCCATGCGCGCGCGGCCTGCGCTGACGCCCGGTTACCCCGGCGCGCCTCGGGGCCGCTACCATCCGGCGATCACCGGCCAAAACCCCAGCAAGAGGCCGGCAAGGAGCGTGCGATGAGATGGGAAGGCAACGAGCAATCCGACAACGTGGAAGACCGCCGCGGCGAGGGTGGCGGTGGTGGTGGCGGCGGCTTTATCGGCGGCCGCGGGATCGGCATCGGCACCATCGCCGTCGCGCTGATCGCGGGCTGGGTCTTCGGCATCAATCCGCTCACCGTGCTGAGCCTGCTCAGCGGTGGCGGCGGCCCGGCACCGGTGCAGCAGCAGCAACAGGGCCCGGCGCCCAAGCCGCCGGCCAACGACCGCGAGGCCGCCTTCGTCAGCACCGTGCTGCGCAACACCGAGGTGGTCTGGAGCGACATCTTCCAGAAGAACGGCGGTACCTACCACGCGCCGCGCCTCGTGCTGTTCCGCGGCGCCACGCCCACGGCCTGCGGCACCGGCGAATCGGCCATGGGGCCGTTCTACTGCCCGGGCGACAAGAAGGTCTACATCGACCTCGGCTTCTACGACACGCTCAAGAACCAGCTCGGCGCGCCGGGCGAGTTCGCGCAGGCCTATGTGATCGCGCACGAGGTCGGCCATCACGTGCAGGACGAGCTCGGCATCACGGCCAAGGTCGACGGCATGCGCCGGCGCCTGAGCCAGAGCCAGAACAACGCGATGAGCGTGCGCGTCGAGCTGCAGGCCGACTGCTTCGCGGGCATCTGGGCGCACCACTCGCAGGAGTCGAAGAAGTGGCTCGACCCGGGCGACATCGAGTCCGCGATGAATGCCGCGCAGAAGATCGGCGACGACGCCCTGCAGCGCTCCGCGGGGCGCGCGGTGGTGCCCGACAGCTTCACCCACGGTACCAGCGCGCAGCGCCAGCGCTGGTTCGGAACCGGCTATCAAACGGGCAGCGTGCAGGCCTGCGACACCTTCAACGCGCGCAACCTCTGATGGTTGCACACGATTGCCTGACAGCGCGACATCTTGGACCGCGCGCCAGTGCTCCGTTGTTTGCTATTGAATAAATAGCAATGCCGTGAAAGCGGACGTTGTCATCGCGCGGTCACTGCCGTTTTTTGCGGCAGTGCGACAATAGCGGGCTCAATGACAAGTTCCTTCTCCAACCTATCGCTGGCGGCTCCGCTGGCGCGTGCCGTGGCCGAAATGGGCTACGAGACCATGACGCCGATCCAGGAGCAGGCCATTCCGGTCGTGCTTTCGGGCCAGGACGTGATGGGCGCAGCGCAGACCGGCACCGGCAAGACCGCGGCGTTCTCGCTGCCCCTGCTGCAGCGCATGCTCAAGCACGAGAACGCCTCCACCTCGCCCGCGCGGCATCCGGTGCGGGCCCTCGTGCTGCTGCCCACGCGCGAACTCGCCGACCAGGTGGCGCAGCAGATCAAGCTCTATGCCAAGTACACCAACCTGCGCAGCACGGTGGTGTTCGGCGGCATCGACATGAAGCCGCAGACGCTGGAGTTGAAGAAGGGCGTCGAGGTGCTGGTGGCCACGCCGGGCCGGCTGCTCGATCACATCGAGGCCAAGAACGCGGTGCTCAACCAGGTCGAGTACGTGGTGCTCGACGAGGCCGACCGCATGCTCGACATCGGCTTCCTGCCCGACCTGCAGCGCATCCTCAGCTACCTGCCCAAGCAGCGCACCACGCTGCTGTTCTCGGCCACCTTCTCGCCCGAGATCAAGCGCCTGGCCGGCAGCTACCTGCAGAACCCGGTGACCATCGAGGTGGCGCGTCCCAACGAGACCGCCTCCACTGTCGAGCAGCATTTCTACAGCGTGTCCGACGACGACAAGCGCCGCGCGCTCAAGCAGATCGTGCGCCAGCGCGGCATCACCCAGGCCTTCGTGTTCGTCAACAGCAAGCTGGGCTGCGCGCGGCTCGCGCGCACGCTCGAGCGCGACGGCCTGCGCACCTCGGCGCTGCATGGCGACAAGAGCCAGGACGAACGCCTGAAGGCGCTCGCCGCCTTCAAGGCCGGCGAGGTCGACCTGCTGGTGTGCACCGACGTCGCGGCCCGCGGCCTCGACATCAAGGACGTGCCCGCGGTCTTCAACTTCGACATCCCGTTCAACGCCGAGGACTACGTGCACCGCATCGGCCGCACGGGCCGTGCCGGCGCCTCGGGCCTGGCCGTGAGCTTCGCGAGCGGCGGCAACGATGCGCGCCTGGTGGCCGACATCGAGAAGCTGATCAAGAAGAAGATCGAGCTCGAGCCGGTCGAGTTCGAGGAAGACCGCCCGCGCGGCCGCATCAACGACGGCCGCCGCCACTGGCGCGAAGAGGGCGAGGCCGGCGACGCGCGCGACGTGCTCGACCAGCCGCGCGAACGCGGCTACGGCAGCGATGCGCGGCGCGGCGGCGGACGCCCGCATCGCGCGCCCTCGGCGCCCCGCGATCCCTTCTTCGACAAGCCCTACGAGCCCGGCACCAGCAACAGCGAGGCCGCGCCGGCCTGGGAAGCCGCGGCCAAGTCCGCGCCCGCGCGCACCGGCGTGTCGAGCAACATCAAGAGCAAGCGCAAGATCGCGGCGCTGTTCAAGACGCCCGAGCCGAGCTGACCGGCTCGCCGATCGCCCAGCAACGGGGCCGCGCATGTCGCGGCCTTTTTCATGGGCGCTTCTTCAGCTTCTTCAGTGCGTGCGCCCGCCCGCCGGGCGCCGCTCGCCGCGCGCGGCCGCGAGCTCTTCCACCGCCAGCCCCAGCGCGCGGATGCCGGCCGAGATCTGCGCCGCCGGTATCGACGACAGCCGCAGCCGGAAGAACGGACACGGATAGGGCGGCTTCGCGAAGAACACGTCGCCGGCCTCGATCAGCACGCCGTGGCTGCGCGCCATCAGCGACAGCTCGCCCGCGTCGACCCAGGCCGGCGCGCGCACCCACAGCGACGCGCCGCCCTGCGGCAGCCTGAACTCGAAATCGGGCAGGTGGTCGCGCAGCGCCTGCGCCGCCAGCGCGAGCCGTTCCTGCATCGCGTGGTTCACGCGCCGCGCATGCGACTCGTGATGGCCCAGCGAGAGGAACAGCGCATAGGCATGCTGCAGGAACGCGCTCGGATGCCGCACCATCGCATGACGGATGGCGCGCAGCTCCTTGATCAGCGCGCGCGGCGCCACGATGAAGCCCAGCCGCAGCGCGGGCGACAGGCTCTTCGACACCGAGCCCACGTAGATCACGCGCCCGGTCTTGTCCAGGCTCTTGAGCGCCGGCATCGGCGTGCCCTCGTAGAGGTTCTCGGCCTCGTAGTCGTCCTCGATGATCACGAAGTCCTGCAGCTCGGCCTTGCGCAGCAGCCATTGGCGGCGCTCCAGGCTCAGCGTGGCGGTGGTCGGGCTCTGGTGCGAGGGCGTGACGAACAGGTAGTCGGCCGCGGGCAGCGCATCGACCACCAGCCCGTCTTCATCCACCGCCACCTCCACCCACCTGGGCTGGCGCAGCGAGAAGCTGTTGCGCGCATGCGGATGGCCGGGCTCCTCGAGGCCCACGCGCGTGTGGGTGTCGAACAGCGTGTCGGCCAGCAGGTAGTAGGCATGCTGCGCGCCGAGCGTGACGATGATCTCCTCCTTGAGCGCGAACACGCCGCGCTTGGGCAGCAGGCGCGTGCGGATCTGCTCGATCAGGTCGGGCACGTCGTCGGTCTCGAAGTCGGGCGTCCAGTGCTGCAGCTGCGAGCGCGCCAGGCTGCGCGCGCAGCACTCGCGGAAGTCCTCGGTCGGAAACAGCAGCGGGTCGTGCTGGCCGTAGACGAAGGGATAGGGATAGTCGCGCCAGCGCTCGGGCTTGGACAGCGTGGGCTGGTCCACCAGCGAGCGCAGCACGCGCTGCGACCAGTCGGGCGGCTGGCCCGACTGCCCGCTGCGTCCCACCAGCGGTTCGGCCGGCGCCGCCGCGGGCGGGCGCGCATTGCGCGCCACGAACACGCCGCTGCGCGGACGCGCCTCGAGAAAGCCCTCGTCGATCAGTTGCAGGTAGGCCGAGGTCACGGTGTTGCGGCTCAGGCCCAGCAGCACCGCGAGCTCGCGCGAGGAGGGCAGCGACGCGCCCGGGCTCAGGTGGTCCTCGAGGATGGCCTGCACCACCGCGGCGCGCAGCCGCGCCTGCAGCGGCAGCGCGGGCTGGTCGGGCAGCGCGAAGAGCTGTGCCCACTGGGTGGCTCGGGGATGGCTTGCCATGGTCGCCGCAGTTTAGGGCAGGCCTCTGGCGAGCGCGCATGCCGGTGCGCTCTGGCTCGGTCGAATCCCCGCATCTGGCCCTATCGCGCGTCCCGCCCGCTGCCTACCCTCGGCTCCATTCATTCCCCAAAGACTTTCATCCGAGCGCCATGTCCTCTTCCTTCCCGCCCGTGACCACCGACACCCTCGCCGCCTTCAGCGCGGCCTGGAACCGCCACGACATCGATGCGCTGATGAGCTTCATGAGCGACGACTGCGTGTTCCAGACCGCCGCCGGCCCCGATGCCTGCGGCACCCGCCACACGGGCACCGAGGCCGTGCGCAAGGCCTTCGCGGCCGCCTGGCAGGCCGTGCCCGACGCGCAGTGGATCGACGGCGTGCATTTCGTGCACGGCGACTTCGGCACCTCGCAGTGGACCTTCACCGGCACCGCCGCCGACGGCAGCCGCATCGAGACCGATGGCATCGACGTCTTCACCTTCAAGGACGGGAAGATCCAGCTCAAGAACGTGTTCCGCAAGGCAAGGCCGAACCTGCCCGCGGCCAAGTAGACAAGGCCATGACGACCGGTACCGCCACGCACTTCGCTTCCGCCGAGCCCGTGCCCGCCACGCCCTCGCGGCCCTACGACCCGCGCTACGACCCGCTGCTCGCGCCCGACCCCGGCGCCGGCCGCGCCTATGCGCCCACCTGGTGGGTCGCGAGCGCGGGCACGCCGCCCGAGGACGACGGCCCGCTGGTGCAGGACATCGACGTCGACGTGGCGATCGTGGGCTCGGGCGCCACCGGCATGTCGACCGCGCTCTACCTCGCGCAGGAGCACGGCATCCGCGCCACCGTGCTCGAGGCCAACCAGGCGGCCTGGGGCTGCTCGAGCCGCAGCGGCGGCCAGGGCCAGAACGCCAGCGGCCGCCTCAAGCGCTCGCAGTGGATCGCGCGCTGGGGCCTCGATACCGCGAAGAAGCTCGACGCCGAGATCCGCGCGGGCTTCGAGAACTTCAAGGCGCTCACGCAGCAGATCGACTGCGATGCCTTCGACGGCGGCCATCTCTACCTCGCGCACCGCCGCGAGAAGCTGCCGGTGCTCGCCGCCGAGGCCGCGCTGATGCGCGACACCTTCGGCTATGCCACGCGCATGATGAGCGCCGAGGAAGTGCGCAGCGACTACTGCGACGAGCGCGAGACCGTGGGCGCGATGTTCGAGGCCGAGGGCGTGGGCATCCATCCGCTGAAGTTCACCTTCGGCCTGCTGCGGCGCGCACGCGCGCTCGGCGTGAAGGTCCACACCTCGAGCCCGGTGCAGGGCTGGCAGACCATCGACGGCGTGCACCACCTGCGCACGCCCGGCGGCACGGTGCGCGCGCGCCGCGTGGCGGTGTGCACCGGCGGCTACACGGGCCAGGCGCTGAGCCCGCTGTTGAAGAACCGCGTGATGCCGATCCTCTCGAACTCGGTGGTCACGCGCGAGCTCACCGAGGCCGAGCTCAAGGCCACCAACTTCCGCTCCAAGACTTTCCTCACCGACACGCGCACGCTGCGCTTCTACTACCGGCTGCTCGAGGGCAACCGGCTGCAGATCGGCAGCCGCAGCTCGGTCAGCGGCGCCGATGCCGAGGCACCGGTGCACCTCAAGCTGCTCACCGACGCGATCGCGCGCAAGTTCCCGCCGCTCGCCAACATCCGCATCGACCACTCGTGGTGGGGCTGGGTCGACATGAGCCACGACATGATGCCGCGCATCACGCAGCCCGATGCGTCGAAGAAGATCTGGTACGCGGTGGGCTATGGCGGCAACGGCGTCTCGTTCTCGACCTGGGCCGGCAAGCGCCTGGCCGAGCGCATCGCGGGCCGCGATGCGGGCCGCGAGGTGTTCGAGCTGCCGATCTACGACTCGCCGCTGCCCTTCCCCAACGTGATGGGCCTGGTCGAGTCGCAGGCCTTCGCGCCGTTCCGCCGCATGGGCCAGCGCATGCTCTACAAGTGGTACTGGCTCAAGGACGAGAAGTAGCGCGCGAGCGCCATCGCGCTCCCGCATCCGGTGCGCCTTCCCGCAAACGGCGCATCGCACGCCGCACAACGGGGCAAACCCGCAGCGTCTGGCCCTGCGGATCGGTGCCACGTGGCTCTTCGTGGCACCTGCTCGCGGGCCTATCGTCGATCTCGTCGGCGCCGCACCGCGCGCCGCTTCTTCTTCGAGTAGCCATCCAGAGGTCCCGCATGCCGTTTCCGCTCTCCCGCTTCACGCGCCGTGTCACCCTGTTGTCGGCGGCCTCGCTGGCCGCGCTCGCGCTGTGCTCCCTGCCCGCCGCCGCGCAAGAACCCAAGCGTGGCGGCACGCTGGTGATCGGCAGCACGCAGACGCCGCGCCACCTCAACGGCGCCGTGCAGTCGGGCATCGCCACCGCGCTGCCCTCGGCGCAGATCTTCGCGAGCCCGCTGCGCTTCGACGACAAGTGGAACCCGCAGCCCTACCTGGCCGAATCGTGGAAGCTCGCCGACGACGCGAAGTCGCTCACGCTCAACCTGCGCAAGAACGCGGTGTTTCACGACGGCAAGCCCATCACCTCGGCCGACGTCGCGTTCTCGATCATGGCCATCAAGGCCAACCATCCCTTCACCACCATGCTGGGCCCGGTCGAGAAGGTCGACACGCCCGATCCCTACACCGCCATCATCCGCATGAGCGCGCCGCATCCGGCGATCGTGCTCGCGATGTCGCCCGCGCTGTGCCCGATCCTGCCCAAGCACGTCTACGGCGACGGCACCGACCTCAAGAACCATCCGCGCAACAGCACCGACGTGGTCGGCTCGGGCCCGTTCCGCGTCACCGAGTTCAAGCCCTCGCAGCGCATCGTGATGGAGCGCTTCGACAAGTTCTTCCTGCCCAACAAGCCCTACCTCGACAAGGTCATCGTGAGCATCACGCCCGACATGGCGAGCCTGGTGCTCGGCGTGGAGCGCGGCGACATCCAGATGCTGCCCTTCGCGACCCTGCCCACCGACCTCAAGCGCTTCGCCAGCGATCCGCGCGTGTCGCTCACGCCCAAGGGCTACGACGGCATCGGCCCGCTCAACTGGCTGGCCTTCAACACCGCGAAGAAGCCGCTGTCGGACCTGCAGGTGCGCAAGGCCATCGCGCACTCGATCGACAAGAACTTCATCACCAAGGCGCTGATGGGCGGCTTCGCCACCGTGTCCGACGGCCCGCTGGTGGCCAGCAGCCCGTTCGCGGTCAACGACCTGGTGCGCTATCCGCTCGACCTCAAGAAGGCCGGCGAGATGCTCGATGCCGCGGGCTACAAGGCCGGCGCCAACGGCGAGCGCTTCAAGCTCACCATCGACTACCTGCCCGGCGGCGACGACCAGCAGAAGAACGTGGCCGAGTACGTGCGCGGCCAGCTCAAGAAGGTGGGCATCACGGTGGAGGTGCGCGCCTCGGCCGACTTCCCGGCCTGGGCCAAGCGGCTGGCCACGCACGACTTCGACATGTCGATGGACGCGGTCTTCAACTGGGGCGATCCGATCATCGGCGTGCACCGCACCTACCTGTCGACCAACATCAAGCCCATCGTCTGGACCAACACCCAGTCCTATGCCAATCCGAAGGTCGACGAGCTGCTCAACACCGCCGGCGGCCTGACCGACCCGACGCAGCGCAAGGCCTACTACGCCACCTTCCAGAAGATCGTGACCGACGAGCTGCCGATCGAGTTCATCAACCAGGTGCCCTACCACACGATCACCAGCAAGAAGGTCGGCAACGTGCCCACCACCATCTGGGGACCGCTGTCGCCGCTCGACGAGGTCTACCTCAAGTAAGGCGGGGCGCACATGGGCATGCTTCGCTACGCCGCCTCGCGCCTGCTGCAGGGCCTCGCCCTGGTGCTCGCGGTGGTGGTGCTGAACTTCGTGCTGGTGCACGCGGCACCGGGCGATCCGGTCGAGACCATCGCGGGCGCCAGCGGCGGCATGTCGAGCGAGCTCATGGCCGAGCTGCGCACGCAGTACGGCCTCGACCGGCCGCTGCCGGTGCAGCTCGGCGTCTACCTCGGCAAGGTGCTGCGCGGCGACCTCGGCTATTCCTACTTCTTCAACCTGCCGGTCACGCAGATGATCGCCGAGCGCGTGCCCGCCACCTTGCTGCTGGTGCTGAGTTCGGTGCTGCTGGCCTTCATCGTCGGCACGGCGCTCGGCGTGCTGTCCTCGCGCCGGCCCAACGGGCTGCTGTCGCAGTTCATCACCGTGCTGTCGCTGGTGGGCTTCGCGGCGCCGGTGTTCTGGATCGGCATCATGCTGGTGATCCTGCTGGCCTCGGTGTTCCCGATCCTGCCGGTGGCCGGCATGCGCTCCATCGACGCCACCGGCGGCGGCCTGGCCGACGTGCTCGACGTCGCGCACCACCTGGTGCTGCCCACGATCACGCTGAGCCTGGTCTATCTCGCGCAGTACAGCCGGCTCGCGCGTTCGTCGATGCTCGACGTGCTCGGCTCCGACTTCATCCGCACCGCGCGCGCCAAGGGCCTGGCCGAGCGCGTGGTGCTTTACAAGCATGCGCTGCGCAACGCGCTGCTGCCGGTGGTGACGGTGCTGGGGCTGCAGTTCGGCAACGTGCTCGCGGGCGCGATCCTGGTCGAGACCGTCTTCAACTGGCCGGGGCTCGGCCGCCTGGCCTTCGACTCGGTGCTGCGGCGCGACTACCCGACCATCCTCGGCGTGCTGCTGTTCTCCTCCATCGTGGTGGTGGTGATGAACCAGCTCACGGACCTCTGCTACCGCCTGATCGATCCGCGCATCAAGACCGCGTGACGCCTCCCCGATGAATGCGACCTCCACGATGACCCTCGACCCAGACCCGGCGCCCGCCGCGAAGCCGGTGGCGCCCGCGCGCACGAGCGCCACCGCCGGCCCGCGCGCCGAACACCCCGGCATCGAGGCCGCGCGCATGTTCCTGCGCAACCCCGCGGCCATCGCCGGCATGGTGCTGCTCTTGATCGTGCTCGCGGTCGCGATCGCCGGGCCCTGGCTCTATCCGGCCGATCCCTTCGAGATCAAGGCCGCGCCGCTCACGCCGCCGTTCAGCGAGGAGGCCTGGCTCGGCAGCGACTACCTCGGGCGCGATGTGCTCACCGCGCTGATCTACGGCGGCCGCGCCACCCTGCTGGTCGGTGCGGTGGCGGCGCTGCTGTCGGTGCTGATCGGCATCACGCTCGGCGCCTTCGCCGGCTACTACGGCGGCAAGGTCGACGCGGTGCTGATGAAGATCACCGAGTTCTTCCAGGTGCTGCCCGCGCTGCTGTTCGCGATGGTGGTGGTGACGCTGTTCTCGCCCACGCTGGTCACGGTCACGCTGGCCATCGGCGTCGTGAGCTGGACCGGCACCGCGCGGCTCACGCGCGCCGAGTTCCTCAAGTACCGCGGGCTGGAGTTCGTGCGCGCCGAGCGCGCCATCGGCGCGCGCGACGCCCGCATCATCTGGAAGGTGATCCTGCCCAATGCGCTGCCGCCGCTGGTGGTGTCGGCCACCTTGGCGATCGGCGCGGCGATCCTGTTCGAGGCCGGCCTGTCCTTCCTCGGCCTGGGCGACCCGAACCAGATGAGCTGGGGCCTGATGATCGGCTCGAGCCGCCAGTACGTGCTGTCGTGCTGGTGGGCCGTGGCCTTTCCCGGCGCCGCGATCTTCGTCACCGTGCTCGCGGTCAGCCTGATCGGCGACGGGCTCAACGATGCCCTCAACCCCAAGCTGAGGGAGCGCTGAGATGAGCGAGTCACTGCTGCGCGTGCAGGACCTGCACGTCGAATTCCGGACCCGACGCGGCCAGGCGCTGGTGCTCAACGGCGTGGACTTCGAGCTGCGCGCCGGCGAGACGCTGTGCGTGGTCGGCGAGTCGGGCTGCGGCAAGAGCATGACCGCGCTCGCGCTGCTGCGGCTCATTCCCTCGCCGCCGGGGCGCATCCGCGACGGCCGCGTGCTGTTCCAGGGCGAGGACCTGGTCCGCGCCACCGACGCGCGCATGCGCGAGGTGCGCGGCAACCGCATCTCGATGATCTTCCAGGAACCGATGACCTCGCTGAATCCGGTGTTCAGCGTGGGCGACCAGATCGGCGAATCGCTGCGGCTGCATGCGGGCCTCGATGCGCAGGCCGCGCGCGAACGCGCCATCGAGATGCTGCGCCAGGTCGGCATCC